>Ga0316207_10003279_pt1 | contig 15231 bp, 5 predicted proteins | sample 6weekpyrite_MG_FD_204943 | JGI IMG/M metagenome (GOLD analysis project Ga0316207, IMG submission 204943) | Microbial mat bacterial communities from mineral coupon in-situ incubated in ocean water Damariscotta River, Maine, United States -... | ecosystem: Environmental > Aquatic > Marine >... | reverse complement strand
TGGGCGATACCCATATGAGTCGGGATGGAATAGACTATCTATTTTAGGTTCAATTGCTATCTTCACCACCATCTGTGCGATTCGATCAGTCACGGTTGGGATACCTAAGCATCTTATGCCGCCATCTGATTTTGGAATTTCCACTCGTCGCACAGCCTGTGGGTGATAGCTACCAGAGGATAAACGATTCCATAGCTTGTAAAAATTATCTGTTAGATTTTGATCGAAATCTTCTAAACTTTGACGATCAACGCCTGCACTACCTTTATTCGCTTTGACGCGTTTATACGCTACTACGATCAGTTGTTTTGATATATTATATGATTTTGTTTCTGGATAAAAATTCCTCCCGACTTGCGGTTGATCTTTATCTTTCAACTGAACAGGTCGCCCCCTTCGCTCCATTTCCATTACAGAAACTTCATCACTACTACGAGACGATCCGTCCCTGTGTTCTGCATCGATACTCTTTCTAAGTGGTAGTTTACAATCCACGTAGTTTCTCTCTTTTCATCAGAACGACAGGTTCCCAAGTTCCGTACTAAAGCCTGTTTTGAATTCATGCCATCTCAATGCCGGTTGCCGCTTTATCCAAATTCAGATAATGTCAAAGCTTATCCCGAGAATAAGTGCAGTTCTCGGTTCTGACAACGATAAAATCCTTTCGACACTTCATCAATGGTTCATTTTCATTCATCTCTTCAAAACTTACCTAACAAATATTATTTTGCCTTTTCCCTTATCGCTCACGACCAACGCTCTTAACGAAAGCCGCATAAGGCGGTTTGATCCCAGTATCTGATTACCGAAACCGAGAGGCCTACTCTCATCTTTAGTACAGCATGGATAAAGCTTACGCTTTATCCTTCTTGGCACACGCACAAAGCGCTCCAATAACCAAAAATAAATGTATTTTTGATTACAGAGTTTAGAGTCTGAAGTGCAAACTCAACCTGTTTTCACCTTCGTCAGGTAAAAATATTTAGAATTACTATTCATGCGACAAAAAATAACGACCAACTACAGTTGTTGGTAATTAACAACATTAAATTTCACTTGCCTAAAACAACACTACACACTCTTTGTTTAATAAACTACCCTTAAATTCTAGTGCAAATATTGACATATTTTAAATCGTTACTATTCGTCCATTAACAACCCAAGACTCAAAAAACACAATTTTAAGAAAACACCCAACAATATAGCTTTCTCAATTACAAAAAATCTCAATTATGTGGCGTTAACACCTTATAAGCCTATGATTTGATGGAGCTTGAAAGTCTGGTATTTATTTTGCCTATAGAAATATTATTCACATAATCGAGGTATATCGAGGTTGCTCAAGAAACAATCAAAATTCATTTTATGGATCATTCTCCTAGCCTTCCCTATAATTAATCAAACTGTAACGGCGAATGTGAACAAAAATTTACTAAAAAATCCTAGTTTTGAAACGGGAAACACTTCAGGTTGGAAGGGTAAAGCCACTATTAGCTCAAACAATGCACGAAGTGGAGATAAAGCACTTAGCCTCAAAGGCAATCCATTAATTTTGTCTAATATACGGCAGACAATTTCTGTAAAACCAGGGCAAAAATATCGGCTCAACGCTTGGCTTAAAGTCACTGGCATAAACAGAGGAAATTATGGATTTCAAGTTAGCTGGTATAACGCAAGCAAAAAAGAAATCACAACAGCCAGACAAATTTTTGGTGAAACAAAGAAAAAAACATCTTATATAAATCACACAAGAAATTTAATCGCACCACCAAAAGCATCAACAATGAGTCTTCTTCTTATATCAAATAAAGCTAATGGGGTCGGATATTACGATAATATTAGCATAACTAATATTGCAACAACAAAAAAAGAAGCTTCCACTCCCATGACTTTCTTAGCTAACAGCGACCTATTATATACCCAGCTAAATCAAGTAAAAAAACTTAACTTAACAGCAAACGATCAGGGCTTTACAAATAACACTAAAATCATATTGAAATCTAAACCAATAAATGGCCACGTGGCAATTAAAAAAAATGGGTTTGCTATTTACACACCCAAAAAAGGTTACCATGGCAATGATAACTTCACATATCAATTAACAAAAGTTAGTGGAGATATCTCTATTGCGGATGTATCGATAATAGTCGAATGTAAAAAAAAGTGTAAAAAATCATTCAAGTTGACTTGGCGTGAAAGCATTAGTCCCAGCATAATTGGTTATAAAATTCATATCGCGCATAACACACAAAAATTTAATCAAGTAATTCGAGTTAAAAAAATTAACAATTTTACCTATCAAGCAGAAAAAAAAGGTAAATATTACTTTGCGGTTTCTGCTATCAACAAATCTGGTGTTGAATCTGGTTACTCAGCGATTGCTTCAACAATATTTTAAAAATTTGACGTCAGAGATAAATGACAATCTAAATAACGTCTTTGGTAAAATCAATTATATTTTATATTTCAAAACGTATTACGTTTTCAGTTAATAAACCACAGTAACTAAATCTCCATTAAACCAAATATTTTCCCTTTCGTCTGGCTCAGATTTATGTATTGATCAGATATTTTAAGACCAATATACCACAACTAGTACTTCTAGTATTGCACTACAATGCTTTACTCTACCCGTTGGTACCACCGAATCGATCAATCACTATCATTGAATCTGTTAATCATAATTGGTTTAAAGTACACGAAGTCGAATTATATAATCATGCTTCCCAAGTTGATAATTGCATTAAGAAAATAAATATTAATGTTATTACTGGTCCTGCACGAGAATTTAGAAAAAAAACATCTCGTTGATGATGATTCTTCCTCAACCTCTTTTTAGACCAATAGTAGCGAAACCTGGTTTAAATTATCATTAAATGGGAAACAGAAAATCAACTATTTACAATTAGCGCCACAAAAGATTCCAGCTTATACCTTAATGTATGTGAAGATGGCAATTTTGTTGCTCAGTAGAAGCGGGGAAAACCAACACAATTGCTCTTCATTCAAACTTTAGACTTCCCAAAGAGATTATAGGATAAATAATGTAGGCTGAATCAATGAGTCACAGCCGGATTAAAACACACGGAATTAAGCTGCAGGGAGACTAAAAAGATCACAACACCTTCATAATTTATCTACAAACTCGTCTACCATTAGATCTATAGCAAATGATTAACAACTAGTAACATAAATCATAACCTTCATATTTATAGCTAGCAATCTACAACCATGTCACCCCTAGCAATAGAAAATACCTAGAGTTACAATAAACATTCCGAATAACTTTTCGGTATTCACAAAACATTAACTTGTGTGACGATGATAAAGGGTAACCAAATAAACTTTTAAAACTCAAACACAATAGTAAAATGAATTACTTGATCCACGTTGTTACAAGAAGGAGATAGAAAAATGAAACTACTTAAACATGTTTCATATCAATTTGAAAATAACACACAGAACAACGGAATGCCTGGCAAATCTCGCTATATTTTAGCATGTCTCCTCAGTTTTTTTTGCTTTGGCACATTTGCTGAGAAAATTCGCATATCCATCCCAAGTGAAGCAATTAAGGTCATATCAGAGATGGATCAGAGTACCGAATTTTCAGGTGAAAATTTCCAATACCTTGGCAATAGCGGCCAACCTAAACTCCCCTATCACATGATGAAAGTATTACTTCCACCCGATGTAGATCTGTCCAGCATAAACCTAACAATTGAGAATCAACAAATTCAACAATTGAGCGGCGAGTGGAACGTTCAACCTATTCCACCACAATCAATGTGTAATGATACAGATAACAATATTATCTGGCCGCCTGGCAAGATTATTATCGATGGTAAAGATTCAGGAATTTATAAAGTAGATGAGCCGTTTCCATCCACTCTGATTAACCGCGCCTTACCTGGCCAAATGCGGCAGTGGCAGTTGATAGATGTAGCCATTGCAGCGTTTCAATATAATCCTGTTCAAAAAACTCTATTTAAAGTTATCAAAGGAGAGGTTGTCGTTAATTTTGACTTTAAATTAACAACAAGATTATTTTCAACACCTCATATTCCAGGTGGCAAACTAGTTCAAGACTCATTAAAACGATTATCTATCAACTTCGATGAAGTATCACCTTTGTACCTAGGGACTCAAATAATTCGATCGTTCGCAGCTCCTATGTCGACGTTTGCCATCATCACCACCAACGAGATCGTAATTCAATCTACTACATTACAGAACTTCATACAAAGTAAGCAACAACGTGGTTTTAATGTACAACTCATTACTGAAGATCAGTGGGGCGGCGGTGTTGGCGATCAAGCTGCAGAGAATATCCGCAGTTGGTTAAAAGCTAATTATCAAAATTTAAACATAGAATATGTTTTGCTAATTGGTAATCCACATCCAGAGTTCGGGGCTGTGCCTATGAAAAACGTGTGGGCGAGAAGTCATCGAGCGGGACTTGACGAAAATAACCTAAACGTCATTTACCCATCGGATTTTTATTACGCAGACTTGACAGGCAATTGGGATTTAAATGGTAATGGGCGCTATGGCGAATCAGGGGATCCTTATCAAGGATTTATTGGCGGAGACTTTGGTGTAAACGGTATCGATCAAAACTGGGAAGTTCTGATTGGTCGAATACCATACTATGGCATTATTAGCGACCTTGATCATATATTAGCGAAGATTCGTTCCTACGAAAATTCAGCAAAAAACAGAATTGATTGGAGGCAGAATGTACTATTTGCTATGAAACCAATGAATGAAGAGGATAGAGGCACTCCAGTTTATACGCCTGGTTACCATTTAGGAGAAGCAATTAAAAATGATTTTCTACTTCCAAAGGGATGGAGTTATCACCGAGTTTATCAAGAAAACTATGGCTTGATACCCCCACCAGAAAGCACCCCCACTGAGATAAGCAAAGTTTTATACGCCTGGCGTAACGAACCTTTTGGAGCTGCATTTTGGATGACTCACGGAAACTCAAGGGAAGCTAGTTCGATAATGAACAGCACTGAAGCACGAAACCTAAATGATGATTACCCTACATTTACTTTCCAAGCCGCATGCACCAATGCTTTTCCGGAAGATATCGAAAATCTGGCTTATGCAGTATTACGTAATGGCGGTATAGCCACAATAGGTGCTACCCGCATGTCTTTTTACCAGCAAGGAGAAACTAATTTTGTCGGTGCAAATTCTATTGGAGGCGTATCTTATGAGTATGCAAGACGTTTAATTAGTATGGAGCTAGATACTGGTAGAGCTCTTCACGAATTAAAACAGACTTATCCCGATGGATATGTACACAATGTCACTTTCAACATCTATGGAGACCCATCCATCGGATTGTTGACTTCCTCAGAATTGGAAACAGAAAATGCCAATATCAATGATATCAACGTACCAGTTAGAGAAAATGGAAAGAGCAGATTAATCGACGGTGATCTCACAAATTTCTGGAACACTGATGGTAATCCTGATAACGCCTGGTTCGAACTCATGCTTGATAGCAACTATGACCTTACTCAATTAAATATTGCGCCACGAGATCATCGTACCTATACATTTAAAGTGTTTGTGGATGATGTATTCATTGACGAGTTCACAACAGAAAGTGCCTCAAACATAGAGTTCCAACACTTTTCACTGCCAGCTGGAACTATTGGCTCCAAGGTTAAAATTGAAGCTATCAATCAATCCTGGTTTAAAATTTATGAAGTTGAATTACTAGGCCAACAAACCACAGCACCAGGTGTTGTAACCATTACCGATACCGAGGTACCAGTCAGAGCTTCAAACAAGAGTAATCTTCACGATAATAACCTAACAACATCCTGGAATAACGATGGCAATATGGCGAATGCCTGGTTTGATGTCATATTAGATGGCCCCAAAGAAATCACAGAACTACGTTTAGCACCACGCACACAACGTGCTTACACGTTTAATGTTTATGTCGATCATATATTTGTAGGTCAATATACCACAGCAAGCGCTTCAACTATTGCGTTGCAAACCTTTGACCTTCCTGCTGGCACTGCTGGATCAATCATTCGTATCGAATCAGTCAGCCATATTTGGTTTAAAGTTCATGAAGTCGAGTTGTACAATGGTACTCCTGCAACCAGTACTTGCGGCAACGAACTTGCGATTAATCAAGTCACTGTCCCGGCGCGAGAATTTAGAAAAAGATATCTTATTGATGATGATTTTTCCTCAACCTCTTTCTGGTCGAATACTGGCGATACCTGGTTTGAATTATCACTGAACGGCGAGCAGGAAATCAATTGTTTACAATTAGCGCCACGGGAGAATCGTGCTTACACCTTTGAGGTGTATGTGGATGACAACTTTGTCGCTCAGTATACGACGGAAAAAGCCCACACAATTGCGCTGCAGAACTTCACCCTTCCCGAAGGGATTATAGGGTCAGTAGTGCGTGTTGAATCAGTGAGTCACGACTGGTTCAAAGTACATGAAATTAAGTTGCTAGGAGAGTAATAGAATCTAATAGACAAGCTGTATTTGTTATAGGCTTTTTAGCCATTTGCTACATTTCTATTTGTAGCAAATGGCCTATTAGTCACAATGAAAATCAAATCATAAATTCTTCCAATAAAGTAAACGGCCGCGAAATTGGATAAAAATTCAGACCATCTCCAATTATGATTCTTTTCTGATTGCCAGTGCTAGCGAAGCAACATACTGAACTCCGGTCAACGTTTTAAAAAGTTTTAATGCTGAATATCGCAAGCGAGAACGTAACTTAGTGAGCTTGAGATTATTGTTCTTAGCATACGCGAGATCTATTCTGTCTTGAATACCAGGTGCAATCGGATCTAACAAAGCTGCATCGCCTTTACATTCCTCCAAGATCCCTGTTATTTCTTTCACACTCCCGCCGCGAATACCCTTCCTCAACAATTCATCCCAACTGTCATTTTCATGATTGCGTTTTGAAAATTTATTTGCATATAAATGAGCCACTTTGTCGGGCAAAAAATTTATCAATTTTAATCCTGTTGTGTGGCCTTCTAAAAACCGGTATCTATAAGGGGTTTCCCTGATAAATATCACACCATTGGGCTTAAGGGTATTCCATAATGCCGGCAACAAAGCCTTACGTTCAGCAGGTAACAAATGCTCGTAGACTGCATTTAATGTGATGTAGTCAACTTCTCCAAGGTCTTTGGGTAATTCATTTGAATTTGGTGACAAAAGAAAGGTAACATTTTTTAAGTTATAATATTTAGCCCTATGCCTGGCTATTGATAAATTACGATCCTCAAGCTCTACTCCAATTATTTCACTATCAGGAAATAATCTTGCCATGATCGTTGTTGAAGCACCACTTCCACTACCCAGCTCTAAAATTCTCTTTCCCTTAAAATCATCTTTATCCACATAACTTAACAAATCGTATTCTATATTCTTTTGTAAATAGGTCGGGGATTCTTCTCGTAAGATTTCATCACATAAATAGGCCGGGCCTTTTACATCTAAAATACTTTTAATGAGATCTATAGGATATGTTGTTTCACAGAAACGTTCAGGAATAAATATTTTATCATCTGAATTAGGTTCAACCTTCAACCGAGTTTTTCCAGAATCGAGTGTTTCTAAAGTTACCGAGGCATCTTCATATTGTATTGTTTGATCCATTATTATTACCCCCCCTTTTTGTGCACAGATCAGCTTAAGTATAGCTCTAATGACGAAAGTGTAAACATATATTCATGTCTAAATTTTATTCAACAACTTAAAATTAAGGGAAAAGTACTAAAAAATATACGCTTGAAAAAAAATCAATAGTATATTAATGGGGATTATCAGAAAATTTAGCATCTCCGTTGAATATTCGTCCGTTGCTGCATAAAAAACGATAGATTATTCATGGCTAATGATCTATTTTCCATCAATGTAGTTCAACTATTGTTCGACGGGGCAGTGCGACGATTGAAAAGCGAACAATTTCAGCAAGAATATGTAAGTATACATTTTGATTGGAAATCCTCATCCCAATTCAGTCGGGAGTTCCTTATGAAGGACTTATCAACACGCAGTCTCTGTATCGAAATAGATGGTACTGATAGAGAAACAAATGATACAAATATCCATTATATTTTTACTATGCCAATCTAACAGCTAATTAAGGTCTAAATAGAAAGAACTGGCACAGAGAATAAGTGAATCTAATTATAAATTAACATTTCGATTTATATCGGTGCCTGAATTAAGGCCCCAATGAATCCAGTCCACTTTTCCTTCGGAACTTAAATCAACATTACCTGAAGATTTAAGTGTTCGACCTTCGAGCTATCCATCAGAATGCCCAGCCGCTATTACATTGAGTGTATAAATCTGGCTACCTACCAAGCTTCCATCATCAACAACGTTTACTGTTATAGTGTGATCGCCTATTTGAGTTGAATCTGGTGTCCAATTAATTACCCCAGTTACCGTATCAATCGTCATTCATACTGGCTGCCAAAACCAAAGCAAAACTCAGCACATCAGAGCTGTTCATATCAGTAGCCTTTACATCGTAATAGAATGAATAAAAAAGGCAGTTTGCACAAACTGCCTTTTTTGCTTATATGATAAACCATCAAACATATTTCAAAAATATACAGAACGTAATTTAATCTTTAGGTAGTGGTATGCACATTCGCTTATATCATTATGCTCTTAAAGATATGCAATATTGACATCATCTTTGAATAGTGATCGTATACAATAAACAAAAAATTATTGATTTATATGATCAAAACTTGACTCAACATTTGACAATGATTCTTAACTAAACTTTATGCGCATATAAACCCGGCAATTGAGTCGCTGAAGTTATATTGAAAGTATTCATTATCGAGCAAATCGACACAATCAATAATACTTTTTATCATGCCTTTAAACTGCAAAACTGCCACTTGACAAAAAAGTACATAAAATTAGAAAAAAAAAGAAAAAACTACAGGGAGAAACACATGTTTTATTCTATTATTTCAATACTATCTCGACGTCATAAAATATTTCGGTTAGCTCTAAGAAATCTAATAATATTTTTTCTGATGACTTTAGCTTTGGTAACACTCAATACGACTGTTGTCAGGGCCGCAGCGACTGACCCAGTGAGTCTGGTTAAGGATATTAATCCAGAATTTTATATTTCACCCTATTTTCCTGAACCGTATGGCTTATCTTCTGAACCGTATGGGCTAACTGATGTCAACGGCACCCTCTTTTTCACTGCTGATGACGGGATCCATTATAGAGAGCTGTGGAAATCCGATGGTACAGCTGCTGGCACAGTTATGGTCAAAGACATCAACACAGATCTCTGGTCCGATCCTAGTAGTTTAACCAATATTAACGGCACACTGTATTTCAAAGCTGACGATGGAGTCCATGGCCGTAATCTGTGGAAATCCGATGGTACGGCTACCGGTACAGTCATGATCAAGAACACCAATATAACTGACATTTTATCAAACTCCAGAAACTTGACCGAAGTTAACGGTACCCTGTTTTTTATTTCTGACGATGGCATCCATGGTGAGGAACTATGGAAATTCGATGGTACGACAGCTGGTGCAGTTATGATCAAGGACATCAATGTTGGCAGCCCATCCTCCTTCTACAGGTGGTCCCATAGCTTAACTAATGTCAACGGCACACTGTATTTCAGAGCTAATGATGGGATCCACGGCGATGAACTATGGAAATCCGATGGTACGACTGCTGGTACAGTTATGGTCAAAGACATCAATGTTGGCAGCCAATCCTCCTTATACAGGTGGTACGATAGCTTTATTAACGCCAACGACACACTGTATTTCAGAGCTAATGACGGGATCCACGGCAATGAACTATGGAAATCTGATGGTACAGCTGCTGGTACAGTCATGGTCAAGGATATTAATGTAGGTAGCGATTCGTCCAACTTTTATAGCATTACCAATGTCAACGGTATCTTATTTTTTGACGGTGATGGAGGACTTTGGAAATCCGATGGTACAAGCGCTGGTACAACATTGGTCAAGGACGTAGCTATCTTTGTGGACTACCATCGAAATATAATTAATGTCAATGACACCTTATATTTTGTGATTTTTGTAGAACACAATGGTACGTATGGTGAACAACTGTGGAAATCCGATGGCACAGCTGCCGGCACAGTGCTAGTCAAAGGCACTTGGCATGGAAAGGAAGACTATGCTTTACGTGATTTTGCCAGCTTTAACGGAAATCTATATTTTTCAGCTTATGATCCAGCTCATGGCTACGAACTTTGGACGTCTGATGGTACTGCTGCGGGCACAGTACTGGCCAAGGATATTTATCCTGGCAAAGGTAGCTCAGAAATCCAGGCTCTAACAATATCAGGCTCAAAATTATTATTTCAGGCATCGCATCCCCATACTGGAATCGAACTGTGGTCGGTAAATCCTAACGAAAACCTATTGGGCAATCCAGGTTTTGAAATCGGTGATACCCAGTACTGGCATGTTGCCGATAAAACTACTGCTAGCGTAGTTAATGATCCGATAAACAGTGGTAACAATGCTCTGGCACTCAGTGGCAATCCTAAACGTTTCACCTCGGTGAGGCAGACAATCACTAGCGCCATCGTAGGCAGTCATCGTTATAACTTTAAGGCACAGTTAGCCGTTGCTGGCAATAACACGGGAAAATTCTTACTCGAAGTTCGTTGGTACCGAGCCAATGGGAATGAATACAGAACAGCAAGAACAAAGTTTGGCATTACCCGGCGTGATACAAATTTTAAACTGCAAACAACTGAGTTAGTGGCTCCACCAAAAGCCGTTCGTATGGTGCTTTATCTTAGAGCCAATAAAGCTGATGGTATTGCTTACTTTGATGACTTAAGAGTTACCGACTTGTCATTGGGCAATCAACAATTGCCGACTAACCAAGCCCCATCAGCAAACATAGTCAACATTAGTCCGAATCCCGTTGCAGTGGATAACGATGTTAGCTTCAGTGGTCACGGCACCGATGCCAATGGCAGCATCACCAGTTATCAATGGCGTTCAAACAATGACGGCATACTAAGTACGGAAGCTAGCTTCAATACAACTAACTTGTCAGAAAACACACACAAAATTTACTTTAAAGTCATGAATAATCAAGGTTTGTGGTCAAGTGAAGTCTCTCAGTCATTAGTCGTTGGCCCAACTTTAAATCTAGGTGACAATCTGTTGAGTAATGCGGATTTTGAATCCAGTGATACTAGCGACTGGACCGGAACCCGAACCCACGCCAAGGTGGTTACTACACCGGTACACGAAGGCAGTTATGCACTGTCTCTAAGTGGTAGTCCGACTGGAACCAAAAAGCTCAGCCAATCCGTTAAGGTCACTGGCGGCCAAACCTATCGTTTTCAAGGTTGGTTATCCGTGGCGGGCAACAGTACCGGAAAATTCCTCATGCTTGTGCGTTGGTATGATGCAAGTGGCACCGAAATTAGCATCGCCAAACGAAGCTTTGGCATTAGCCGCATAGATAGTGAATATGCTGAAAAAGTTATCAACCTAAAAGCACCAAGCAATGCCGTCAGTACAAGCTTACTGCTCAAGGCAAATAAAACGAATGGCGTAGGTTACTTTGACGATATCAGTATCAAAAAACTTAATTATTAGATGACCATCCTAATGAATAAAAAAGGCAGTTTATACAAACTGCCTTTTTTGTAAACGCTCAAATAAGTTCAGGGGGAGGCTTCTTTATTTAACAAAGAATCAACGCACCCTGAATTTATAACAGCTTATATAGTGAAAACTAATCATTCCACCAATTTAATTGGTCGATTAATCTTAAAGCTCTTTCACAATTACAACATAATTGCTCATTGCTCCAGTATCACCACCTTCCAGGTTTCCACCTAGTTGTATATCACCGTCAGTATTTACTCCGAGAGTAAAAGTTTTCTTGTACAAACGTAGTGCTTTATCAACATTAACAATCGTTACTTCCTCAGTAGTATCAGTAAAATCACTCATCCAAGTAGGCAAACTGGTAGCAGTTGCATCATAAGCAATGAATACATCCACATCACGATCAACATTAAATGTTAAATAGTCACTTCGTGAGTTTGTATTTTCAGCATCTGCTGTTTTAATCCAAACACCATCCTTTAACGTATCTGGAATTACATCAACCAGTTCAGTTGAATCAACCATATTAGGACGACCTTTTTGCATTAAATCCTGTTTATATTGCAAAGGAGACTGGCAATCAATAGAGTCGATTCGAACACAGATATCTTCAAGCACTAATGGTAACGTTGCTCTACTTGGTAATGAGCTACCTCCTGTCAGGTAATGCTTCCACAGATGCGCAACAATTTTATAAGCTAAACCATTGAAGCGAAGATCATCATGGAACAAGCTTGCACGATTTTCTTCTGGACTCAAGAAATAAGAATTGAAGTCAGGACCTGTTGCAGGGATTGATAAATCTGTCGCAAGAACGGTGTTATATCCATCGATAACATCATTAACCGGATCACCGTCTTTCACTGATGGTGGTATTAATGCTATCACTGGTGTCACACCTTTAGCATCTAACTTATCAATTAGGTTTTGCACATTACCTTTAAACGTCCCATTACAAGCAGCCCCAGTACAACCTAAACCACTTTGTATTGGATTTTTCGCAATAGCATCATTGGTCCCAATCATTATTTGCGCAATTTTCGCAAAATCACGACGCTCCAAAATGGAATCCACATACTTATCGGTCAATGCCTTTGAAGAAGCGGCAGGAACGGCTTCATTAAAGATAATTTGTGGTGCAGGACTGGCACTGGTCATAAGATCCTGCAACGTCGCAGCATAACCCGCTTCACCAATGACCTTACCATCCAATGAATGATTATCTAAGCTATAGCTATCGAGTACGCCATTACTTAAATCATCCCCAAGTATCATACGTACATCCGCTGTTGTACCAATCTTAACATTGGCATCAGTAGACTCAACTGCACCCAATTCATTTTTCAAAGTTGCAGTAACCGTATGATCACCTGGTGCTGCCGCAATACAACTTGCTCGATAATAATCCGAACCAGGAAGTGCTTCCCACGCGGGACCACAAGCGTTGCCATCTATGTCAAATTCGACTACACCATTCTGAGGCAAATTAAGGACTGCAGCCGATACTTCAAATGTAGAACTTGATACTCCTGTAAATGCTTCAGGATAGCCAATAACGACCGAGGGTGCTGGATCATTCACATCGATGCGAATATTATCAAATTTTGCAGCATCCTGAGTATATAGAGCGATCGACCCTCGAGTATTCTTAACATCCCTTACTGCAAAGCGCGGTTCGCCATCTATAAATACTTGAATGATTGAACCTTTCATCTCGATTTCAACATGAATAGTTTGACCCTCGCCAAGATATCCACGAGCATCGGAACCCAATGTCTTGAATTTTCCAGCAAACTTCCGCTCGAGTCGAGCATACCCATATTCTCGATTGAATGAAACACGATAGTAGTTATCATTGTCAATGTAGCGGAACATTACACCGATATCATGACCGTCATCTGTAAGACTATAACCAAGTTCACCGATAGGCGTCATGTCTAGAGATACTCGATAATCAGTCAACCAATTACCGCCTTTTAGATAAGCATATGTACCCAAATGATATGTATCTTTCAGCGATGATCTTCGGGTTTTACCTCGAAGTGCATCACGTTCCTCACTTTGAACAAATTTGGCGTTTTTAATACTCCAGTTAGATGCACTTAATGAGTCATCAACTACTGTCCAACCGGATGTATCACCATTAAATTTCTCCACAACAGGAAGAGCCACCATATAACCCGTTGTTGAATCCGATGCAAGTGATTCATTACCTAAATCATCAATAGCAGTAACAGAATAGGTATACAGTATCTGAGACAAAGCATCGGCATGTTGATAACCCGTACTTGTACCTGGTACTGTGCTTAATTCAGTACCATCAACATATACCTTATACTCAGCAACGACTCCTCCGCCATTATCTACGGAAGGCTGCCAACTTAAGTTAATTTTGCCACCAGAAGAAACTACAGCCGTTAAGTCAGCCGGTATTGTAGGCGCTTCAGTATCGGACGCAGTCGCACTAGTGATCGCAGACAATGCTGATTCGTTGCCCATATCATCCACTGCACTGATCTTATAGCTGTGTGTACTACGTGGGATTAATCCCGTGTGTGAATAGATTAATTCAGGTCCTACCACCACAGGTGCTGGACTTTCATCTATATAAATATTGTAACCCGTGATAGTGCCCCCACCTATATCACTAGAAGCTGACCATTCCAAGTCGATTTGGCTTCCATCGATTGCTGTTGCCACAATATCCATTGGCACTGTTGGCGCTTGCGTATCAGTTAATGTCGCACTCACGATCGTAGACACGGCTGATTCGTTGCCCATATCATCCACTGCACTGACCTTATAGCTGTGTGTGCTACGTGCCGTTAAACCTGTGTGTGAATAAGTTAATGCTGCTCCTAATGCCACTGGTACTGGGTTGTCATCAATGTAGAGTTTATAATCCGTGATAGTACCACCACTCACTTCACTTGATGCGTTCCAGCTGATGTCAATTTGGGCGTCATTAATTACGGTAGCAACAACATTGGCTGGCACTGTTGGCGCTTGCGTATCAGTTAATGTCGCACTCACGATCGTAGACACGGCTGATTCGTTGCCCATATCATCCACTGCACTGACCTTATAGCTGTGTGTGCTACGTGCCGTTAAACCTGTGTGTGAATAAGTTAATGCTGCTCCTAATGCCACTGGTACTGGGTTGTCATCAATGTAGAGCTTATAATCCGTGATAGTACCACCACTCACTTCACTTGATGCGTTCCAGCTGATGTCAATTTGGGCGTCATTAATTACGGTAGCAACAACATTGGCTGGCACTGTTGGCGCTTGCGTATCAGTTAACGTCACACTCGCGATCGTAGACACGGCTGATTCGTTGCCCATATCATCCACTGCACTGACCTTATAGCTGTGTGTGCTACGTGCCGTTAAACCTGTGTGTGAATAAGTTAATGCTGCTCCTAATGCCACTGGTACTGGGTTGTCATCAATGTAGAGCTTATAATCCGTGATAGTACCACCACTCACTTCACTTGATGCGTTCCAGCTGATGTCAATTTGGGTGTCATTAATTACGGTAGCAACA
>Ga0316207_10003278_pt1 | contig 15232 bp, 7 predicted proteins | sample 6weekpyrite_MG_FD_204943 | JGI IMG/M metagenome (GOLD analysis project Ga0316207, IMG submission 204943) | Microbial mat bacterial communities from mineral coupon in-situ incubated in ocean water Damariscotta River, Maine, United States -... | ecosystem: Environmental > Aquatic > Marine >... | reverse complement strand
TTTCGTCTACTTCCATAAACTCATCAGCAGGCCCTTCAGTTGTAGATACAACCTGGCGACCATCAAGAACGGCATCGGCAACCTGGCTTGCATAAAGCTTGATCGCGCGGATGGCATCGTCGTTACCAGGGATAACGTAATCAACACCCTTCGGCGCATTATTGGTATCGACAACACCAATCACCGGGATACCCAGTTTGTTAGCTTCATTAACGGCGATGTTTTCGTAACCCACATCAACGATAAACAATGCGTCAGGCAAACCACCCATGTTCTTGATACCGCCAAGGCTGCGTTCTAACTTGGTCATTTCACGGGTCAAGGTCAGCGCTTCCTTCTTGGTCACGCGGTCGAAGCTGCCATCTTCAGACATCTTTTCGAGATCCTTGAGGCGCTTGATTGACTGACGAACAGTCTTGTAGTTAGTCAGCATGCCGCCGAGCCAGCGGTGATCGACGTAAGGCATACCACAACGTTCAGCTTCTTCGCGAACGATCTTGCTTGCAGCACGTTTGGTGCCAACAAACAGGATACGGCCCTGGTTTGAAGCCATACGACCCAGGAAATTCAGCGCATCGTTAAATAACGGTACGGTCTTTTCCAGGTTGATGATATGAATCTTGTTACGGTCCCCGAAAATGTAAGGGGCCATCTGGGGGTTCCAAAAGCGTGTCTGGTGACCAAAGTGGACACCCGCTTCCAGCATGTCGCGCATGGAAACATTTGCCATGATATTTTCTCCTGGTTTGGGTTGCGCCTCCACATTTCCCATATACCAACCCTCGGCTGCTCACCAAATAATATGGTTTGAGCGTGCCGCGAGCACCCGGATATATGTGCCGAAATGTGTGCGGTTTATAGTCACCTGCTATCACTAGTCGTCGATAACAGATATGATTTGCCTAACTGGCGCGCGATTTATACCATAATCAGTCTGTTACAACAACGGATCTGGCTGATTTAACGTAATTTTCTGCCCACAAACCCTCAATTCCATAGTAGAATGATAAAGAATTATGGCTGTAACGATAAAAACTCCCGAAGAAATAGAAAAAATGCGTGTCGCGGGTCGCCTCGCCTCTGACGTCCTCGACATGATCGGCCCGCACGTCGAGGCCGGCATCACAACCGATGAGCTGAACACCATTTGCCATGACTATATCGTCAATGAGCAACAGGCCATCCCCGCCCCACTGAATTACCGTGGGTTTCCCAAATCCATATGCACGTCGGTCAATCACCAGGTTTGCCATGGCATCCCGGCAGACAAGCGGCTGAAAAATGGCGATATCATTAATATCGATATCACGGTGATCAAAGATGACTATCACGGTGATACCAGTAAGATGTTTATGGTCGGCAAGCCTTCAATACAAGCTGAGCGTATTTGCCGAATCAGCCAGGAATGCCTGCGGCTCGGTATTGAAATGGTCAAACCCGGTATACAGCTCGGGGATATCGGCCATGCCATTCAGCAACATGCTGAGAAAAATCATTGTTCCATCGTCCGCGAATACTGTGGCCATGGTATTGGCAAAAATTTTCATGAAGACCCACAGGTTCTCCACTATGGCCAGCCTGGCACAGGACTGGTGCTCGAAAAAGGCATGACCTTCACCATCGAACCCATGGTCAATGTCGGTAAACGTGCAGTAAAACTTCTGCCTGATGAATGGACCGTGGTCACCAAGGACCGAAGTCTTTCCGCACAATGGGAACATACCCTGCTTGTCACCGAAGACGGCGTTGAAATCCTGACACGGCGTTCTGAAGAAAATTTCTAGCTACAAACATACTGAAAATTTATGAATGATATCATCCCGGCAAATGAACGCATCCTTTCATGCGATCTACAAGCCAGCGACATTACGATCTCGGAACGTATTCAAAATTATCGTGATTGCATGCGACAGTGCGAACAAGATATTCAGGATGCTTTTAACAAAGGTATAGATGCCAACAGCATCGTTAAAGCACGCTCGGATTCAGTCGACTTATTACTGCAACATGCCTGGCAGCATTTCCTGGGGACAGGTAAAACCGTTACCGATCCCGCCTTGTTAGCCGTTGGCGGTTATGGCCGACGTGAACTTCATCCTGGCTCTGACATTGACCTGATGATCCTGCTTCCTTCTGATGATGATTCACTATGGCAAGCTGCGCTTACTAATTTTCTCACCTTCCTATGGGATATCGGTCTCGAAGTCGGGCACAGTGTTCGCACCATACCTGACTGCATCGAGCAATCCACTGCAGACATTACGGTCGCCACCAATCTTATAGAAGCGCGTCTGTTACACGGTGCAGAGACCCTCTTTAATGAAATGCGTGCCGCATTAGCACCCGAATTTCTCTGGCCGAGCAAAGACTTCTTTTCGGCAAAATGGAAAGAACAAATTGCCCGCCATAACAAGTTTGATGATACTGCTTACAAGCTCGAGCCAAATATAAAGGAAACACCCGGTGGTCTTCGCGATATCCAGATGATTGGCTGGGTGGCTAAACGTCACTTTGATGCAAAAACCCTGCATGACCTGGTTTCTGTCAATTTTCTAAATGAAGATGAGTACAGCCTGTTGTGTGATCATCAGGAATTCCTCTGGAAAATTCGCATTGCACTGCACCTGTTGACAGGACGCGGTGAAGACAGGCTGCTATTTGATTTCCAGCGTGACCTGGCAAAACAACTCGGCTTTAATGACGACCAACAGCAGCTCGGTGTCGAAAAGTTCATGAAGCAGTATTACCGTGCTGTAGGCGAGCTAAGCCGACTTAACGAAATGCTCTTGCAGCTGTTCCAGGAAGAAATACTCTATAAACATGAATCTCAAGAACCTGTTGTTATTAATGAACGCTTTCAATCCAGAAATGGTTTCATTGAGGTTACAAATGAGCGTGTATTCGCTGATCAGCCCTCCGCACTTTTAGAGATTTTTCTCCTGCTTGAACAAGACCCTGAGCTTAAAGGTGTACGTGCGGAAACGATACGGCTAATTAGACAGTATCGCCACCTGGTCAACGATGAATTCCGTAACGACCCACAGTGCAGAAAGCTGTTCATGGACATCATCCGACAACCACAAGGACTGACGCACGAATTCAGGCGTATGCACCGCTATGGCATTCTTGGTGCGTATATTCCCCTGTTCGAAAATGTCACCGGTCAAATGCAGTATGATTTATTCCATGTCTATACAGTAGATGAACATACCTTGTTTGTTGTCCGTAACCTGCGCCGCTTCACCGTGCCCGAATTCCACCATGAGTTTCCACATTGCAGCGAAGTCATCAACCAGGTTAGCAAACCGGAGGTCTTATACCTTGCTGGACTGTTCCATGATATTGCCAAGGGACGTGGCGGCGATCATTCAGAACTCGGGGCAGATGATGCATTCAGGTTTTGTAGCGAACACGGCATGAGTCCTTACGACTCAGGGATCGTTTCATGGTTGGTTCGTAATCACCTGGTCATGTCGAGAACATCTCAACGCGAAGACATCAGCGACCCTGACATTATCAATAATTTTGCCGATATTGTCGGCAACAAAGAGCGCCTCGACATGATTTACCTGCTGACGATTGCAGACATGCGCGCTACCAGTCCCGATGTCTGGAACTCCTGGAAAGGCACCCTGCTTCGTGAGTTATATGATTCAACCCTTAAGGCATTCCGTAAGCGTTTAGGCTCTATCGACAATGAGGAACTGGTACACGATATCCAGGCCAAAGCCACACAGTTGTTGAAGCAAAAAAATATTGATATCGATATCATTAAGAAATTGTGGGGTACACTGAACGAAGATTATTTCTTGCGCTATAGTCCGGATGAAATCATCAGTCACGCAGAAGCCATTATTCAACTCAGCGATAATGAACTCCCCCTTGTCATCGTCCGCGATGCCCTCACCTGGGGGGGTACTGAAATCTTTATTTATACTTCAGTTCAGGATGCAATTTTTGCCGCGGTCACCTCAGTGCTTGACCAACTTGGTCTTAATATCGCTGATGCACGCATTATTCGTTCATCCGATGGCTACAGTTTTGATTCGTTTATCATCCTTGACCAGGCTGGGAATGAAATCGCAACAGCACAGGCACGTGAAGAAATACAACATGCCCTGCGTGAGAAACTATCAGAACATAATATCGATGCTGCAAATATCAACAGGATCCCTCCACGACAGCTTCGCCACTTTAATATGCAGACAGATGTCAGGTTTGACACGGACACAAGAACAAATTGCACAATTATGGAAGTTATAACCGCTGATCGTGCAGGCCTACTTGCTAGCATCGGCAAAGTTCTTCGCGAACAACACTACCGTATCCATAATGCACGTATCAGTACCTTTGGTGCCCGAGCGGAAGACTTGTTTTACATTACCGATGAAGATGGCAACATGCTCGATGCCATGGCAAAAGAGGTATTACGCAATATCGTCATTAATGAACTAGACAGCCCGGTAAGTGCATAAACAAAATATCACTCTTCAACAACAGTCAGTAGCCGTTTGCGCAACCGTTCGCCAAGCCCGTACTTGTTACAAAAACGATTAATCCGCATAGATGTACTACCCGAAAACTGTAATGTTTTAACTGTTGCTTTTATAGGTGCATTACAGGCGATCGTTGCCAGCTTACGGGACATGAGCGCCTGTTGATGGTGTTCCAGTAATAATACATGGATACGCTTCGCCCCCCTAAAGCCATCATCTTTAACCGCATCTATATTCTTGTAGAGTCTATCAAGCGATTTGTACCGTTCCAGCAAACTAATTGCTGTTTTATTACCTATACCGCGCACACCAGGAATGTTATCGACACTGTCTCCACATAGTGCGAGAAAATCTATCATCTGCTCCGGTTTTACACCAAACACATTGCGACAGTCATTGTATGCGTGGCGCTGCTGCTTTGCCACGTTCCAGAAGTTGTCGCCTGGACGCATAAGTTGAGAAAGATCCTTGTCTGCTGTTACATACACCATCTTAAAGTTATTGCGACGCATACGTTGCGCAATAGTGCCAATCAGGTCATCCGCCTCATATTTTTTGCTGGCGAACGTCGATACACCCAGGGACTCAGTCAGTTTTCGACACAGCATAAACTGGTTTTTCAATTCTTCTGGAGCAGGTTCACGGTTTGCCTTGTAGGCAGGATATATCTTATTTCGGAAACTGGTTTGCAGGCTTTCATCAAAAGCCACAGCGATATACTCTGGCTCAACCTCCTGAAGCAATTTGCACAGGAAATTAGCATAACCATGAACGGCATTAACAGGTTGGCCTTCAGTGTTCACCATCGAGTCTGGCAGGGAAAACCAGGCGCGAAAGATATAGATACTCGCATCGACAAGATAAAGAACGCGTTTGCTCAAACTTTATACCCGGTTTGTTCAAGTAGTTGTTGCATGGCAGATTCATCATGATACGGATCTGACTCAGCTAAACCAGCAAGGTATTGTTGCCACTGGTTCCAGTACATCGATTCATCAGTATCTCCGCAACTCATTAACCTGATCACGACATCACCCACTTTCCATGGCCCTTCTCCTTGTATAGAACCCTCCACTTCATACATTCCCGGTGGGTCAACAGCAAGCCACCACGGAACCAGGTATACCAGCCCATGCTCACGTGGAAACAGCTTTACGACGACGTGTTTTTCGCCGTTTGGATAACAAGCCAAAAGCGGACTTTTTATACTGAATAAATCAGCCATGTAGAAAATATTCTCAAATGAAATAATAGACAGTAGTACTAGAGGACAACCAGCTCATCAAGCAGCACGGGACGCGCCACATAATATCCTTGCGCAAAATCCACACCAATATCTGTCAAGAGTGAAAGTGTTTCTGCATCTTCAACATATTCAGCAACAACCCGCTTATCCATAAAGTGTGCAATCTCACAAATTGATTTCACAACAGCAAAGTCACTCTCTACATTTTTCATGTCTTTGACAAAGATCCCGTCAATTTTCAGGTAATCAACAGGCAGGTTCTTCAGGTATGCGTATGAGGACATGCCACTGCCAAAGTCATCGAGTGAGAAGCGACAGCCCGTCTGTTTTATGTTGTTGATAAAATCAGATGAGTCAGACAAGCTCTCGACACCGATAGTCTCTGTGATTTCAAAACAAATAAACGAAGTCGGGATAGAAACACGCTCCATTTCAGAAATAATAAAATCAATAAAGTCCTTGTTGCTTAAAGAGCGGCCTGACAGATTAATAGAAAAGCTCTCAATTCCTGACAAGGCCTTATAGTGCTCCTCAATCCATTGTAAGGCATTTGTCACAACCCAACGATCAATATCAGTAATACGGTTTGACCATTCAGCTGCCTGGATAAATTCCTGTATCGAAACTGGCTGCCCTTGTTCTGAAAACATGCATAACAGGATCTCGTAATGACAACCTTCTTGTGATTTACCGAGAGGAATGATCTTCTGACAGCGCAGCTTGAGCCTGTCCTGCTCAAGCACATCATCAATCTTTGACATCCAGTTAATAATTTCATTTCGCCTTGAAATCTGCACATGACCTGCATGGTAGAGCTGCAATCGGTTGCCCCCCATACCTTTGGCGATCCCACAACTCGACTCAGCCGCCTGCATGATACTTGCAGCACTTTCACATGCCTCAGTAATAGGCACCAACCCGATACTTAAGCCGATAGACACACGATGCTCTTCCCAGGTCAATTTATTCTCATGGAGTTTATGAATATATTGCTCCGCTCGTTGCAATGCTTCCTCAAGCCCAACATTTTCCAGTAACAAGCCAAATTCATCATTACCGATTCGAGCCAACACACCATCATCATCTAAATCCGAACACAACAAACTGGATATTTCTTTTAGCAGGTAATCTCCAGCCTCGTATCCATACGTTGTATTGATGACGTTAAATTGGTCGAGGTCGATAAAACACAGGGCATGTTTTTCGTTATTATGCTGGGCTTGCTCAATGACAAGCTCCAGTCTCTTTTCAAACTGCCGCCTGTCAATAAGGCCCGTCAGCTGGTCGTGTGTTGACTCATATATCAGCTGTTGGTTTAACTCTTGCAACATCGAGTATTGCGCACGATCCATTGCAGGTTCGCCTGCATCATCTAAAAGCACAGCACTTCCTGCTAATAATTGCGAAGCCAGTTCATCCAGGTCTGAGTTTCGCTCCATCTTACCGGTTGGGTCAACGAACACGATCTTGCGAGTATGCCGTGCAATCCATGCAGTGCGTACCATTTTCGGTTTATCCGTATCCGCTTCAAAGAACAACCAGTCTCCAACCTTAAGGCGACCGACTTTTCTTCGCCATGTTTCTAATGGAGTATCCTCACTGATTTCGACTTGTTCATCATCGCCAGCCTGCTTCTCGACGTCACTCTTACTGACCCTGTTAACAACCTCGCTAACATTCTTCTCATACTTGACGTCCTGGGCAGTCAATAATAAATCAACCTGTTCACCAACACGTTCAAACACAGCCGTCGTACCATCAAAATCATTACTTATGGTAGAGACCAGCCAATCGAGCGCATTTTGTACACTCTTATCTCCATGAAGACCTTCCGACTCAACCAATACACCAAGTTGTGAGATTTTGTTGACCACTTCGCGCACGACATGATGACGGTCAGAAAAAACAGTATCATCAGCAATAGCCATTTTCATGACCGGCAACTTGAGCTGGTTAATCCAGCCACGCATACTTTGTCGAATCTGCATGTCATCGAGTAATGCACTGAATACCCGTGAAGACACATCCATGATTCGATTTTCTCGAACACCGAGCGTACGTCCATCTTCACCATGAGCCGCTTGTTCAAGCCAGTTCAGGACCTGTTCCTTAAGTTGTATGCTATTCGTGTTGCTGGCAGTGTCTGGTTGCATGCTCGACAGCGCTGAAATAACTTCGTCTGTACTGTATTCATTATGAACAACAAGCGATGATTCACTGTTATCAGATGTTTCAATAGCTGGCTGGCTGGACGATGGCTTATGCCCTACAACATGCGGTGCAAGACGATCTTTCAAGTCACGTAATTCATCGACCAGTTGATAGATATCATGTGCACGGGTATCCATCGACTCTGTTGATTGTTCACGAGAAGATGCTGAATCGTTCTCGTTGACACCCTCATCAAGGCCATCCTGAACCTGTTCCGGCTGTTCTGTTTTATTCGGTTTATGAGGAACAAATTCGTTCGACACATCAGCAGGCTCAGGCGTCTCTGAAACATCATCAAGCCCTATGTCATATTTCATTTCCGGCATAATGCCTTCCTCAATCAACACTGAATTGAGGTTTTTATAGAGTGTTCCAAGTGTATCGGTGAGCTGATTTTTAAACACTCGCGAACAAAACATTTCGATATTATGACGCAAGTCCATCAGCTCGAGTGCTGGCTGGAATGTTTGAGAATATACCGCAGGCCCAAACGGGTTGTTGTCACGTGAAACCGATTGCCCGGAAAGTTCTGACAGGCGCTTTTCCAATTGGTTTAAAAGCTCAACATGAGTACGCTCAACACTTTCGATTGTGCCGGTATCGGCCAGCCAGTTATCAAGCGCCTCATCCTCTACCAGGGATAAATCATCCAGGCTGGTTGCCGTTTTATCTTCTCGACAACTCCCCCCCTCTCTAACGCACTCAAGGATCTTTTCACGTGTCGCTTCAGTGTAACGGGAAACAAATTTTTCCTTGAGGTTATTTATAGTTGTCAGCGCGTTAAAGTAGCTATTTTGTTCTGTAATATCTGTTGAGGCCTTGGCCGCCTCGAACATCTCATTGGCAATACCTTCCAATACAGCTTTTGCAAACCCCGGCAAGATGTCGATCGCCATTCCAACGACCTTGTTTACCACTTCATTGTTTTGTACTTCATCAGCAACAAAACCATTTTCGCCGGCAACGCATATCGCCTGCTGGCTAGCGGCAAATGCAAGCATCTTTTGTAATATGGATAAATCAGGGTTCATCAAGGCAATTCCGATTTGCCCCGGTTCTTTTCTGACTATACGGGCCTGGAAAAGGTTATTTGAACTATCCGGGATACTGAACCGTACCTGGATTAAGGCATCAAGTGGAAGCGCTGTCACTGCCTGTCTGGTATCAGAGGTATTTGCAGGGTCGACCAGCAACATACCACCGATACAAACATCTCGTATCTGGCACTGTGCAATGTTCGAATCACCGCTATGAACCTCTGCTAACAGGTTAACCGGATGTCGCTCAAATGCGCGTCTTTCGCGACCCGATTGTGTAAAGCTGTCCACCAATATAATTTACCCTTAATTAAAACAAGTGTAACTGCATTGATCAGGCAGCTCGACCATTAACAGATAGTCCCTTCCAGAACCCAACTAACCCTATAGCTAATCAGTTTAAAGACATAATACTTTAAGTATAGGCATAATCCTGCGTTCAGGAAAACAAAACGACATCAATTTATATGCTAGCTCATTGTTTATTATGTTGTATTTGTATTAAAACGGCTTTTCTAAGATAATAGAGGCCTTACTAGCCGAATATAACCCTGGCAAGGTATCGCAAGCCTCCAAATGCTACATTACGCGACAACAACCGGCCTTTTCACTGTACCAGGATCATGAACCAGTCTACGCGGATCCGCGAAATACCCTATAACTATACCTCCTTCTCAGATCGTGAAATTGTTATCCGATTTCTGGGTGAGGAGATGTGGAATATACTGGAAAAACTCCGTGGAACACGTGTCACCGGGCGTTCTGCTCGTATGCTGTTCGAAATTCTCGGCGACATGTGGGTTGTCAGTCGAAACCCCTTTATCCAGGACGACTTGCTGGAAACACCTAAACGCCGAGATTCTCTTACGCATGCATTGCATCATCGGCTTGACCAGGTGGTTTCCCGTGCCGATAACAATGAACTTGCCCTTCAGTTGGCAGATGGCACACGCAATGCTATCCATGAGTTTGAAAAAGGCCTGAATAACCAGGACACCACCCGGCAAAAAATCCGCAAACATCTTTCACGGGTCACCCGTGTCGACAACATCGACTTCTCCGGCCTCGCACGCGTATCCCATGCGACAGATGCAAGTGACTGGCGTGTGGAATTTCCACTTGTGGTGATAGCCCCTGACAGCGAGCCTGAAATTCTTGCCGTCGTTCAATCCTGTATAGAACTGGGCCTGAACATTATCCCTCGAGGCGGCGGTACCGGTTATACCGGGGGGGCGGTCCCGCTTTCAACAAATTCAGTTGTTATTAATACCGAAAAACTCGATGCGCTTGGCCAGATAGAAAATAGAAATGTCGATGGTGTAGACGGTACTGTTCCGACCATTTACGCTGAATGTGGCGTTGTCACCCGGCGTGTTAGCGAAGCGGCTGAACTAGAGAAACGGGTATTTGCCGTTGACCCCACTTCTCAAGATGCCTCCACGATCGGCGGTAACATTGCCATGAACGCGGGCGGAAAAAAAGCGGTTGCCTGGGGCACGACGCTCGACAATCTTGTCTCCTGGCGCATGGTCACGCCCGATGCAAAATGGCTTGAGGTAGAAAGACTTGATCACAACCTCGGCAAAATCCATGAGCAGGAAACTGTGCGTTTTCGCGTCACCCATTTCGAGGCGGATGGTAAAACGACCTTGCGTTCGCCTGAAGTCCTGGAAATGCCCGGTGATATTTTCCGGCTCAAAGGGCTCGGCAAAGATGTAACAAACAAAACACTCAATGGACTGCCAGGTATACAAAAAGAAGGTTGTGACGGTCTCATTACCTCGGCACGATTTGTCTTGCACCGTATGCCCGATTTTATCCGTACCGTCTGCCTGGAGTTCTTCGACCCGGACATGCAGCGCGCCGTACCGGCGATTGTCGAAAGTAAGAATTTTCTTGATGCGTCCAATGGCGTCTTGCTCACGGGAATGGAACATCTCGACGAGCGTTATATAAAAGCAGTCAGCTACAGCACCAAGGCGCCACGAGCCGATCTACCCAAGATGGTCCTGCTTATCGATATTGCCGGTGACAATGAAGATGATGTTGCACGTGCTGCATCTGAAATTGTGCGCATGGCCAATGCCCGTGATGCTGAAGGCTTTATCGCTACAAGTAGCGAAGCGCGCAAACGGTTCTGGCTAGACCGCTCGCGTACTGCTGCCATTGCAGCACATACCAATGCCTTTAAGATCAATGAGGATGTGGTAATCCCCCTTGATCGGCTTGCTGAATACAGTGAGCACATCGAGCGCATAAACATCGAGCTTTCGACCGCCAATAAACTAAAAATGATCGATGCAGTGCTAGACCACCTGTCTGGCGATTTGATCTCACTGACGGATAATAGCGAATTTTCCAGCAGTGATGAGAACACAGCAATCATCCATGCCAAACAACAAGCCGCACTGAAACATCTCAGGACGATTAAATCTCGCTGGCAGTCAATCATGGCAAACCTCGATGCCCCGGCATCCGCGCATAAGGAATTACTTGATGATAACTGTGATGTAAAAGATGATGAAAGCCTGTTCAGGCTTTTACAACGACGCACACTGCGTATTTCATATCGCCAGACTGTCGAACGACCCGTAAAAGAAATTTTTGCCGGCCAGGACATGTCAGCCGTACGTGAAATGCTCGATACCATTCACGCCAAACATCGAAACAGTCGTTTGTTCGTCGCCACACATATGCATGCCGGTGATGGAAATGTCCACACAAACATACCGGTCAACTCCAATGACTACCAGATGCTTCACGAAGCGGATCAGGTCGTCGAGCGTATTATGCAAATCGCTTCAGATTTGGGGGGCGTCGTATCCGGTGAGCATGGTATTGGTATTACAAAATTCCAATTCCTCGATGATGCCAGTAAAGAAGAGTTCGCGCAGTACAAAAACACTGTCGATCCATCACAACGCTTCAACCGCGGTAAACTCATCAAGGGTTCCGGGTTGGAAAATGCCTATACACCGTCGCTGCGCCTGCTTGAACAGGAAGCACTCATCCTTGAGGCAAGTGAACTTGGTGATTTAAACACGGCCATCAAAGACTGCTTACGCTGTGGCAAATGCAAACCGGTTTGTACTACACATGTTCCTGGCGCAAACCTGCTCTACTCGCCACGCAACAAGATACTCGCAACCGGGCTGATTATTGAGGCGTTTCTCTACGAAGAACAAACACGACGCGGTATTTCCGTCAGGCACTTTGATGAGATGTCTGATGTCGCTGATCATTGTACTGTCTGCCACCGATGCGAGGCACCTTGCCCTGTCAATATCGATTTTGGTGACGTATCCATCCGCATGCGCAGTATTCTCGATGCGCATGGAAAAAAACGGCGTAACATCGGTACGCGTATGTCAATGAGCTACCTTAATGCCACTGACCCACTGGCCGTCAAACTTCTTTATGCTGGACTGATTCGAACCGGCTTCAGTATGCAAAGACATGCGTCACGACTTTTCCGAAAACTGTTTAAATCCAAAAACAACTCCCGACCTCGCATTACAAACAAGCGAGCCTCTGTCGCAGTGCAATTTACGCATATGCTAAACAAACCACTACCGGCTAAATTGCCGACGCAGACAATGCGCGCAATACTCTCACTTGAAGATGACAAGGTCGTGCCCATTTTGAGAAACCCTGAGACATACTCAGAGAACTCGGACAATGTGTTTTACTTCCCTGGTTGTGGTTCTGAACGTTTGTTCAGCCAGATTGGCATGGCGACACTTGCAATGCTATATGAAACAGGTGCGCAGACAGTCCTGCCACCCGGCTATTTATGTTGCGGTTACCCTCAATCATCCTCCGGGGATACCGAAAAGGGTAATAAAATTTCAACAGACAACCAGGTCTTGTTCCACCGTATTGCAAACACGCTTAACTACCTGGATATCAAAACAGTTATTGTGTCCTGTGGCACCTGCATGGACCAGTTACTAAAGTACCAATTCAACCGGATTTTTCCAGGCTGCCGACTTCTGGACATACATGAATACCTGATGGAGAAAGGTATTTCCGTTACTTCTGGCGAGACAAAATACCTCTACCATGATCCCTGTCACTCACCCATGAAGAAACATAACCCACTGAAAGTGGCCAGCACGCTACTGGGTGACGATGTCAGCCTGTCCGATCGTTGCTGCGGGGAGGCCGGCACCTTTGCTATTAGTCGACCTGATATTGCGACACAAATCCGTTACCGTAAACAACAAGAACTGACGCAAGGTATCCAGTCATTAACAGGTAACGAGACAAGTAAAGGCGACGTCAAATTGCTAACCAGCTGCCCCGCCTGCCAACAAGGTCTGTCACGCTACCAGGACGACACCGGGCTTGAAGTTGACTACATTATCGTCGAACTTATCAGGAAGCTGCATGGGGAAAATTGGCAGCAAGATTTTACTAAAAAGATTAATACAGGCGGTATTGAAAGAGTGCTTTTATAGTTCCAAACCCGGTTCTTCTGGTTCACCTATTTACATGTAAGCTCAACAAACGTTGTATCATCGCTACTTTCCGCATCATCTCTGAATGCCTCCATCGCGATAAGAACATTTTCAAACCGCTCTCCATCCTTTCTCATTAACACATCACGAAGGCGATCATCACCGAACATTTCACCTGCACTATTCTCTAATTCTGTGACACCATCGCTGTAGAAATAAAATTTATCCGCGGGTAACACGTCAAGTGTTTTAAATTCCTCTTCGAATGATGCATCATCGAGGATCCCGAGTGGCAGGTGGTCAGAATGGATACAGTCCTTAAATTCTCCTGATTCCGAGAACCAGTAACCTTCGGGAAGTCCGCCAGCCCAAATATATACCTGCTTTCCATCCGCACTGAATTCAGTAATGCATGCGGTCAGGAACATTCCAGTTGGCATTAACATTGAAAGCGCTTTGTTAATATGTCTGGCAAGTTCACCCGGATTCTTAGCACTATTCACCATATTAAAAAAAACATGTGTGACCGGTAGCGTTCCCATCGCTGCGGTCAGGCCATGGCCAGTAAAATCGCCTGTCAATACGACCAGTCCACCATCGTTCTTTTTCTCTACCAGTAATATATCGCCATTAAAGACAGACATGGCAGACATATGAAACTTTATGTGCTCGGGATCTTGATGATTTTGCTCAAGCGCTTTGTTAAAGAAGTGCTCAACCAGGTCCTGCTCTTGTTCCAGTTGCGTATTATAATCAACGAGCTGCTGATTTTTTTCATTCAGCTGAGTATTGAGCTCTTGTATTCGAAGATGTGCCGCCATCTTGGCTTTTAATACATCTGCATTAACCGGTTTACTGATGAAATCATCCCCGCCTGAATCGAGGGATACCGTTAATTCCTCATCACCGGTTAATGCCGTCACAAAGATTATCGGTATATAATCATCTTCCGTAAGTTCTTTAATTCTCCCTGCTGCTTCACGCCCATCCATATCAGGCATATTAATATCCATCAGCACCAGGTCTGGCCGTTCAGCCTCAAAGACACTGATTGCTTCATAGCCATTTCCCGCCAATACAACATCATGACCTTGTGCAACAAGTATTCGTTTAAGAACCTTACGATTAATATCAATATCATCCGCGACAAGAATCAATTTACTTTCAGCAGCGTTCTCTTCAGACATTATCTTCTTCCGGTTCCGCGTACTTATCACGAATTTCTGTGATTTCGGTCAACAAGTTTAAAAAATGCTCGACCAGCTGAGGATCAAAATGTTTTCCTGTTTCATCCTTTATCAGGTTTACAGCTTTTTCGACTGGCCAGGCTTTCTTATAAGGTCGTTCAGATGTCAATGCATCAAACACATCTGCAAGTGCTGTCACTCTTCCTACTAACGGAATGTCTTCACCTTTAAGCCCATTTGGGTAACCACTGCCATCCCATTTTTCATGATGTGTTAATGCGATCTCACGAGCCATGGTCAATAACTCAGATTCATCGCCGGAAAGAATATCTGCGCCAATCTGGGCATGTGTTTTCATGATCTCCCATTCACCTGGTTCAAACCTTCCCGGTTTCAATAGAATATTATCCGGGATACCGATCTTACCAATATCGTGCATCGGTGCTGCATTTAGCATAAGTTCTGTTTCTTCTTCAGACATGCCTGCAGCTCGACCAAGCAGTTCTGCAATTTTACTCATACGGATGATGTGCAGACCTGTTTCGTTGTCACGATATTCAGCTGCGCGACCCAATCGCCTTACAATTTGTAACTG
>Ga0316207_10003277_pt1 | contig 15234 bp, 13 predicted proteins | sample 6weekpyrite_MG_FD_204943 | JGI IMG/M metagenome (GOLD analysis project Ga0316207, IMG submission 204943) | Microbial mat bacterial communities from mineral coupon in-situ incubated in ocean water Damariscotta River, Maine, United States -... | ecosystem: Environmental > Aquatic > Marine >... | reverse complement strand
GTAATCTGCACCGCGTAGCTGTTGGCCAAATGCCGCGACCGATGCAGCAAAGCGGAAACGGTCACTACTCCCGGTCAGCTCGGTCTTGTGTTGCTGGTCAATAGGCTGTTCAATCAAGGTGCTGGTGTCACCACCTGGTTGTTTGTAACGCAGCCGCAGAAAGGCCAGTTCGTGGTTCTTTATACTTTTCTCAAGCAATGATTTTGAACCGTAACGCAATGGATCCATGTGATTACCTTTGCCACCGATCAGTGACAGCTCATACAGGGCCGTCACGGTGTGCCCGGCACCTATCTCACCAGCATCGATCTTGTCGTTGTTAAAATCCTCACGTTTGAGTTGGCGGTTTTCATAACCCACGAGGCGGTATTCAGCGACCTGTGAAGGGTTGAACTCGACCTGGATCTTCACATCCTTGGCAATCGTGTTCAGGGTTGAGCTCATTTCGTCAACCAGCACCTTCTGTGCCTCGTTGAGTGTGTCGATATAGGCATAGTTTCCATTACCGGCATCGGCGATTTGTTCCATGACGTGGTCATTGTAATTTCCCATGCCAAAGCCGAGCGTGGTGACGGATACACCGCCTTTGCGCTTTTCCTCAACCAGGTCGATCAAGGCATCAAAATTTGTCGTGCCAACATTGAAATCGCCATCGGTAGCGAGGATAACGCGGTTAATGCCATTCTCAATAAAACTCTGTTGCGCGACCTGGTAGGCCAGTTTAATCCCGGCAGCACCATTAGTCCGACCACCCGCCGTCAGTTTATCCAACGCCTGGTGAATGGTGGCAGTCTGGTCACCTGCTGTAGGCGGCAACACGACGCCACTAGCCCCGGCATACACGACCATCGAGACCTTGTCTTGTGGACGCAGCTGTTTACTGAGGAGTTTCATCGAGGTCTTTAACAGTTCCAGTTTATTGGGTGACTGCATCGAACCCGATACATCGATAAGGAACACGAGGTTGGAAGGGGGCAGGGTCTGCTTGGCGGTGTCTTTACCCTGTATGCCTACATGTAACAGCAGGGTGTCTTTGTTCCAGGGGGTGGATGAGAGCTCGGTCGTGACACTGAAGGGCGTATTACCTTCTGGTTGTGGGTAATCGTAACTGAAGTAATTCACCAGTTCCTCAATGCGCACGGCATCTTCACGTGGCAGTCGACCCTGGTTAAGAAAGCGGCGCACATTTGCATAGGCACCGGTATCAACATCAATACTAAACGTGGAAACAGGTTGTTCGGCTACGCGTTTAACCGGGTTGTCATCAAAATGTTTGTAGTTCTCCCGGTCGAGGGGTTCTGCAGGGTGGCGCAACGAAGAGAGATCGGCAGAAAGAGGAGGAGAAAAGCTCATCATTCCACTTGTCTTGGCCTTTCCCATATCACGCATCTCTCGTCGCGCCCGTGTTTGTGCGATTTTTTCGGACAGTGGTGTGGGGGCGAGCATTGTTTGTGGCTTGATAGCAGGGTGAACCGGCTTACCAGGTTGGTGGTTCTGCTCAGCAACAACCTCAGTTTCCACGACCTGATTGCTTACGGTGCTGCCATTAAGTGTGTCCTGTTGTTTATGTGAGGTCATTTCATTATTCGAAGTCATACAGCCAAGCATGATGACAGTGCTTGCCACAGCAATCGCAATGGGTTTGAGTGTCAGGGATGTTTTCATGAGGATCTCCTTTGGTTTATAAGCGGTTGTAGTGCTATAAACGCAAGGTGGAGAGAAAAGGGGTTAACTGGATTAAAATATATGCATAACGCCAGTATTTGCTAGTAAATGTCAGAACCGGTTTTTGTCTAACTACAGGTTCTGTAGGGTTCCAAGAATATTCTTACGTTTTTTAGTATAATTCGGGCCCTGTTTAGCTGACCTACAGGAAAACACTATCAGTACCCCAAAAACCATTATTACTTATGGAACATTCGATATGTTCCACCAGGGCCATCTCCGGTTGTTACAGCGCGCCAAGGCATTAGGCGATTACCTGATTGTGGGTGTCACTGACGAGAATTATGACCGGTCACGCGGCAAGCTAAATGTTATTGAAAGTACCCAGCAGCGCGTTGAAGCGGTCGAGGCGCTGGACTTTGTCGACAAGGTCATTATAGAAAAGCATAAAAAGCAAAAAGCTGAAGACATGGTAAAATATGATGTCGATATATTTGCCATCGGTGATGACTGGGAAGGTACCTTTGATTACCTGAACGAATACACGCAGGTTGAGTATTTGCCTCGCACAAAAGGCATTTCCAGTACCATGCTGCGAAGAGACAATATCGACGTCATTAAACTCGGTATTGTTGGCCTCGGTCGAGATACGCAGGCCTTTGTTGATGAAGCCAGGCATGTAACCAACTTGAAGGTTAACCGTATCTTTTCACCTGACTTGCCAGCCTTGAAAGAATTCACGAAAGACAATGAGAGCATTCGTTATGGTCATGATAACTACGATGAGTTCCTGGATACGGGTATTGTCGCAGTTTATATAGACACTGCACACGAAGCACATTACTCACTGATAAAAAAAGCACTGCTTGCCAAAAAACATGTCTTGTGTGAGAACCCCATGGCACTGCATAAGCAAGAATTAAAAGAATTACTCTCTTTAGCTAAAAAAGAAAAACTACTGCTGCTTTCGGCACTTAGAACGGCTTTTTTACCTGCTTTTAGTCAGCTGCTGAAAGAGCTGGATAAAGGGATTATAGGCGATATTAAGGAAGTCAGGGCAACACGTACAACGCTCTATAAGGAAAAGGATTACCCTGATACCTTTATGGCGCAGGGGGCGACCAATATTTTGTCTTCGTACCCATCATTGCTCGTCAATAAGGTTCTAGGAAAAAGTAAAGAGATTACTTTTTTTGACCAGGGAACGGAGGGCTATGATGTCTCCAACCTTATTATCAGTAAACATGAGGGCGGTGCTATTGGCATTTCAAACGTTGCCACGGGTATTAAGGCAGAAGGTGATGCGGAAATTTCAGGTACCAAAGGTTATGTTTATATTCCTGAACCCTGGTGGCTAACTAAAAAGTTCGAAGTGCGTTTCGAAGACGAACATAAATGCATGACATATAAATATGAATTTGAAGGTGATGGCCTGCGTTATATGATTGCGGAATTTACCTCACTCATACAAAGAGGAAAGCGAGCTTCCAGGATGTTATCGCATAAAGATATGCTCAGAATTAACAGGGTGCTACTGGAATATAACGAACGAAAATTCAAGGAACTGGAAAAAGCTAATAATGATTTATGAAGATTACGCCATTTTTACGCCAGGCCCTGTAAAAATGTCCGACGAAATTTTGCAGCTGGGGGCAAAACAAACACCATACTTCAGAAATAGTGGTTTTTCAGAAGTAACCTTCGCCTGTGAAAACGGGCTATTGGATATGGTCAATGCGCCCGCGGGCTCTAAAGTCTTTTTTTTAACAGCATCGGGGACGGCAGGCATGGAAGCGGCCGTGATGAACTTGCTCAATCAAGGTGATAATGCCCTAGTGGTCAATGGTGGTGGTTTCGGTCAGCGCTTTGTCGATATCTGTGCAACACATGATATCCCGCATACAAGCTTCAAGGTTGAACACACCGATCTCTCTGATATTGAGCACCTGGCACCCGGTGATATGCATACTGCGTTAGTGGTCAACGCGCATGAAACCTCAGTCGGGCATCTGTATAACCTGGATGCCATGGGTGCGTATGCAGCAAAACATGACATGCTCTTCATGGTTGACGCAATTTCCATGCTGGTGACCGACCCACTGGATATGCAGCAATCAAATATTGATGTCGTGATTGCGAGTTCTCAAAAGGGTTTGGCATTACCACCGGGCCTGACCATGGTGATACTGGCCCCTGGCGCTCTCAATCAATTACAGCCGGTCAAGTCGTTATACTTTGACTTTAAAGATTATTTGTCTAATGGCGAAAGAGGGCAAACCCCATTTACGCCTGCGGTGACGATTATGCTGCAACTCGAGGCAAGGCTTAATCAAATCAAGGCACGTGGCGGTATTGCACAGAGTAACGCCAGTGCAAAAGATATCGCCAGCTATTTCCGAGAAAGTATAAAATCACTGCCCCTGAAAGAATACTCACCTTACATGCCGAACGCGATGACCACGCTCACGCCAACGGATGGACGATCGGCGATGGATATTGTCAAAGCACTGGAAGAAGACTATAAGGTCATGGTCTGTCCTAATGGCGGTGAACAGCGTGATACTGTCTTCAGGGTTTCCCACATGGGTGAAATGACCCGGGAATATACCGATATACTCATTGATGCATTGCATAAATACTATGGTGTCGCCAGGATATAATGCTCGCTGCTACCCGGGTACTTTTACCTGAATACAAATTTAATAGATGCACCTGTATTGATATTCCTTAAATTCGTCACACGAATGTAATACTGACTAAATAATAGCGTCACATAAAATATCTACCCTCATTGATACTGAGGGTTAGAATAAAGAACGCTATCTTGATAGATGCTGCACACAAGGACATCGGTAAAATCCCATCGGGAGTTTCCTCTTTCGAACACGTGCCCATTTCACCTATACCTGAGTGGATGAGTGAACCTGGTTGTGAAGAGCCACCCCTTCATAGTAAGGCGCGTAACCACCATCGAAGTATCTGGATTTCTGATGTGCACCTGGGTACATCTGGCGCAAAAGCCGACAGGCTATGTGACTTTCTTAAGTACAACAGCTGTGACACCCTCTACCTGGTTGGTGATATTATTGATGGCTGGCGGATGAAAAAACGCGCCTATTGGCCACAACAACATATCAATGTGATTCGGCGCATTCTGACCCGTTCCAAACGAGGAACTAAAATTATTTACATTACCGGTAATCATGACGAATTTCTGCGTCGTTATTCTGGAATGTCGTTTGGAAACATCCATCTTGTTGACGAGTGGATCCATAAATCGCCGACTGGCAAAAAATATTGGGTTGTTCATGGGGACGGCTACGATGCTGTTGTATTCAACAAGAAATGGCTAGTGGTCATCGGTGATGCGGCCTATGATTCCCTGCTTAAGTTGAATGTCTGGTTTAATCGGGCACGAAACGCGCTCGGTATGAGACAGTGGTCTCTGTCTTCCTATGTCAAGAATAAGGTTAGAAATGCTTTTAGCATTATCAATAACTATGAAACAACGCTGGCTGATGAGTGTGTGAAACGTAAGCTGGATGGTGTGATGTGTGGACATATACACCATCCTGAAGTAAAGCAAATAAACGGCATTCAATATGCGAATTGTGGTGACTGGGTTGAATCCTGCAGCGCCATTGTTGAAGATAAGCAGGGGGCAATAACATTGGTTAAGTGGCCTGACTCCTCTCACGATAATGTGTCGACACTTAATGTAGAGTCCGAAGCGGCTTAGTCTAATCTAGAAATACTATGCCTGTATGGCAGGTTGTGTTCCAACCGCACATTGTTATAAGTAAAGTCCTTAATGTCCATACCAAGATATCTTACACTGGTTATTTCGCTTGATATTTATTTAATATCTTTACATAGACTTAGATATAACTTCTAATCATTCGCACGGCATTTAATGAAGTAGAAGCATCTAATGATAGAACCTGACATATTACGTAAAGCACAATTGATCATGCTCGACATGCTCATCGAGTTTGATGCGATCTGTAAGAAACACCAGTTGCGTTACTGGTTGGATTCTGGGACCTTATTAGGTGCGGTACGACATGCAGGCTTTATTCCCTGGGACGATGATATCGACTTGTCCATGCCTGTTGAGGATTACAATATATTTATGGAAATCGCTGCAAGCGAGCTTTCCAGCGATATATTCTTTCAAACTTCAAAGACAGATAAAGCGTTCAAGTTTGATTACATCAAATTACGTTCTAATAAATCCAGTATTGTCGAGTTTCATGAAAAGGACAGGCAGATAAACTATCACCAGGGGGTATTTGTCGACATTTTTCCCATGTTGACAATCGAAAATACTGAAGCGAATAAAAATATGTACGACAGCACGCTTGAGAAAATACGGCGAGCGTCGTCAGTGAGTCTTCATACACCTGATGGTAAAGACGATCCTGAAACACGTAAAGCGTTAGCCGAATCTTTGCAGCAGCATCACCAGGGTTGGGACGATGGCAGTCGTAAAATCATATACGGCGGTCAAATGCCAGATGTCGCGGCCTGGTTTGATCTGGCTGAAGTATTACCTCTTAAAGACATAGAATTTGAAAAGCATTTCTTTCCTGCCCCAAATAATCCAGACCATTATTTAAAAGCGATTTATCAATTCGACTATAAGCAAATGCCGCCAGAAGACAAACGTGTTACACATGCCGACAGCATCAGTTTTACTTGATGATTGATGGCGTGCTTCTAGAGTAAAAACATCGCTGAGTAGTATGAAAATATGTTCGAGTCACGTTCGTAGGTTAGCTTGTTAAAGACCGCATCATATTTGACGTCGAAATAGCGAATCAATTCGGCATCAGGCTGGGTTGCCGGGCCAGGATCTATTTCTACACGTACCACCATCTTCGTGCTATTGCCACGCGCAGTAATCGATCGGAAACTCACATTGTGTAATTCTTTAAGAAGTTCTGCACGTTTGCTGACGGGTATGCTGTCGTCATCCAGTGTTACCTGGTGATAAGTGGAATACTCGCTGGTTATCCAAACCTTGATGACTTCAGCGGCTTGTTCATCAATGGCTTGTCGTGAGGCAGTGTATTTCCAGGCACCGATAATAATGACAATGGCTATTGCAATGACGGCATTCTAGCCCTTTAAATCAAACCTATGCTCAGACATTGTATTTCACGATGGATGACCTATCCAATAAGACAACAATACTTTGCGATATATATAAGTTCATTTTTATTAGGTCTATATGATATCAATATAGTGTAGTTGAATGGTGACTAATATTTAGATGTAGATATATCAAGGAGTGCTTGTATGAGCGGAAATTACCCCGATAGAATTAAGGCATTGCCATTATATGATGGGCGTTTCGACGCGTATAAGCTGGATGTTGAAAATTGTGATGTGCTGTTTGCCTCTTATCCTGCCGGTACATCTATCCCTACGCATAAACATGACACAGAAAATCATGGCGTCATTACGCGTGGAGAATTGATTCTTACAATGGCGGGGAAGGTTACACGGGTTGGTGTAGGAGAGTGGTACCATATTCCCGCTGGAGCCGAACATGCCGCTGATTTTGATGTGGATACCGATGAAATCGAGTTCTGGTTTCATACAGTTAAATAGCTTAATTATATGAATTCATTTATATTTGGTATAACAATCAGGTCACCAAATGAGTTAGCGTAGATGGTGCAAGATATAGAACAGACGATAATCTGGCCGGCCATACTTAAGTGCTCGGGTGATGATGAGCTTATCTATATTGCAAGCGAAGAGAAATGGCATGACGAAGAAGGACTTCACCTTGCCAGGTACCATGAAACCGATGTGTTGATTGATTCATCGGGTGCGGTTTTTAGCCTGCTTTCAAAACAGGGAAAGCATATAAACCCCGAGTTCCTTGATAAGCGTATGTCACTTGAAGACGTCCTGGAGCTTGTTAAGGCACATGCGGCACAGCAGGCCTCGTGCTGTGTGGCGAAGTTATTTGCGCCAACGATTCATGAAGCGCTTACAATCGTTGAGTTGTTCGGTGAAGAATGATGACGCAAGCCTGGTGCTGACTCACTAATCAAATTAGCAGAACAGTTTTTCCATGATTTTTTCGTAACAGGCTGAAAGTGTATCCAGGTCTTCAACACTTACACATTCATTAACCTTGTGAATAGTCGCGTTGCGCGGGCCGAACTCCAGTACCTGTGATCCTGTTGGCGCGATAAAGCGTCCATCCGAAGTTCCTCCAGTCGTTGAAAGCTCGGTGTCGATACCGATGACATCCTTGATGCTTTCACGTGTGGCGTCAACAAGTTCACCCGCAGCAGTAAGAAACGGGTTGCCCGAGAGCGACCAGTCAATGCTGTAGTTCAGCTCATGTTTGTTGAGGATCGCCTCGACGCGTTCACGCAGTCCGGCATCTGTCTGTTCCGTTGAGAAACGAAAGTTAAAGACCACTTCAAGGTCACCGGGGATGACATTGGTTGCACCGGTGCCAGCATGGATGTTCGAGATCTGGAAACTGGTTGGAGGGAAGAACTCGTTTCCATCATCCCAATGCTCGTGAGTTAATTCGGTCAGTGCATTGGCGGCCAGGTGTACCGGGTTGGCGGCAAGTTGCGGGTAGGCGACATGCCCCTGGCTGCCGTGGACGGTCAGTACTGCATTGAGTGAACCACGGCGACCATTCTTGATGATATCGCCAATGCGATCGGTGGCAGTGGGTTCGCCGACGATGCAGTAATCCATTTTCTCGTTGCGTGCTTCAAGCGTTTCAACAACCTTGACCGTGCCGTTAATGCTTGGTCCTTCTTCGTCACTTGTAATAAGAAACGCAATCGAGCCGCTGTGATCAGGATGGTTGGCGACAAAACGTTCACAGGCTGTAACCATGGCAGCGAGGCTGCCTTTCATGTCGGCTGCCCCCCGTGCATAGAGATGACCATCACGAATTTCAGGTTTGAAAGGGTGGCTGTCCCAGTTTTCCAAGGGGCCGGTTGGCACAACGTCGGTATGTCCGGCAAGGCCCAATACAGGCCCGACTTTGCCGCGTCTGGCCCAGAAGTTGTCGACATCGTCAAAGCGCAGGCGCTCAATCTTGAAGCCTATGGCCTCAAGGCGGGCAATCATCGTTTCCTGGCAGCCCTTGTCTTCAGGGGTAACCGAGTCACGGCTGACTAAATCAATGGCGAGGTCGAGGGTATCGGACATGTATGTGCTCACTTGAACAGTTGTGTGTATTCGTTTTCTGAAAAACCGACATGACGTTGCTTGCCGAGATCCAGTACGGGGCGTTTAATAATGGCGGGTTCATCGAGCATGATCGCAATGGCGCTCTTCTCGTTAACACCTTCTTTCTTACTGTCGGGTAATTTGCGCCACATCATTCCACGCTTATTCAGGAGTACTTCCCAGCCGAGTTCCTTGACCCATGCCTTGAGCTGTTTTGCATCCAACCCATCTTTACGAAAGTCATGGAAGTCGAACTCGACACCATTCGCTGCGAGCCACTTGCGCGCTTTACGAACGGTGTCGCAATTCGGGATACCGTAGAGCGTAGTCATTAAATGTCGCGAAGAAGTTCGTTGATACCAACCTTGCCACGCGTCTTCTCGTCAACCTGCTTGACGATGACGGCACAGTACAGACTGTAAGTGCCGTCCTTTGATGGTAAGTTGCCAGATACAACCACTGAACCAGCCGGGATGCGACCGTAGCTCACTTCGCCTGTTGCGCGGTTGAAGATCTTGGTGCTTTGACCAATGTATACGCCCATTGAGATCACTGAGCCTTCTTCAACGATGACACCTTCAACAACTTCCGAGCGTGCGCCGATGAAGCAGTTGTCTTCAATAATGGTCGGTGCAGCCTGGACAGGTTCGAGTACACCACCGATGCCGACTCCGCCAGAGAGGTGAACGTTCTTGCCAATCTGTGCACATGAGCCTACGGTTGCCCAGGTATCCACCATCGTACCACTATCGACATAGGCGCCAATGTTGACGTAAGACGGCATCAGCACTGTGCCGGATGCAATGTATGAACCACGGCGTGCAGTTGCAGGCGGTACAACACGAACACCGGCTTCACGGAAGTCGCGTGAGTTGTAATCTGCGTACTTGGACTGGACCTTGTCGTAGTAGTTGGTGAAACCACCTTTCATGAAGTCATTGTCTTCGATGCGGAACGACAACAGCACGGCCTTTTTCAACCAGTCGTTTACGACCCAGTCGCCGTCTTTCTTTTCCGCAACACGGGCTTCACCGGTGTCGAGCATGTTGATGGCTTCGAGCACGGCTTCCTTGACGTGGGTGTCGACACTGCGTGGGGTAATGTCTGCACGGTGTTCAAAGGCATCGGTAATTATTGTCTGGATATCACTCATTTCATTCTCCGCTTGTAACTGTGTGTATTCTAGCATGAACAGGTTTTAATACCTTGCTCACAGGGATTGGGTAAATTCCTTGATGCGCATCGCGGCCTCGATGCATTCATCCATCGGTGCGACCAGTGCCATGCGTACATAGTCAGCGCCGGGGTTGCCGGTTTGTGTATCACGTGACAGGTAACTACCGGGTAGCACGGTCACGTTCTGGGTGGCGAACAGGTTACGCGCAAACTCGGTATCGCTGCAGTTGTCTGGCGTCTTCGCCCATAGGTAAAAGCCTGCATCAGGCTGCTGCACATCCAGCACTGGTTTGAGTATGTCGAGGACGGCGGCAAATTTTTCGCGGTACATTTGACGGTTCTGTTCAACGTGGTGTTCATCATCCCACGCGCTAATACTGGCAGCTTGTGTCGCCGGCGGCATGGCGCAACCGTGGTAGGTGCGGTATTTCAGAAATTCGGCGATGACATCGGCATCACCAGCAACGAAACCACTGCGCAAGCCAGGTGCGTTGGAACGCTTAGACAGGCTGTGGAAGACAACACAACGTTGGAAGTCATCACGCCCGGCTTCGATACAGGCCTGCAGCATGCCCATTGGTGGTTGGTCTTCATCGAAATAGATCTCCGAGTAACACTCATCCGAGGCGATAATAAAGTCATACTTGTCGGCAAGGTCAAACAGTTCGGTGAGGGCCGCTTTGTCCATGACCGCACCGGTTGGGTTGCCCGGAGAACAAATGTATAGCAATTGGCAATGTTGCCACTGCTCTTCAGTTACAGAGCTGTAATCGGCAAGATAACTGGATTGTTCTGTGCTGTTTAAAAACAGTGGTGTGGCACCCGCGAGCAGGGCAGCACCTTCGTAGATCTGGTAGAACGGGTTCGGCATCAGTACGAGCGCATCATCAGAAGGTTCGATGACACACTGGGCAAAGGCAAACAGGGCTTCACGTGTGCCATTAACAGGTAATACATGTCGGCCTGCATCAATCTTGTCTGTGGGCACGTTAAAACGGCGACTCAGCCAACCACTAATACTTTCTCTTAATGCATCACTGCCACGGGTCAGTGGGTATTGTGCGAGTCCGTGTAGGTGGGTAATGATGGCCTCACTGAGAAACGCAGGTGTCGGGTGCTTCGGTTCACCGATCGACAGGGGGATGTGTTCCTTGTCAGCGGGCGGCGTAATACCGGCCTTGAGCGCGTTGAGCTTTTCGAACGGGTAGGGCTGAAGTCGTGCCAGGTTCGGGTTCATACCGGAGTGTGCCTGATATGACAGTCGGACCACCTTGCGCTAAAGTGCGTTAAGGACGGTACGTAGCTGCCGTTGTCGTTTATTAGAAGGCGCGTAGTATAAGTCATTGGTTTATGGCATCCAATAGTCAAAACAACCTGTTACCGGTAGGGGCATTACTGTTTTCGTCCGCCATGTGGGGCGTGATCTGGTATCCACTGCGTCTGCTTGAAGAGCAGGGGCTGTTCGGGTTGTGGACGACCCTGATCATGTTCTTTGCCGCAACGATCGTGACCTTGCCCTGGATAAAACTGCGTAGCAGTGAAATGGCCGGACAGTGGGGGTTGCTCGCTGTACTCATGCTGGCCAGTGGCTGGGCCAATATCGCCTTCATTCTTGCCGTGATAGACGGCAATGTTGTGCGCGTCATGCTGTTGTTTTTTCTGTCTCCGCTCTGGGCGGTATTGCTCGGGCGCATCATTTTAGGTGAAAAACTCGATATGTTGGGCGCGATGACCTTGGTACTTGCGCTGATCGGTGCCGGTTTTATGCTCTGGCGCGCTGAAACGGGCGTGCCTGAGCTGACGTCACTGTCTGATGTCTATGCCCTGACGGCCGGGATGGCCTTTGCACTTGGTAACGTATTGATTCGAAAGGCGCAGGCGATGCCCGCCATGATAAAGGCGGCAGCGGTATGGTGGGGTGTGGTGATATTGGCCGTGGCATGGTTGTTAATCGGCGATGTGCCCGTTCCTCAACTTGATTCAAACCTGACCTACCTGTATGCCGCCTCACTTGGCATTGTTGGCATGGTATTGATGACGCTGGCTGTCCAGTACGGTGTGACTCGAATGCCAGTCCAGCGGTCCGCGGTGATCCTGTTATTTGAATTGATTGCCGGTGCCGTCTCTGCTCAATTATTAACCAACGAAGTGGTGCTGACCCAGGAATGGATTGGTGGGGCACTGATTTTGTTTGCAGGGTATATAGCAGCTCAACGTAAGGAAGGTGTTATAAATGACTGAAATTAAAAGACTTCATCATGCCAGTCTCGTGGTTGGCGATACCGAACGGGCACTGCTGTTTTATCGTGACCTGTTGGGGCTGGCCGTACTTGAGGAAAGGCCGGATATGGGTTTTCCCGGTGCCTGGCTGGATATTGGCTCAGGCCAACAGATTCATCTACTTGAACTCCCTAACCCTGATCCTGTGAATGGGCGTCCGCAACATGGTGGCCGGGATCGTCACTTGGCGCTATCTGTTAGACAATTGAATAATATAGAAAAAAACCTCAAAGAAGCCAATATCGAGTATACCCGGAGTCGATCAGGGCGGGCGGCGCTGTTTTGCCGAGACCCGGATGGCAACGCGCTTGAATTTATTCAGCAAAAAACTTGATTTTATTGTGTTTTATACAATGCTGTAGGTAGGTCTCGGTATAAGTGAGAAGGGAGTCGTTTGGGGTGCCTACGACGGCAATCGTTCTGACCAAGTACGTACCGTGAAACAGAATAATAACAATAAGTGTTTCAACAAAGAGAAGAGGGAACTCTGGTGCCTAAAGAATTACGCATCCTGATCGTTGAGGATTCGGAGGATGATGTAGAACTGTTACTGCGTGAACTGCGCAAGGGCGGGTTTACGCCTGATTACACACGGGTTGATACTGAAGATGCAATGCGCAGTGCTCTAACCAGTTGTGATTGGGATATTATTGTTTCTGACTACTGTATGCCCCACTTCGATGGCCTGGCAGCTCTCAAGGTATTGAAGTCTTGTTGCGTTGATATCCCCTTTATCATCATGTCGGCCAATATTGGTGAAGAAATTGCCGTGATGGCAATGAAAGCCGGTGCGCATGACTACATCATGAAAACGGATTCTGCGCGCCTGCTGCCTGCTATTCAACGTGAGTTAAAGGAATCGATGAATCGTAAACGGCATCGAGATGCTGAAAACCAGATGCGAAAATTGATTGGTGCGATTGAACAAACAACCGATGCAGTAATGATTGCCAGCGCTGAGGGAGTGATTGAGTACGTCAATGCGGGTTTTGAACGCATGACGGGCTACAGTAAGGAAGAGTCAATTGGACAAACAACGAATATGCTGGCATCAGGCCGACATAGCGGTGATTTTTATCGCATTCTATGGGATACGATTGTAGCAGGTGAAGTTTTCCAGGATGTATTTATCAACAAGCGCAAGGATGGCGAACTGTATTATGAAGAAAAATCGATAACGCCTCTTAAAAATGAGCAAGGCATTATCCAGAACTTCATCTCTACTGGGAAAGATATCACTGAACAGATGCAGACGCGTGAACGCCTGCATCACTTGTCCGAACATGATTTATTAACAGGTTTACCTAATCGGATTTTGTTTAATGATCGCCTGGTTCAGGCCATTCCACGTGCACGACGCAACAAGCGCCTTGTTGCTGTCCTGTTGATGGACATGGACAGGTTCAAGAACATCAACGAGACACTTGGATTCGAATGTGGTGATCGCTTGCTTCAGGACATTGGCAAGCGCCTGCTGGAAAGTACACGAGATGGTGATACAGTCGCTCGACTGGGTGACGATGAGTTCGCAGTGATGCTTGAAGATGTCCGCCAGCAGGAAGATATTCCCCAGGTGGTTGAGAAAATTATTCGTAACCTGTCACAGGCCTATCATATTGACGAGCATGAGCTATTTATCACGACCAGCATAGGCATTAGTTTGTATCCGAATGATTCAGAGCACCCGCAGATGCTCATGCAGTTTGCAGATGTCGCCATACATAATGCCAAACAAAGTGGTAGTAACACGTACCGGTTTTATGAAGCAAAGATGAATCAACAGTCGTTATATCGGCTTAACCTTGAATCGTCTTTGCGTAAGGCTCTGGAAAGGGAAGAATTTTTCCTCCATTATCAACCACAAATTGACCTGGCTAGTGGTGAAATTACCGGCTTTGAAGCACTGTTACGTTGGGCACACCCTGACCTGGGAACTGTTTCACCAACAGAGTTTATTCCCCTGCTCGAAGAAACGGGCATGATCAAACAAGTAGGTAGATGGGTACTGCGTAAAGCATGTAAGACCTGTAAACAATGGCATGAGCGTGGACTGACGGATATTTCTATAGCAGTAAACCTTTCACCGATACAATTTAACGAAGATGGCATTACCGGTATTGTTAAAGATGTACTTGGAGAAACCGGTCTGCCTGCACATTTATTAGAGCTGGAACTGACAGAAAGTACGGTGATGCGTAATCCTGAACAGACGACCTTAATCCTGGGTGAGTTGGGTCGAATGGGTGTAGAGCTCGCGATTGATGACTTTGGGACGGGTTACTCGTCACTGAGTTACCTGAAAAAATTCCCGATTAACACGTTGAAAATTGACCGTTCATTCGTCAATGACATTAGTGATAATGAAAATGATGCAAGTATCGTGAGTGCAATTATTTCAATGGCGCACAGTCTCAATCTGCGCGTTATCGCAGAAGGTGTCGAGGAAGTTGAACAATTAAACTTTCTACGCGCAAGACAATGCGAGTATGTCCAGGGGTTCCTGTTCAGTAAGCCACTAACTGAAGAGAATGCTGGCATTTTGCTGGAATCATGGAGTGAATCTTCAGAAAATATGGGTCAGGCCACCAGCGCTTAAATAATTTTAATTAGTCTCTTTTAGTTCGTACGTTCTTCGCTTACTATACGTCCCCACGCCCCCGTAGCTCAGCTGGATAGAGCAAACCCCTCCTAAGGGTTAGGTCGGACGTTCGAATCGTCTCGGGGGCGCCAGACCTTTTTTGATTGATGAATTCTTTGCTCATAGAACCCTTTGGGTTCGTTATGAGTACCTTAACCTTCGTCCCGGAGGTTCAAGGCAATTGATGAATGATGATCGGAAAGACACTTCGATTCGTACTTCAGAACCCCTTTGGGGTTCATCTAGCATACATTATG
>Ga0316207_10003276_pt1 | contig 15252 bp, 13 predicted proteins | sample 6weekpyrite_MG_FD_204943 | JGI IMG/M metagenome (GOLD analysis project Ga0316207, IMG submission 204943) | Microbial mat bacterial communities from mineral coupon in-situ incubated in ocean water Damariscotta River, Maine, United States -... | ecosystem: Environmental > Aquatic > Marine >... | reverse complement strand
AAGATCGACGTGATCAGTTTGTCGAACCCGGTCTTGAGGCACTCAGTGAGCGACGATTCGGATTAAAGCCGGAGCAGTTTGGCGCCTCCAATTTGGTAAGCCACATCGTTGTTGAGCCCTACACCTTACGGCTGGCAGCCAATCTTGTCCTGCTATTACTACTGGGAGCCTACCTGGAACCACGAATCGGCAAGGGCAAAATGCTGCTATTGTTTATCACTAGCGGGCTGGTCTCGTCGGGTGGCTTTGCGTTGCTGGCATCATTATTCGATAACCACAATGAACCGATATTTCAAAGTGCATCGGGTGCTGTATCAGGGGTGCTTGGCATGGTGTTGGCCAGTCAGGTGAGTCCGTTGTCAAAAACAAAAACATTTGGGAGAGTCATGATGCTCGGGCTGGCACTCTTCTGGATCGGCAAAACCGGTTTCGAGTGGAATTCAGGCTTTATCGCTTGGAAGGTTGTCGCATCTTATGCTCTTGCCCTATCAGCCGGTGCGGCTATGTATTTCATGTTCTGGCCTGCGAGTTCACGATATGGAGCGGAAAACCAAGCCACATCAACGAGTAACGAGAGCCTCAGTTGGACATTTCGTGTTGCTTTGGCTGAGGTAATGGATGCCATCTCAATCATGGATTTCGCTTTGGCAAGAGAAAAGCTGGCGGCACTGATGAAGCGCTATCCAGACTCAATTGAGCTTATCGAACAGCGCTATCATCTGGAAAAACTACAACCAGACGGCGATGTTTATTGGGACTGTGCACGAGACCTGGTTAATTTTGCGGTTAAGAAAAAAGATTATCTGCGAATGAAAGCACTGTTTGAAGACATACAAAAAAATGCGGCCTCAAAACAGCATGCAAAAACGCGGCTCGAGCCCGAGTATTATCACAAAATGATGATGGTATTTGTCAAGCATGATGATCTAAACAAGGCCGAGCAGGCCTTCTTGTTTCTTGAGTTAGCAGGCCATGCAAATATCATTAATGATGCCTGTTTATTGCTACAACAGGAATTTAAGACTCGAGGAAATATCGCAAAAGAGCGGCAATATCAAATGTTGCTGAAAAGACTATAGAGCCTTTTGCAAAATCAACGGAAGGGCTTATTGTCGAGGCGCTTCAGGATTTATTCCGGCGCGCGATATAATTTCGCCGAACGGTTTCATTGAAGGCTTCGACAAATTTTGGATCGAACTGTTCGCCGCTCTCGCCATTTATTAAAGTGACTGCGCTAAACAGAGATTTTTTATCGCTTCGATCCACACGCTCATTGGTTACCGCATAAAACGTGTCCGCCAATGCGATGATCATTGCGCCCGGGTGAATATTGCCCCCGCTTATTTTCAGCGGATACCCTCTGCCGTTATAGTGCTCATGATGTTGGAGCACAATTTCGGCAGCTTCGTCCCACCCTTTCATTCGGTGAAGAAGCTGCGCACCGATGCCGACATGATTGTGAATGCGCTCGACTTCTTTTGCGTTCAGTTTGGTCGGCTTTGCGAGAATTTCATAAGGAACCAAAGCCATACCAAAGTCATGCATATATACCGCCGCAGTCAGCTGTTCAATATCAACAATTTTCCCCATATCGTTATTGGTTGATAGACATAAATCGAGAATGGTTTGAGTCCGCTCTGTTCGACTCGGATTAAGTCCATCCAATTGTAGAGACAGTTTCTTGAAAAACGCCAAATCTTCTTCGGTTTCCGATTTCGGTGCCTGCAGACTGGTTTGTTTGTTTTCCGGCTGTGAAGTGAAATCATCTTCATTTGAATGCGATGAAGCTGATAGCAAAATCAGTGCCTGGTTGAGCGCATCAACATCCTTTCCGGTTTCGGCCGCCAGAATAGTCTTGATTAAGCCCATTATTTTTGTTTGTTGCCCGTCATTGACTTCACCTTCCCTTAGTAGCGCATCTATCATCGACTCCAAGTGCACAATGGTCGACATAAAAAACTCGCCATAGGCTGGGTGATAGTTGCGTTTCTCCTGTCGCATTTCCGAGACAATTTCTTCTAGCGAATGGATCGTTTCAACCAGTGGGTCCAGAAAGACCATCCGGCAGTTCCCTTTAAGGGAGTGGATATCACGAAACAGCCGGTGAACCAGATCCTGGTTGGGGCTTTGTTCCTCATCAAGCAAAGACAAACAGCTTTCAATGGCCTCAACGTTTTCGCGTAAACATTCTGAAAAGTCTTCAATAATTTCACTGTCCATTTCACAAAATTGAGGGCAGGTGATCGTCGACATAGATTTTCCTGATTGACTAAAAGGGTGAGATGCAGCCACGGAACAGCGCTTACGTGCACAAACCTCCGAGTGTATATTCAGCATAGACTATCGCTGTAATTATGTCGTGATGGGGCCAAATTTATGCCTTGGAAATTCAGGTGTTGCGATCCTGAGGAGAGCGTATTGCGGTAATAAAGAACTTCTCGATCAAAAGACGTTTTTGGGAAATGACCGCAGCCTTACTGAAGCTGTTACCATGCGCCAACAAACAGACAGGAACCAAGCAGAGGTAGCATGCGTAAACAGGTATTATTTTTGACTTTCATGGTTGTCTTTTGTCCCGGTATTTACGTTCCGCTTACGCATGCCAGTGAGTTTGATTACCGTGTCGATCTATCGTATTCCGAAGCGAATCCGGATTTCTCGGCCTTTGCCAATGGCGAAGGGTTGACGTGGTATGGACGAGCCACCTATGCGCAGTCGGTGTTTGCATTTGTACGTCTAAGCAATGCCCGCTTTCAGCCGAGCGGCAGGGTATCAGGCGCTGAGGTCGAACACTGGTTTGAAAGTGGTTTAGGCTACCATTTCCCGCTTTCTGGCCGATGGGCGCTAGAAGGAAATATCGCTTACCAGAAAATTGGTGAAAATGGTGACGATAACTCAGGCAAGAGCTATCAACTGGGCCTGCGTTACAGACCGTTTTCCGCCGTCGGCTTTGGCTTGGATGTGGGCAGAATTGATGTAAAAATTGATGACTGGACCCTGGTGTTTGAAATCGATTACCAACTTACCGACCATGTGTACTTTATCGGGCGCCTGCGTGATTATGCGGACTGGGACTTTACCTACTACGAAGGCGGTGTTGGCTTTACCTTTTAGTCGGAGCGGTTATTGGCGACAAGGTCTACAGACCGAACCAGTCAGGTTTAATCAACAAAGCCATCAATACACTCACCTGTATCGCGATAAACGGCAGCACACCCCGATAGATATCAGCCGTGCTGATGCCGGGAGGCGCGACGCCCTTCAAATAAAACAAACTGAATCCAAATGGCGGCGTCAGAAAGCTGGTTTGCAGATTCATTGCGATCAGAATAGCAAACCACACCATGCTGATCCCCAGCGTTTCGGCTATGGGTGCCAGCACTGGCACGATGATAAATGAAATTTCGACAAAATCGATAAAAAAGCCCAGCACCATGATCACCACCATGGTCAGCAGCAAAAAGCCCCATTTCTCACCGGGAAGTTGTAATAACCAGTCTTCCAGTAAAGCATCTCCGCCAGAATAGCTGAAGGTCATTGAGAAAGCGGTCGCGCCAATCAAAATGGCAAAGACCATGGCGGTGACCATCACGGTTTCTCTGGCACTCTCCCAAATCATTCCGGGTGCGAATTGACCATAGAGAATTGCCAGAACAATGGCACCGATGCCGCCAAGAGCCGAGCTTTCGGTGGGAGTGGCAATGCCCGTAAAAATTGAGCCGAGTACCACAGAAATCAGCGCCAAGGGCGGCACAATGGAATACAAGGCTTTGCAGACTTGCGTCCGTTTGAGTTCATCAGAAACCGGCATGGCGGGCGCGCTGGAGGGGTTCTTTGCGGTAACGTACAAAATATAACCGATGTAGAGTGCGATCAGTAACACGCCCGGCGCGAGCGCGGCTCTGAACAAGTCACCAACAGGTAAACCGAGCACATCGCCGAGAATGATTAAAATAATCGAAGGCGGAATGATCTGCCCTAAGGTGCCCGAGGCGCAGACGGTTCCGCAACTTAACTGCTTGTCATATTGATACTTCAGCATACAGGGCAGCGAAATGAGTCCCATCGCGACGACACTGGCGCCAACCACGCCGGTTGAAGCTGCCAGCAGAGCGCCAACCAGAATGGTACTAATCGCAACACCACCATTAATACGGCCAAATAGCTGTGCCATCGACTCCAGCAGCTGTTCTGCCAATTTGGTTTTTTGCAGCACCACACCCATAAAAATAAACAGCGGAATCGCCATCAAAATGGTGTTTTCCATAATGCTCTGAATGCGATAAGGCATAAAGGCAAACAGCTCCATGCCTTCTGACCAGATGCCAAATATCAACGCTGTTCCTGCAAACGTGAAGGCAACCGGAAAACCCAGCATTAACATCAGCAAGGCAACGGCAAACATCACGATTCCGATCATGGTGAGAGCCCCGTATTATTTTCTGGGTGGTTATCAGGGTACTTTTCATGGCTGATCAGCACCCGTAGCGCCTGCGTGATCATGCCCAGGCCGGCCAAACCCATTAACATGAAAGACAAGGGAATCAGCGCTTTGATAATCCAGCGATAAGGTAAGCCTCCAGGGTCGCCGCTTCCCTCCCCAATATCATAGGCCTCATAGGCGAAGCTCATGCCATAGTAAGCGATCAGAACAATAAACGGTAAGATAAAAAACAAGCTGCCAAAGAGATTAATCCAAGCCTTGCGTTGATCACTCCAGTGATCGTAAAAAATATCGACACGAACGTGGCCGTCGCGCAGCATGGTGTAGGGGGTACCGAGTAAAAACACCGTGGCATAAAGATGCCACTCCAGCTCTTGCATGCCGATTGAGACATCGTTGAACAGGTAGCGCATGATCACGTCATAGAATACGTTGAGCAATAATAAAATCAGTGCAACGCCTGCCAGAATACCGCACAGCCGGGCGATACTCTTAAACAGACGGTCGAATTTGAGAAGCCAGTACATCACTTGCTCGCTTGATGGAGACTAAAGGCGCCAGCGCTTTGTCAGCGCCTTTAGTATCATGCTTATTTTGACGTGCTATTGAGATAGGCCTGGTCAGACATTTTGCTCCACTGCCTGATTTGTGCCAGATATTTTTTTTGCGACTCTATGACCTTTGCCGCAAAAGGGTCCGCCGCTGCATTCTCTTTTAACAGCGCGTCGTTCGCATTACGAATTTCCGCCATCACCTCTGCCGGGAAGGTTTTAACCTGAATGTTCGGGTATTCCTGGGTCATACTGGACCAGTTCTTGCCGCTTTCATGCATTGACATGGCATACATATCATAGGCGGCCGCTTTCATTGAGATACGCAGGATTTCTTGTAAATCGGCTGGCAGTTTTTCAAATTTTCGCTTGTTGGCTAAAAACTGTAGTTCGGTGGCGGGCTCATGCCAGCCCGTGTAGTAAAAGGGCGCAATTTTATGGAATCCCATCCGTAAATCCAGAGACGGGCCCACCCATTCCAGCGCATCGATGGTGCCTCTTTCCAGAGCCATATACAGTTCACCAGGTGGGATATTGGTCGGTTTGGCGCCAAGCCTGGCAATGACTTCACCGGCAAAACCGGGAATCCGCATTTTCAGACCCTTCAGGTCGGCAACGGTCTTGATCTCTTTCTGAAACCAGCCGCCCATTTGATTAGCGGTATTGCCGCCAGGAAAGGACAGTAAATTGTGAGGGGCATAGAGTTCATTCATCAATTCCATGCCACCGCCATAGTAAAACCAGGCATATTGTTCTGGCGCGATCATGCCAAAGGGCATGGTGGTGAAATACATGGTCGCGGGTATCTTACCTTTCCAGTAGTAAGACGCGGAATGCCCCAGGTCATATTGACCAGACTTCACCATATCGAAAATACCAAACGGTGATTTGTGTTTGTTGGACGAGTGAATGGTGATTTTTAGCCGCCCATTGGACATTTTTCCCGCCATTTCTGCCATGTTTTTAGACGCATCGCCAAAAATAGGAAAATTGGGTCCCCAGGTTTCCGCCAACCTTAATTTATAGACTTTTTCCGCTTGTACGAATGTGCTGCAAGCCGCCAGCAAGACAATAATAAAAAGATGAGAGAGCTTATTTTTGAATATCATGAAAAGTATCCTGGTTATTGTTTTTAATAGAATCGACACACGGGGCTAAAGCTATCAGACTTGAGGCGAATTTGCATCATTGACGTCTGCGCTTCCCAGGATTATTCAATGGAGCGTCTTTTCTGAATATGCTGATCTAGAATTTTTGCAGCTTTCGCTTCCGGGAGTGCTGGCAGGTTTTTGATGATGTAATTCAAATAGCTGCGAGCCTTGTTTTTTTGACCAAATTTTTCCAGCAGGGTTTTGGCGGCGCGCAAATAAAGTGCCGCCAGCTCTGGCGAAGGGTCAAAGCGGATGTGGGCGTCTTTGGCCAGCCAAATAACGAGCCGATGCTCCCCGGTTTTATGAAAACGGGCCGCCAGGTCATTGCTCAAGTCAAGGTCGTAGAGTTTGAATTGGGGATTACGCTCCTTTAGCTGTCGAACAAAATCGGCAGCCGCTGTTATTTGGCCTCGGCCGACCATTAACCTCAAAAAAAGTTGAGAAAAATGCTCCAGGCGCTCAAAGTCCTTAAGCGCTGTTAACAATTTGAATAGCTGGTCGTGCCGTAAATCAGAAAACCCGTGACGCTGTAGATCGCCTTCCAGCAAGGTTACCGCTGTTGCGTAATCGCCTCGCTTTAATGCGATATCGATATCGGCATCCAGGCGCTTGATATGGTCAGTGATATGGGTCGCAGAGGGCGCAGGCGGGTTATTTTTGTCGCTTGGGTCAAGACTTGAACGAAGCGATGGCAGTTGCTGCATGGCATGACCAAACATACCGAACAAAGCAAGACCAAAGTAACTGAAAGCAGCTGCCATCATCAAAGGGGTAAAAATCGGCGGCAGGTGCTGCAGAGCAAAATCTGAGATGATCAGCGTACTTAAAACAGCCATCAGTAAATAGCCAACCAGGCCAGCATAGGCCCAATTCATATTCATCATTATCTGAGCCAGTGCGTCAGGCCTGAAGGCGTGTTTGATGTTGCTATCCGCTGCGCAGTGCATCAATAACGCTGGCAATAGCCAGAGCCACAAAGCAGCGATAATAACAGACGGAATCGTGCCAAAAACGTAATGAATGAACCCTGTACTCATCATTGCAACACCTAACAAAAAGGTAATGCCGGATGCCTGTCGGGCTGATTTTCCTGAAAAAATAGTCGATATACCGGGAGCTCCTGTCTTACCACAGGCATTATTTTTCAGCATCTGAAGACCATAATTAGAGACCAGGATCAATACGAGAATCGAGGCCAGGGCCGTGATCACAATATGACTATAGAAGGCCAGCGACAACGCCATGGTCAGCGTTATCAGCAACATGGGTTCGGCCTGAACAGGAGCAATAAAAAAACGTGGCGTTATTTGCCAAAACGCTTGCTCTGACAAATGGGCGTCTAAAAAGGTCAGAGGTTTTTTGCACGTTGGGCAATTCGCGAGCTGCATTTTTTCATTCCCATCGGGCATACATGCGCTATCAAAATCGAGCCGACAGTCATTGCATGTCCATTTTGCGGGTGAAATTGGATGATAGTGACAGTAGCGCTTCACGGGTTGCTCTTTGGTTCATTAAAGTAATATTTAGTTCAGCATAACCTATCTTTTGCCTGGCTTGCCATCTGTAAACAAGGGTAAAAACCAAAGCGCGTGACTAATAATATGATCGTGTCTTCGCTAGACTTTGAACACACTCAAGGAGAAGGTTTAAAGTCATGAAAAATTTAGTGCAAGGTACGGTATTGTTAGTTGCTATGTTTTCGGTGGCAATGGTATCGGAAGCGGATGAGCTGAGCTCGACCTTGCAGTCGCACTTTGGTCAACAGCCAGATTTTACCTATATGAGTTATGAAAGTATTGATCAGGCTCACGCCGATGAATACGGCAGTGTGCGTTACCTGGTGATGGATTTTAATCTGGCCTTGGCCAGTAGCGGCGTGCTACAACAAAGTGTGCATGCAATTTGCTCAACGGTCTTGAAAGATACTCAGTTGATACGAAGTCTATCCGATGCCGGGTACGATATGATTTCAGTGTCTTTCGACAGGCAGTCACAATACGATTGCCTGTAAGAAACAAGGGCTTCTAGAAAAACAAACGCTTTAGCTCGTCTCCCGGATCGGCAACACGCATAAAAGCTTCGCCAACCAAAAATGCATTGACGCCGCGATTCCGCATGGCCGCCACATCTTCCGCTGAATGAATACCGCTTTCCGTCACGACAATTCGGTTATCCGGAATCGTTGCCAATAATTGAAAGGTGGTGTTGAGCGAGACGTCAAAGCTGTGCAGATCCCGATTGTTAATGCCCAATAATGTTGTTTCAAGCGTCAATGCCTGCTGTAGCTCCTCGGCATTGTGTACCTCAACCAGTACGTCCAGACCGATTTCCCCAGCGATCCCCGCTAATTCCTGCATTTGATCTTTGGTCAGACAGGCGGCGATCAACAAGACACAGTCTGCTTTCAATAGTCTGCTTTCGTAAATTTGATAAGGCGCGACCATAAAATCCTTACGGATAATGGGCAGGCTGGAAGCGGATCGGGCCTGCGCGAGGTAGTCCTCATGGCCCTGAAAAAAATCTTGGTCGGTCAAAACCGACAGACAAGCCGCGCCCGCCTTCTCATAGCTTTCGGCAATGGTCTGTGGGACAAAATGCTCCCGAATCACGCCTTTACTGGGCGACGCTTTTTTAATTTCAGCAATGACCGCAGGCAGCCCCTGAGCTAACTTGCCCTCAATATGGGCAACGAAGCCACGGGCATCGGCCTGATCGATGGCGATAGCTTTGCACTGTGCCAGATTGAGCGAGGATTGCCTCTGTTCGATTTCCTGCCATTTTCTAGCCACTATTTTTTTCAAAATAGTGGGCGTTGAATCTGCTGAAGCATTAGGCCCGAAAGCAACTTTTGACATGATATATCGACTACCTTATTGCGTGAAAACCTGGGTAAAATTTGCGAGATCGGTCAGTTTGCCCAGCGCCAGACCGCTGCCAATCGCATCGGCCGCCATATTAACGCCTTCAGTCAGCGTACCTGCCAGATCTGAAGCATAGATAGCTGCGCCAGCGTTGAGCGTAATCAAGGTTCGAGCTTTGCTTGCCACTTCGCCATGGTCTTTGCCCAAGGCTGATTTAATTAAGCGAAGGCTGTCTTCTGCGCTATCAACGCTCAGACCGTCCAGTGAGCTTGCCTTCAAAGCAAAATCGGCTGGCGAAATGCTGTATTCCTTAACCTCACCTCCTTTTAACTCGGCGACAAAGGTTTCACCTGTCAGGGTGATTTCATCCAGGCCATCTGAGGCATGAACCACCAGTACGTGCTCGCTGCCCAAACGCTTCAGTACTTCCGCCATGGGTCGGCATAGCGCTTGACTGAAGACGCCGATCACCTGCTTGCTGACACCGGCGGGGTTGGTCATTGGGCCAAGCATGTTGAAAAGGGTACGAATCGCCATTTCCTTACGTGGCCCAATCGCATGCTTCATGGCGCTGTGGTGGGCGGGAGCAAACATAAAACCCACACCGATTTCATCAATGCAACGCTGTACCTGTTCGGGCGTGATGGCCAGATTGACACCCGCTGCCTCGAGAACGTCAGCGCTCCCGGTACTGCTGGAAACACTGCGATTACCGTGTTTAGCGACTTTGGCTCCGGCGGCGGCGACCACAAATGCACTGGCCGTTGAAACATTGAATAAGTTTGAACCGTCTCCGCCGGTGCCGCAGGTATCGACCAGATGATCGCCCGAAATAGTCACTTTTGTCGATAATTCCCGCATCACTTCGGCGGCACCCGCAATTTCATCAATCGCTTCACCCTTCATTCGCAATGCCACCAGAAACCCACCTATCTGGGCATCTCCTGCTTTTCCTGTCATGATTTGCAGCATCACCGATTTCATTTCATCGGTACTTAAGTCCTGACGATCAATTACTTTAGAAAGTGCACTTTTAATATCCACGGAAAACCCCTGTCGTTATTCTTGTTGGTCTAAAAAGTTTTTGAGTAAATCATGGCCATGTTCAGTCAGAATTGATTCCGGGTGAAACTGAACCCCTTCTACGCTGAGAGTTTTATGTCGAACGCCCATAATTTCCTCGACACTGCCATCGTCATTTTCAGTCCAGGCAGTGATTTCCAGGCATGCAGGCAAAGTCTCTTTGCAAATGACCAGCGAGTGATAACGCGTGGCGGTATAAGGGTTTTTGAGCCCGGCGAAGACACCATGACCGTGATGATGAATCGCCGAGGTCTTACCGTGCATCACGTGTGACGCCCGCACAATTTCTCCGCCAAATGCCTGACCAATACTCTGGTGACCCAGGCAGATTCCCAGAATCGGAATGCGTCCTTTGAAGTGTTCAATCACAGCAAGCGAGATCCCCGCTTCGTTGGGAGTGCATGGTCCAGGTGAAATCACGATCTTTTCCGGTGCCAGCCGTTCAATTTGTTCTATCGTGAGTTCATCGTTCCGAACGACCTGAACATCGGCGCCCAACTCCCCCAGGTATTGCACCACGTTGTAGGTAAAGGAGTCGTAATTATCGATCATTAATAACATGTTCTTCTCCTTTATCCGTCCAGCCCTTGAGTTGCCATGGCGACGGCTTTGAAAACGGCTCGACCCTTGTTCAGGGTTTCTTCCCATTCGTTTTTTGGCACCGAATCGGCAACCACTCCGGCTCCCGCCTGAATATGTAGCATCTTGTCTTTGATTACCGCGGTTCGAATGGCGATCGCGGTATCCATATTGCCGTTCCATGACAGGTAGCCCACAGCTCCGCCATATACGCCTCGTTTCACCGGTTCCAGTTCGTCAATGATTTCCATCGCCCGAATTTTGGGAGCGCCGCTTAAGGTACCCGCCGGGAAGGTTGCGCGTAGCACGTCAATCGCGGTCGAACCGGGCTTCAGTTTACCAACCACGTTAGACACGATATGCATCACATGAGAGTAGCGTTCGATCACCATGTTATCGGTCAGTTTGACGCTGCCGATTTCACTGACTCGGCCAGCATCATTCCGGCCAAGATCGATCAACATGAGATGCTCGGCGAGTTCTTTGGGGTCGGCAAGTAGTTCTTGTTCCAGCTGTAGGTCTTCTGCTTCATCAGCGCCCCGCTTACGGGTGCCGGCAATCGGGCGCACGGTGACTTCGCCATCCTCTACTCGCGTCAGAATTTCGGGTGACGACCCGACGATATGAAAATCCTGCAAATTGAGAAAATACATATAAGGCGAAGGGTTGAGGCAGCGTAGAGCACGATACAAATCCAGCGGCTCGGACTCATACGGTATCGACATGCGCTGAGACAATACCGCTTGCATCACATCGCCGGACAGTACGTAATCCTTAATGGTATTGACTCCCGCTTCAAACTTCTCCTGGGAAAAACCTGACACAAAGTCAGTCTCGCTCACCTCACGCTTACTTGCTTCATGACGATCCTGCACAATCTGCTTTTCCAGTTCTGAGCAGGCGTTGTTACGTAGTCGGTGAACCAATAAATCGAGAACCGTCTGCGCTAATTGATAGGCATCGTCTACATCCGGATTTGCATGGTAGATCAGTATTAGTTTTCCACTGAGGTTATCAAATACCACCAGCTGATCTGAGACCATTAACAGGATGTCTGGTGTTTTTAAGGGATCGTCAGGGCAGGATGCGGCGAGCCTGGGCTCGATATAGCGAATGGTGTCGTAGCCAAAATACCCCACCAGTCCACCATTGAATCTGGGCAGTCCGGGTAGTTCGGGGACACGAAACCGCGACTGAAATGCTTCAACAAAGGCCAAAGGATCACTGGACTCGTGTTGTTCGGTGATTTCACCGTCGGTTTCAATAGCAACGGTGTTGCCGAATACTTTCAAAACGTGTCTGCAGGGCAAACCAATAATGGAGTAACGCCCCCATTTTTCGCCGCCATGAACGGATTCAAGCAGGTAGGAATAGGCGCCATCGGCCAGCTTAAGGTAAGTGCTCAAGGGTGTATCAAGGTCAGCCAATACTTCACGCGTGACCGGGATTCGATTATAGCCTTGCTCCGCCAGGGCGGAGAATTGTTCGGGTGTCATGGTTATTCCTAATAAAGGTCTAGTTAAAACGAAGCGTTACTGACAGGGAATGCAAATCTAACGGCAACGCCCCAGTCTCCCCCGCTAATGAGGACTTAGTTTCGCCAGCGCCAACCAGGTTGGCGGCTGTTTATGTAGACAGATATAGACACCGAATGCTCTCTTTTGGGATTCATGATTGTTTCAGAAATGTGACGCGGTAGGTTACCGCAGCTCAAGAGGTGAATCAATGGCGTTGCGCTCACGAAGACGCCAAATCCAGCTCTGCTCTCATTGCTTGAAGAGTACTGGCATAATCAGGCGTATTAAAAATGGCAGAACCGGCTACAAACGTATCGGCGCCAGCGGCGGCGATTTGTCGAATGTTTTGAATATTGACGCCACCGTCGACTTCCAGCCGAATAGTCTTGCCACTGGCGATAATTTTGTTTTTCGCGAGTGCCAGTTTATCCAGCGTTTCTGGAATAAATTTTTGTCCTCCAAAACCCGGATTGACCGACATCAGCAAAATCATGTCCAGCTTGTCCATGACGTGATCCAGGTAATGCAGGGGCGTTGCCGGATTAAACACCAAACCCGCTTTGCAACCACCGTCTTTTATCAGTTGTAGTGAGCGGTCAATATGTTCGGATGCCTCCGGGTGAAAGGTGATGTAACTGGCACCCGCATCAACAAAACTGCGAATCATGCTATCCACCGGCTTGACCATCAAATGCACATCTATCGGCGCAGTAATACCGTGCTTTCTGAGCGCAGAGCAGACCATGGGGCCGATCGTCAGATTGGGGACATAATGGTTATCCATAACGTCAAAATGGACAATATCTGCACCCGCTTCCAATACGGTATCGACCTCTTCACCGAGTCGGGCAAAATCGGCAGACAGGATGGAAGGTGCAATCAGGTAATTAGACATGAAATCCTCAGCGTGCGTAAATTGCGCTATTCTAACGTAAACGGCGCAGTAATGAAGACTAAGTCATAGAGAAAATAATGGAGCATAGTTCTTGCGAAAAAAAATGCATACTGGCGTGACTCGAATTGGCTTGTTGTTGATTGCTTTGACGTACCTGCTCAGAGCAGAGGCCGCACCTGAGGAAAAAAGCGAAAGCCCGGATGCGAACGACGCGAAAGTGGGAACGGACGTTGAACAAGGTTCAAGCCAGCAGCACAATCTGGATGACACGCGAATTGGCGTGCTCGATGCTGAGCAGTTGGGGCAGCTGGCACTGTCAGATGAAGTCCGGCCTCATGAAGTCCTTTGGCTGGAGGTTGAATATCCACAGCAGGAAAACACAGTAAACGTACTCGCGCTTGAGCAAAAACCACGATTAACTCCGACCCGGGGCGCAATCCTGTTGTTGCATGATAAAGAGCAGCACGCAAACTGGCCCTATTTGATTCGTTCTCTGCGACAGGGTTTACCCGACTCGGGTTGGTACACTTTATCGCTTAACTTGCCTTATGATGACTTTACGGTCGTCTCTGAACGCACTTTGGCGACTAAATCGAGCGAGCAGATTGTCTTAAATGATGCACTGAAACAGGCCTTAATGAAACCGGCTTCACGCGTAGACGCCGTTGCAGAAGACACCGAGGAAGGCGATATCGATAAAGTAAATACAGAAGAGGTTTCTGCTAACGAGACAGAGACTCCATCTGTTACGCCCGATACAAACCCGTCGCAGGAAGGCATTGATATTGACCTGGCGGAAAAAGGAAAACATAACCCGCAGAGACTATCTTATCGAGAACGCGCCAAACACCATATTCAAGCGGCAATGGATCACTTGCGCAATCAGGGCTACCAAAATATTGTGGTGATTGCATACCGGGCAGGGGCCGATTTGGCACTTGATCATATCAAGCCCATCGCACAACAGATCTCCAGACAAGGCTTTGCGCTGGTGATGATCGACCCGATATTGCAATATGGCTATCAAAGCGATATCGGGCAAGCGCTTGGCCAAAACTTCAGCGCGCCGATATTGGATATTGTTAATGGCGGCGATCTAGACAGCCGAGTATTTGCCGTAGAACGAGAAAACACGGCACGCATGACCAATGCCTCTGGGTATCAACAGGCAAGACTTATCGCCAATGAAAGCGGCGCTTTTCAGCAGTCATTGCTTAGACGCGTTCGCTTTTGGCTGGAAAAGTATGCACAAGACACCTCTGCGACCAAGGTGTCAACCCGACGCTGAGCCAAAAAAGCGAAACAGAACGCACGCGGTTTCGAGATCTAACAACGTTTTGTAGGTTGAATAGCACGCCTCGTTCGTTAGCTTCGGTGTCGAACCCGCTCCTTTGCTATTGTTACCTTTTTGCGTTGTTGCATGTCAGGGTGCAAAAAGTTCATGCGTGTCAGCACGTCAAAGTATTGAAGAAGCTGTTTGGCGTTCGTGAAATAACATGAAAATGCCTGTTTTCTTATAAACTGATCCAGTGCCGCTGCACGCAGCCAGTCCTCTATTCGACCGTCTGGACTAATGGACTCAAATTCACTTCCGGGGGGTACGAAAGGCTCGGAAATGGTGAACGGTGTTGCTTTTTGAAGATACTTCTGAAGAATGTACCCGATAATTTGGTTACCGATATTGCGTTGGCCAATGTCATAAGCAATTCTTGCAAAGGTTGAGAGCCTTTCAATTTTTCTTTCACCGGTTGATAGTACTTTTTTGACTATTTCAAAGGCAAACACCAAATGACCAAGGCGTTGTTCGTTGCTTGATTCGGATGAACGTGCGCAAGCATAGGCATTGAAAGCTTGCAGGTAGTCTTGCTGGGCCGCATTGGGCTCCGAGCTTGCATTCAATACAATGCCATTTGAAAATTCAAATTGCTTGAAAAATATTTTTGCAGCGTCGCTATTCCTGGCTGGCAAAGGGCTTGACTCTTTTACTAAATACCCGTCTTTAACCAGTTTGTCGGCAGTATTGTCTTTGCAACAAAATAAATTTAACTGGAAGGGGTCTACCGGTTTAGTGGTATCCAGCGGTGTTAATGCGTTGAGCCCTGGAACAAGATAGTATGGTTTATACCCAAGATGATTAAATGCACCAATCAACTCGGTATTGATCTGGTTAC
>Ga0316207_10003275_pt1 | contig 15255 bp, 14 predicted proteins | sample 6weekpyrite_MG_FD_204943 | JGI IMG/M metagenome (GOLD analysis project Ga0316207, IMG submission 204943) | Microbial mat bacterial communities from mineral coupon in-situ incubated in ocean water Damariscotta River, Maine, United States -... | ecosystem: Environmental > Aquatic > Marine >... | reverse complement strand
GTGTGGGGATTGTGGTACTGGCAACTATTCTCACGACTGTGGGTATTCCCGCCGAAGGGATTGCATTGATACTTGGTGTAGACCGTATACTCGATATGTGCCGTACTACCGTAAACGTCACCGGTGACCTGGTGGCTTGTACGGTAATGGAAAAACTACTGGCGAAAAGGTTATAACTCCCTAATGATTCTGCGCGTTTTTGAAAAAGGAGATGAAGACGCTGTTGTTGACGTGCTGCGCGCTTCCATTAAGTACTGCTACTCCAGAGACTACTCTTGGTGCTCTGAAAAATCTTTACAAAACTGGCTAAAAAACAAAACGCCTGAAAATATACTCAGCTGGATGTCCGCACCTGAACTTGCTCATGTAATTGCCCTTACAGAAGATAAAATAATAGGTGTGGGCATGATAAACGTAGAAACGGGGCATTTAGGGATTTGTTATGTCCACCCTGACTTTATGGGATGCGGTGTGGGTCGTGCAATTTTGATCTGCTTAGAAGAATTTGCTGTGCAAAGTAATTGTGCCAAAATACACTTTACCTCCAGTATTGGTGCTCAAGCGTTTTATGAAAAATGGGGCGCCAAAGTTGTTGGAGAAGAAGAAGGCATGAGCGGCGAAGCTATGAACCCTCTTATGGAAAAACAGCTAAGGTAAGTATTTACGCGCTTGGGCCATACATTGTTCGCAGCGGCCAACGCTAAAGAGGTCACTCTTACTGCGGAGTTTGCTTTCCATATCTACCCATACTTCTTGGCCTTTACTGGCTTCTTTGAGCTTTTCGAGCTCTGCGCTTAAGTTGTCTGGCCCCAGACCACCCGCATACCCGCAAGGTGTGCCTTCTGATACTTCTGGCCAAGCTTCTGGTGTTTCCCCCTGCCCCCAAGAACTATCAAAAAGGAAAGCAACATTTGTAATACCTTGCTCTGTTACCAGCTTATCAAGCGCTGCACAAAACTCTTCTGTGGTACGGCTGCGGGAAATAATAAAGGTTGTGTTCGGGAAATGCTGTATCCCTTCTAAAAAGGCTTCTGGCTGCGCTTTACCAATATGATTCAGCTGAATACGCTGGAAGATTGTCAGGTCGATCACATCACCAAGAATATCTGTATCACCGCTTGCCACCTGCAACGACCATTTGTTTCCTAAATGTGCATCGAGATGCAGTGGGTATGGTGTTGTCATTGTCAGCTTTTTAACTTCTACTTCGAGCTCTTGCACCCAAGACTCACGCGGATGGCGCTTTTCACCACGGCGTTCTTCTGAAAAGTGAATGCCTGCTGAGGCATAGGGATATTTTTCAAGAAAAGAAACGACATCTTTAGGGGAAACTGTTTCATCCCACCCTGTTAAACCGACCAATGAAAGCTGCATAGTGTTGCCTCATGTTATTAAACTCATCTAAGTAAGTTAAGAACACCGAGACCAATTACAAGCTCTGGTGTTATTTTTTCTTTTTCCAGTTCACAATTAATTCATCAAAATCTGCTGAAGCGAGCGGTTTGCTGTAGAAGTACCCTTGGATTTTATCGCACCTAAGTTTTTTCAGGTAAGCGCTTTGCTCTTTGGTTTCTACCCCCTCAGCCACAACCTCTAAACCAAGACCATGTGCCATCGCAATAATCGCTTCTACCAAAGCGCAGTCGCCTTTATCTTCTGGAATATCGTTCACAAATGCACGGTCGACTTTAAGAATATCAAAGTCAAACCGCTTGAGGTAACTGAGGGAAGAATAGCCTGTCCCAAAGTCATCCATAGAAATGCGTACACCCATGTCTTTAATTTCTCTCAGTTGTGATTCGATCTCACCAATGTTACTCATCAGCAAACTCTCTGTTACCTCGATCATCAAACAGGAAGGTGGTAAACCAACTTCATGTAACACTTCAGCTACTGTTTGAGAAAAATGATTATTGCCAAACTGACGCACAGAAACGTTCACCGTGACATAATCTGGTGCACCTTTAATATCTTGCCATACTTTTGCTTGCTCACAAGCTGTAGTCAGCACCCATTTCCCAATAGGGACGATCATACCGATATCTTCGGCTAGTGGAATAAAATCAACCGGAGAGACAAAACCGAGCTCTTCGTTTGTCCAGCGAATCAAAGCTTCTGCACCTGCAAGTTTTGTCCCTTTTACATCAACAATCGGCTGATAATTCAAACTCAATTCTTCAAGATGTAACGCACGACGTAAATGGGCTTCCATCTTCACACGGGCCAGCGCATGGCTATGCATCTCTTCTGTAAAGAACTGGAAGTTATTACCCTTCTCTTTTGCACGGTGCATCGCCGCCCCTGCGTCACGCAATAATGTATCGGGTGTATCACCATCGTTTGGATACACGGCGATACCCAAACTCGCATTCATGGTAATTTCATGATCATCAATCAAAAACGGCATAGAAAACGCTTTAAGGATACGCACCGCAACCGATTCGGCATAATCTTCTGTATCAAGGTCTGGCAGAATAATCAGAAATTCGTCTCCACCAAGGCGGGCAACGGTATCAATACTTTTCACTTCACCTTTAAGACGCATACCAGCCTCTTTGAGGAGTTTATCCCCTACTGAGTGACCCATTGTTTCGTTCACTTTTTTAAAAGCATCTAAACCAAAGAGCATCAATGCAATTTTGCGCTTCTGTGTTTCAGCACGTGTGATCGCTTCGGCGAGCCTATCTTGTAACAGCACACGGTTTGGCAGCCCTGTCAGTTCATCGTAGTTCGCTTGGTACACCAGCTTGGCTTCGTACTCTTTGCGCAACGTAATATCTTCCCTCACTGAAAGGAAGTGTTTCAGATGACCATCTGGGCTTTTAATTGGAGAGAATGTCACATACTCCCAAAAGATCGTGCCGTCTTTTTTCGTACTGCATAGTTCACCAAACCAGTTTTTACCATCAAGCAGGTCTGCCCATACCTCTTCTTTCAGGGTTTCAGAAGGCTCTGAAAGAATAAAGGAGCTCTTTTTACCGATAACTTCATCACAACTATACCCTGTTGTTTTTTGGAATCGGCTATTTACATATTCAATATTCCCATCCAAATCGATAATCATCACAGAATCTGTACTTTGTTCCATCGCTTGAGATAACGTACGAAGCTGCTCTTCCGCTTTATTACGTTCAATTGCATTGGAAATAATTTCACCGATCACCGTAAGCAACCCAATATCATGGTCACTCCAGTGTTTTTCACGCCCGATTGTATCAAGCCCTAAAAAGCCTACTGGTGCACCATTACGGCTTACAGGAACCATCAACAATGATTTAACACCATCTTCAGTCAGCAACCTTTTGATGTTTTTTGCCTCACCGCCCAAAGCTTCTACATTTGGAATGTATACTGGCTCTAGGTTGCGGATTTTTGCTGCAACATAAGGGTAATCATCAGGCAAAAGAACTTCAGCATTTTCGAGTGCTTTGGTTACACCTTCCGCTTTCCACTCAAAACGTTTAACCAAAGCACCCTCTTCACCTTCTACCTGATAAAGATAAGCATGGTCTACATGGGCAAACAAACCTAACGCTTCTAGCGTATGTTCAATTTTGTCAGAAAGGTCACTTGAACCGAGGTTAATAAATTCCGTTGAGATATTACTCACCAAAGCATCCATATCAAGGCGGTGTGTGAGCAGCTCATAAGCCTCTTTACGTTTGCGAATATCACGGCAGTTCATCACCAAACCTTCTACACCGCGGATATCTGGCATGTACGTCACCAAACCTTCAAAATCGATCCAATGCGCATCGCGGTGACGCAAGCGGAAATCAGGGATGACATGTGTCACACCGCCCGTTTCCATGGCTTTATTAAAAATTTCTTGTACTTCTGGGTAGTCTTCTGGGTGGATGAAAAGGTTAGATGATTTATTGATCAGGTCATCTGCTTTATAATCAATAACCTTTTCTACCGACGGGCTGATGTAGCTAAAATTATGTGCATCATCAAGAATAACGGTGATATCAGTGGTATTCTCCGTGATTGTTCTAAAACGTTCTTCACTTTCTTCAAGCTTATTTTCCCAGGCTTCTTTGTCTTTCACTTCACGTGGGATCCACCAGAAAATCAGCACCATCAGCAATGCAACCGACGCACCAATATTGACCAATTTGTAATATTCAATGTTTTCCTGCACTAAAAGCGAGCCACGTATCACCTCGACATAGTCTTGGTAAAAGGAACTGTCAGCAAAAACATAAAAGCTGTTAACGGCAAGAATAAAAAGGACAAAAGCGATTTGTTTGCGCGCTTGGGCAAAATGCCTAAAGTTTGCCATATACAGCACGAAAACAAGCACCCACAACAAGAGGAGTGCCCAGTAAAACACGGCTGTTAACAACTGAAACAAATTATTCCCTTACGCTTGTTTTATTCTCGCGCAATTACTGCACTTGTTTAAAAACATGACACCCCTTTTTTTTGCATTGCCCTACTTATAGGGGAAGGCACAAGAGATAACCGCCAAAAATAAACAGTTTGCAGCCTTTTTATTATTGAAACATATTATAGCAAAAAAAAGACGTGCGACCAACTACTCAGAAGGTTTGTTTTTATCGTCCACCATTTCAAAATCAGCATCTATGGCAGACGCTTGTTTTTTATGGCTATTTTCATCTTCTTTTTTACCTGTGTAGACATCAAATTTCTCTTTGCCCCAGCGTATTGTATCGGTATCAGCCATACCGTAAGTAAAACTGCCAATCATGCTATCGAGAATGAAGGTACGGAGGAACCGTCTAAAAGCTGGCCATAACAAGAGAAAACCAACTGTATCTGTGACAAAACCTGGTGTAATTAAAAACACTCCGGCACCAGCAAGGCAAACCCCCTCAAAAATTTCATCACTTGGGAGTTTATTTTCTGCTGCTTTGTTTTGTACAGCTATAAATAGACTCTTTCCCTGCTTTTTGACGAGGTAAATGCCAACAATCGCCGTCAGCAGCACAAGCCATACCGTTGTACCCGCACCTATTTCACCACCTACCTGCACAAACACGTAGATTTCAAGGATTGGAATAAGCAGTAACAGTAAAAACAACATTTTAGGTGCCTTTTGGTTATTTTACAGGCGCATTATGCGCGATGTTCTGTTATACATCAAGATATGAAAGAATCAATACAAAGTAGAAAAGCTGTGCTGAGACTTCTCAAAGAAGTGTTGATACAGCGCCGCCCGCTCGATCAAATCACCGAAAAAGCTTTCCGTGATTTGCCAAACCGTGATCAATCTTTTGCCAACGCGCTCATACGTGCAACGCTGCGCCATATCGGTGAAATAGACGCTTTGGCTGCAAGTTTTATGAAACGTCCTTTTAAAGAACACAGCAAAGAGCAAAACATCCTCCGTATTGGGGTAGCACAACTCCTCTTTATGGATGGTGTGGCAGATTATGCAGCCATTGATACAACAGTAGAACTTGCTAAAAAAGAAGCCCCACGCGTGAGCAAACTCGTGAATGCGATTTTGCGCCAATGTCAACGTAGTGACTACAAAGCACAGCCATCACTGAATATTCCTAACTGGATGCAAGAACAAATTACAGCGGATTATGGCGATAAAGCAGAAGCCGTTCTTACAGCCATGAGTGCGCACCCTAATCTTGATGTTTATTTAAGAGATAGTTCTCTTGCAGCGGACTATGCCGCTATCGCAGAAAAACTCCCCTATACAGAAAACAGCTACCGCATTACCGATAAATCTTTAACTGCGACAGCTTTGCCGGGCTGGGCAGATGGTAAAGTCTACGTGCAAGAAGCGATGGCGCAATTACCTGCACGCTTACTCTCTCCCTTAAAAGTAGAAGGTGATGTATGGGATGCCTGCGCTGCACCGGGTGGTAAAACAATTCACCTTTGTGATATTTTCCCAAAGCGTCACATCATCTCATCAGATATCAATGAAAAACGTCTATCGCTGGTAAAACAAAACCTCAAGCGCTGCCAACTTACCAATGCCAAAACAGATGTGATTGATGCCAGAAAAGCGCCGTTTAAAAAAGAAAGTCTTGCTGCAGCCCTAGTTGACGCACCTTGTACGGCAACAGGCACAACAAAACGTCATGTTGATGTGCTTTATACCCGCACAGCAGAAGATGTCACATCCCTTAGTAAATTGCAGGTGCAACTCCTTGATGCAACAGCACCTCTTATTGCACCAGGTGGCTTACTGGTTTACGCTACTTGTAGTTTATTTAAAGCAGAAGGGGAAGCACAGATAGAAGCTTTTCTTGAAAGGCATAGCGACTTCGCACTTTCCCCTATTACTGCAGATGAAGTGGGTGGCAAAACAGAGCTGATTACCGCACAAGGCACATTACGTGCCACACCAGATATGGGTACAGACGGATTTTTTGCGGCAAGGTTGGTTAAAAAATAAAGGGCAGTTGAGTGTTTGAAGAATTATTAGTGCAGCTCGTCGCTTTTATCAAAACCTACATTATATTCTGGCTTTTATTTGTATTTTTAGAACTCCTTTTTCCTTACAAAAAGCAAAAAATTTTTTCTGGGCAATTTTTGAATGAAATTGTAAATGGGTTGTTTAATACAATCCTTATTTCCCCAATCAATAAAATTATTTACACACTCCTGCTTGTTTATGTATTTACCCCATACCTTCCTTTTCAGCTCTTTAATGAGACCATACAAACATGGCCTTTCGCCCTGCAATTTTTAGCTGGTGTAGTGCTGATGGACTTCATTCAATACACGCGCCACCGCTTTACACACCGTTTTATTTGGGACTTCCATGCCACGCACCATGCTGCACTTGAACTCAGGCCAACGTCACACTTTAGAATGCATCCGCTAGATTACATTGTAAGCCACTTTTTCACAGTTACAATGATGTATATTTTAGGTTTTGAGGGACATATTATTGCTTGGTCTATATATTTTGCTACAATCCACAATATGTGGTTACACGTCAACATTAACCTTGATTATGGCTTTCCTTTGCGCCATGTTTTTGCCAGCCCTAATTACCATAAATGGCACCATGCAAAAGGCGCTGAAGGCAAAGATAAAAACTTTGCAGATATCTTCCCTATTTTTGACATTCTGGGCGGAACCTATTACTACCCCAAAGGGCAGCTTCCCGAAAGTTACGGTGTGATGAGGGTAGATAATACAGATCCTTTATACCAAAGTTTTTCTGGCGCTTTTATGTATCCCTTTAAAGAAATGTATAAACAATTCAAAAAAAGGAAAGCATCTTCATGACTACGCGCCCGCATCATGACTTATCAACATTACTGGATAATTACACCTCTTTTGATAAATTTGAGGCGTTGCATATTCAGCAGCTCCGTACTTTTTTAGAAGGTACTGATAATGCTTATGACCGTAGTAATTTATTAGCCCATGTAGTGGCAGACGCATGGATTCTTAGCCCAGATTTTACAAAAGTTGTGTTGGTTGAGCATAAGCTCAATAACCGCTGGATGGCTCCGGGTGGACATTGCGATGGTGACCCAGATGTGTATGCTACCGCCCTGCGCGAAACAGAGGAAGAGACAGGCCTCACTGGCATCAAACCTTTAGTATCAGGAATTTTTGATATTAACTGCGGTTGCGTACCAGACCGCAGTAAAGGAGAGATTTTTATCCCACGTCACTTCCATTTTGATGTTTGTTTTGCGTTTGTAGCCACAAGTGAACAGCCTCTTAAAATCAGTGATGAAAGTACCGATCTGCAGTGGGTGAGTGTGGCTGATATCCCCCAGCTTAACTTCTTCCCCGAACATATGCGTCGTTACGAAAAAACGCTGCAAAAATGGCATTTTTCTGCATAGCCATTTTTTAATGGCTATACACACAAGGGCTATTGTGTTCCACGCATGCATCTAACTGTAGCTTTGCTATAGTTTAAGTAAATGCAGTGTTATTTTAAAACTATCCAGTTTTAAAATTAAATTATTCATTTTAGGCAAAAGAAAAGACCCTGCAAACGAGCAGAGCCTTTTCACACCCATCACCAGGCGTTTTCGTTAAAAGATATAATTACTGAACCGGTTTTTCACGCAAACCCAGAATATCAGGCTTTTTAGGTGGTAAATTCCAACCGTTTTCTACAATTGTATTAAACAGAGGTAGTTCGCCGTCTAAAGAAAGGTTTTTTGGTTGATCTGAATTTTCCACATCTATTTTGTGTAGATCATTCAGCTGATCAATACTATACGTATCAACACCAATCGGATTTTCCAGTTTTTTGCAGATTGCCTGAATATCTTCAAGTTCAGCAGCAGTCACCCAATAAGGGACAAACTGAATCAATCCCCAGCAGTTTTTTTCATACTTCATATCGTAAGGTTCCTTACGTACACAATATGGGCGATGCCAGTATTCAACTGGTATACGTCCAGGGTCTGGCGTCCAACTACCAAGTTTATCAGCACAGCGCTTTAACGTTTCAGACGGGAATGAGAGGAATTTATCCATGTGGATAAAACCACCCGGTTTACGAATCGCACGGCTCCCAGGGTTAATTTCTGGTTGAGGTGTATCGCAAAGCACAAACTTACCATCTTCTGTCAGCAATAAAACACCTGTAGAAACACCGCCACGCATGGCTTGAGGTGAAATATAAATGTTATGATGGCCTGTTACTGTACGCATAAATGAACGTAGCACTTTGCCATGCTCATTTTGCATATCAAGGACAACTTTACCATCTGGTGCATCTCTTTTGGCATCCATTAAAATCTGCCACTGTGCGTCAGAAAGAATATCTTTGATCTGCTTAAATAGATCGTCATTGTTTGAAGTCATAGGAATTCTCCGTAGGAGTAAAAAAAGGGTAAAAAGAAGAAGTTTCTTAAAGTGTTACATTTAACATTACCCTCTATGTATACAACATAAGAAAGAAAGTCAAGCCTTTGCAGCGGCTTATAAGTTGTTTATACTGCCTTCATACATAATTTAAGGAACCCTACCCATGCTTATTGCCCCTTCTATCCTTTCGGCTGATTTTGCCAACCTAGCGACAGAGATAAAAGCTGTAGAAGTTGCAGGGGCAGATATGATTCATCTCGATGTGATGGATGGCTCTTTTGTGCCTAACCTCACTTTTGGCGCTCCTGTGATTGAAAAGCTACGCCCGCATACCGACCTCCCTTTTGATGTACACCTGATGATAGACAACCCAGAAAAGCATGTGAAGGCTTTTGCTGAAGCTGGTGCAGATATCATTACCGTACATGCTGAAGCCTGCACAGACCTTATTGGTACCTTAGAAATGATTCGTGCCCTTGGTAAAAAAGCAGGGGTAAGCCTCAACCCCGAAACGTTAGCTGAAGTCGCTGGCCATGTACTTGACCATGTTGATCTCGTATTGGTGATGACAGTAAGCCCTGGTTTTGGCGGCCAAGAGTTTCTTGTAGAAGAACTTGATAAAATCAAAACGATTCGCAGCTGGATTGGTGAGGCGGGACACCCTATCATTCTTGAAGTAGACGGTGGCATTAACGCCCAAACAATCGCTGAAGTAAAGCGTGCTGGCGCCGACGTTGCTGTTGCTGGAAGTGCCATTTTTAATGCTGCATACTACACAACAGCTATCAGCGACCTCAAAAATATCGCCGCAAACGCTTAAAATCGTTCAAAAAGTGAACAAACAGGCCTTTCAACTGTCGAGATTAGTTGCATCCCCCTACAGCGAGGAGTAAGATGACCTCATGATGAAAAAGCCAAATACAGAAAAGCATGATCGCCTTACCCTGAGCCTTTTAACCGCTCTTGAAGAGCATAAAGGGATCAGCCAGCGCGGGCTCGCAAAAGAGCTTGGTATTGCTTTGGGTGCCACAAATGCACATGTCAAAAAATGTACTGAACAAGGTTTTATTCAACAAGGTAAAGATAACCACCTCGGTTACCAACTCACCTCTCGCGGTATTATGGAAAAAAGTAAACTTGGTGGCGAGAAAATGCAGCAGTCGTTAGAGATGTACCAAGAGCTAAAATCATCTTACCTCAAAGCGCTCCATGCTGCGCACCATGCAGGATACAAACATATTTGCCTTGTTGGCTGTAATGTGGCTTCTGATATTGCCCTTTCCTGCCAGCGCGAGGTACCTCTACCTCGTATTAACGGTGTGTGGGACTCTGAAAGTGACGAAACCATTTGGCAAGGTCTCCCTGTTTTTAGCGATGTCACACAAATCCCTCAAAACACTGCTTTTTTGTTTACAGACCTCGACCAACCCTTTAAAACAAGTCATACATTAAAAACACAAGCTGGCGCTGGGCGTTTATTCGTACCACATGTGCTTAAAGATATGATTATCCAGCACCAAGAAACTAAGGACTCGTATGAATCAAACGACATCTAAAAAAGTTCTGATTGTTGTCGGAACCAGACCTGAAGCTATTAAAATGGCGCCTGTTATTCTTGCAATGCAAGCAGATGATCGTTTTGAATGCTCTGTTTGTGCGACTGGTCAACACCAAGAAATGCTTTACCAAGTACTCGACTGGTTTGGTATTGCCCCTGACACACGCATGAATGTGATGAGCCACGGTCAACCCCTTTCTCATATGGCGGGGCGTATTTTAAATGGTTTGCATACTATTGTTGAAAATGACCATCCTGATTATATTCTTGTACATGGTGATACCACAACAGCTGCAATGGCAAGCCTTGTTGGTTATTACAGTTACAGTGTTTCCGAACATAAGCCTATTCAAGTGGTGCATATTGAGGCTGGTTTACGTACCCATGATATGTATGCTCCCTTCCCTGAAGAAGGCAACCGTGTGATGATTGGTCATCTTTCCAATTGGCATTTTGCACCAACAGAAACAGCCAAAAAAGCATTGGCCGATGAAAATGTAACAGAAAATGTATTCGTCACAGGAAACACTGTGATTGATGCCCTGTTCACCACCATTGAACTTCTCAAAAAAGAGCCACGCAACCCACTCCCTCAAATCCCGGAAGGAAAACGGATTATCTTGGTAACTGGTCACCGCCGTGAAAACTATGGTGAAGGTTTCCGTAGTATTTGTGCAGCCCTGCGTGAACTTGCTGAAAAATACCCAGAAGACCATATTGTGTACCCCGTACACCTCAACCCAAGTGTAAAAGACGTGGTGACAGAAACCTTGGCTGATGTGAAAAATATTCACCTTGTGCGCCCAATGGACTACCCAGACTTTGTCGCAACCATGCAGCGTAGTTACATTATTCTCACCGACAGTGGCGGTATTCAAGAAGAGGCCCCTTCCCTCGGAAAACCTGTATTGGTGATGCGTGATGTCACTGAGCGGCCTGAAGCTGTTGAAGCTGGTACAGTGAAAGTGGTTGGGACAGATGCCAAAAAACTTGTGCAAGAAGCTTCTATCCTGATGGATAATGCCGATGCTTACAATAAGATGTCTGGCTCTATGAACCCATACGGTGACGGTCAGGCTACAAAATATATTCTCGACATTTTATGCGGCGAGAAAAACGGCGTAAAAAAGTACAACAACTTGGTCGCGTAACGTCGTTTCCTAAAAAGTAATATTTCAAAAGAAAAACCCAGCAAAAAGCTGGGTTCATTCTCCGAAGTGGTAGGTTAAAGTTATTTAGCTTTTGCAGCTTGAATTAATTCAAGCTTAGCTTTCTGTTTTGCTTCAGCCTTTGCTTTACGCTCTGCGTCACGTTCAGCCTTTTTTGCTGCACGCTTTGCGTCACGATCAGCTTTTTGCTTCATTTTGATCTTCTCCTTAAGAAGTAAAACTTCTCTATCCAATGCATAAAGAGGTTTCATATCATCCTGAAGTTGAGCCCAGCAAGGAATGCTATTCATTTCTCCTGCAGCAATACATCTATTTTCACGCCACTTTACAGTAACAAGCACTCGATTATGATCATCTATTGCTTTATCCAGTTTTGTGGCATCAACACCATTTACTTCTGCTTTCACAGATGTTGTACGTGCTTTTTTAGATACAGACTCCATCTTCTTGATCTCTTTCGAAATCACCTTGTTTTTTTCTGCAAATGCAGAAACAGAAGTAAAAGAAGAAGCCAGTACAGCTAAAATAATGATTAAGTTTTTTAAGTTTTTCATGAGTTTTCTCCGCCCGAAGGCAAAATAGAATAAGGTTGCAAGCGTTCATCAGCACAAGAAGTGCAAATGTTAAAACGGTATGCAAAGTTAATAGTAATTACTTAAGATATGGTACTTTTATGCTGTATTGTCAAGGGGTTCTCCATATTACCACTATATGCAAAAAGCCCAGCATTGCTGGGCTTTTTATTAAGATCGCTATCAAGATTGTTTTTTATTGCGGTAGGTATAAAGCATATTGCGGAAGGCAAATTTAAAAGCCATCACCATACTAATGAGCTCTGGCGTAAGATAAAAAGACACCAGACGGCCAATAATAGCTGCAACAATGTAAGCTATTGCTGTATCCATGTAATGAGGCATATTCATAACAACTACGCCAGTATGATACAGATACAACATACCTAAAAAGGCAATCCATCCTACAACTGTGCAAACAGCATATAATAAATGGTAAAATCCTGCTTGATTCATACGGTTCGCGTAATGGCCAACATCATTATAAAAATAGAAATACAGGCGTTCTGTTAAAGATGTCTCTTCTACAACACCACCTCTATAAAAAGGCCAGCCCATAAGCAGAACAATTATTTTTAAAGGGTTCATGATTTGATCCTCAAGGAAGTGAGAAAGGTGAAAACGGAAAATGTATATCTCCCTTGTTGATAAAGGAAAATTATACCCTTGTCAAACGTTGTATACTATTCAACCCATCTCCCTGGGAAAGCATCTTGTACTTGAAGTTGGATTTGCTCACGCCCTTGCCAGTAATTACGGCGTGCCACTCCACAAAGGGAAACCCGTTCTTTTGACTGGGCAGATTTAATCAGATAGGGCCCTAAATCGCTTTCCATCGCGCGGAACACGATTCCCTTAAGGGTTTTGCCACCCACTGTTTCTATCGCAACCTGTACGTGATTTTGGTCTGCCCCTACAGCACGAGCAAAATTAAGATGCACAGCATTCAACACAAACCTTGGTTCAGCATGACCGCTCCCGTAAGGTTCTAATTTATCAAGCTCTTGCATAAATTCACTATTTAAAGCAGAGGGCATCACAAAACCATCTACTGAAATCTTTGGCTGGAATATGTCATTTTCTGACACTTCAGCCTGCTTTTTAACAATATTGTTCAGTTTTTCTGTAAATGCAGCAATGTTTTCTTTTTGCATACTGAGGCCCGCTGCCATTTTATGGCCACCCCCTTTGGTTAACAAATCACTGCACTCGACAATCGCTTTACCTAAATCTACCCCTGCAACACTACGGCCAGAGCCTTTACAATCCTTACCATCAATGGCGATAATAATAGTCGGGCGGTGGTAACGCTCTTTAACGCGTGAAGCTACAATACCGATAACACCAGCATGCCACCCCTCGCCTGCAAGTACCAGCGCTGATGTATCTTCAGTAAATACTTTTTCTGCCTGAAGTAATGCCTCATCAAGTACGGCAGCTTCAATCTCTTTACGTTCTTCATTAAGAAGCTGCAAACGTTCTGCAATTTCCCTTGCTTCTGCAGGGTTTTCCGTAGAAAGAAGTTTAGCACCCAAGTCACATTCTGCGACACGTCCACCCGCATTAATACGCGGCCCGATCACAAATCCGACATGGTAGGCTGTTGGTTTTTCTTCCACCTCTGCCACATCAACAAGCGCGGCAAGGCCAAAGTTTTTACGCATGGCAAGCCCGCGCAAGCCTTGTTGTACAAGCACACGGTTTGGCCCTGTAAGCGGTACCATATCGCAAATTGTAGCTACAGCCACCAAATCGAGCAGACTGCGATTATCTGGTTCTTTCAACTCTTCTGTAAAAAAGCCCTTGCTACGCAAAGCACGTGTCAGGGAAAGGACAAGATAAAACGCTACCCCTGCACCACTGAGCATCGTACAATCTGATGTTTCATCAGCACGGTTTGGGTTGATCAGCGCAACGCAAGCTGGCTTTTCTGGTTTTGTTTGGTGATGATCGGTCACAATTACATCTAAACCAATTTCTGCAGCATGCGCTAACGGCTCAAACGCAACGCTACCGCAATCTACAGTAATCACGACATCAGCACCCATTTCTTTTAAGCTATCCATGGCATCAGCATTCGGGCCATACCCTTCCACCATACGGTCGGGGATATAAAGCAATGCTTCTAAACCAATCGAACGGAAAAAGCGTACCAATATAGCCGTTGCACAGGCACCATCTACGTCATAATCACCAAAAATAGCGATTTTTTCGTGTTTTTCTATCGCCTGAAGTAACCGTTCTACCGCCACATCCATATCAAGCAAATGTGCAGGATCTGGCAATTGTGCTAATTTTGGGGAAAGAAAAGAAAGGGCAACCTCACCCTGATCTATCCCACGACCAGAAAGCACACGGCCAAGTACATCACTCACCCCAAGCTGGCGTGACAATGCGAGTGCCGCACGTTCATCTTGGCTGCGCAGCTGCCACCTTTTTCCTGTGATTGATAGATTTTCAGACATAATACCCACCCTTTTATTACCCGCAGAAGAGTGCCATAAAACAAGCTTTTTATCAAGCTGTGAAAACAACCCTAATCTTCACTTTTATCAACCTAAGCATTACTTTGTGAAACTACGGTTTGGATCAAACATTTTAACGTCTATCGGCGGCTCTTCCCCTGCGGCAAGTGCTGCCATAACTTTACCTGTACCGGCAGCGTAAGCATAACTGAGCCCATTCATACCAAACGCAACAAAGAGGTTCTCATGACCATCTACAGATCCAATGTAGGCTTTTTTATCTGGCGTAATAGCTGTTGTGATCGTATTAATGGTATTTTGCTGCGCGTTATTCAAACTACATACCATTTTACCGCAACGTGCCGTTACCCAGCGCACAAGAGGCTCGTCTACCACTGTGCTCCATGTTGATTGGGCTGGATCTTGATGCGCCGTGTAAACGACAATACTACGCCCATTTTTTTGATACTTCGTAATGATTGTACCAAAACGTTCGCGGTGTTTAATAATACGCGGTGTAATATTCCCTGTAGGTATAAATTGTAATACATGGCAGCGTACTGGGCGTATTGGCAAATTAACCCCCAACTTTTTAACTAAATTACCGCCCCAAACACCTGTACAAACAAATATTTTTTTTGCAATACACTCATCACCTTCTGTGGTGCGCACACCAAGAACCTTACCCTCTTCGGTAATAAAATCATCTACTT
>Ga0316207_10003274_pt1 | contig 15257 bp, 11 predicted proteins | sample 6weekpyrite_MG_FD_204943 | JGI IMG/M metagenome (GOLD analysis project Ga0316207, IMG submission 204943) | Microbial mat bacterial communities from mineral coupon in-situ incubated in ocean water Damariscotta River, Maine, United States -... | ecosystem: Environmental > Aquatic > Marine >... | reverse complement strand
CACCTACTTTCTTGTATTCACTAAGAGCGCTTTGCATTGCATTTCTATTCATCATTTTAACCTCTACTACCCGTCTGATTTTCTTTACTGTCTGTTAAGTCTATCGGCCTGTTTGGTAAAAACATTACCCTTATTTTCTAATTAATTTCTGCCTACCAGATCCAGATCCGGCAAGCTGGAAAGCTGCTGATTAAGGAAATTACTGGTGGTAGTTAACTGCTGCACCAGCAAATCAAGTGCACCAAACTGCGCACGTAACCTTGTTTCCAGGTTGACAAGTCGTTCACCCAAACGTTCCCGCTGTACATCAATATCAGCGATGTTACTTTCAAAACCACTAATACGAGAAGCAATGCCTGCATCAGGGTGCAATAGTGAATTTACCAGGCTGGTTAAGCGTGAGGCAACGCCACGGGTAAACGTCACGTTACCATGTGATCCAGTCAGGTCATCAAGCAACTCAACCTTAAGACCATCAAGCGTTGTTAAAACGCGACCAGAGCCGGTTGATGCACGACCACCAATTGAACCTTCAACATTAACGCCGGTTGTTGCTGTGCCACCAGTCAAACCAAAGGCAGCGCCTTCTACCGAAACCACTTCCACCTTGGATGCATCACCATAACGATTCGAGGTGATAACAAAATGTTCATTATTTGCATCACTATCATCGAAAGCAACAGTGACTGACACATCTTGATCAGAAAGCGCCTTAACACCATTAATGCGCGTCTGTAACTCAACCGCTAATTGCGCGCCGGTATAATCCGCATTAGTCAGGGTTAACGTACCTGTGCTGATACCATCTATCGTGAATGACAGTTCATCATTGCTGCTATCAACCGTGATCGGTGTGCCATCATAGCCAAAATCAACAGCGGTATAATTGCCCTGTGTCGCAGCTCGCGTGATATTTACTGCAAATACACCTTCAGCAGTGTCTGTTTTTGAGCTAATGTATTTAACCTGATTATTATCGACACGGCCTGCCTCAGCAAACAGTGCTGCGACCGCATCCGGGTCATTACTGATTGCCGCATTCAAAGCTGAGTTATCAACTTGAAGGCTACCATCACGTTCAGTTGTTACACCTATACTGGCGAGTGACGTAATCGATCCGGCTAATTCTTTTGTCGCGTCATTTAATGTATTTCTTATTTGCGTAGTAATGCTTCGCACTACGCCATCACCAAGCAAAATTCCTGCTTGTTCAGTTTCCGCATCATAACCTGACAAATCACTAATAGTTTCTACTAATGAATTATAATCACTGATGAAATTATTCACCGCATTACTAATGACACCCGTATTGCGCGAGATGCTGACATCAATTGTTTTAGCCGGGTCTGCGGTAACGAGATTTAAGGTAACACCATCTAGCGCATCAGTTACCGTATTAGTGCTACTGGTAACATTAAGACCATTAATTGAAAATACGGCGTCTTGTGCCGCGACAGTTTCATCTAAATTGGTGACCGTAGTATTAAATGCGAGTTGTGATAACCCAACATTATCATCATTGTCGGAATCACCTGTATCCACAACACTGACTTCAAGTGCATTATCAGCGCCGGCATCGTCTGCTAATAATGTTAAGCGGTAATTACTACCGTCAAAAATAATGCTTGCTGTTACACCAATATCAGCATCGTTAATCGCATCACTGACACCTTGTAGTGTGTTGTTTGAGGTATCTATGGTGACCGTCTGCGCTGCTTTATCTGGGTCTTGTGTAAAGGCATAAGTATCCGTACCACTCGTATAAACACCCGTGCCAAATTTAAAACTTAAGGTTCCTGTACCCACTACATCGGTTGTATCAGAAAATCCGCCCGTTACCAGGGAATGTGATTCTGCAAGCTGATCAACTCTAACCCGGTAATTGCCATCAACCACGCCTTCACCTGACTCAACCGTCAGGATGTCATCATCACTTGATGACGCGGAGATATTTTCGAATGCACTGACACTGGAAAGAAAACTGACACTGGTGCGGAAACTGGAGAGCGCACCTCGTAACGAACCGTAGGCCGATAATTCTGCCTGGAGTTCTGTTTCGCGGCGATTCAGACTACTTGCTACTGGTGCAGCCTCTGCCTGGATGAGCTGGCCTACCAAACCATTGATATCCAGCCCTGAGCCAATTCCTGGTGATGTAATTGAAGCCATCGTATCCTCGAGTAAATCGTGATACCTGTTACCTATGCATGATCAATGCCACACATCAGGCTCGGGCAGAAATAATCAATCCTTCAATCTGATCTTTTGCCGCTTCGCCGGCTTGTTCCTTGAGATGATGCGCAAGTGCCAGTGCTTCTTCTGAAGGAAATTCACGAATTTTTTCTTCCGTGTCAGCATCAATTACTGTCACTACAGAGCGTCCCAACGGTAGAGCATCATCAACACGAAATTGCAGCTCGCGATTGACTGTCTGTACGTAGTCATTTATGTCGCTAACTGCCTGTTCTAATTGAGTCCTTTCTGAGCTGGAACCATCTTCAACAGTCTGAAAAAGAGCCTGTTCTGATTGCGCCGCGGCAGTTTCTTGCCGATTATCGACACTCTCAACAGTAGCTTGCCGGTTGCTGACACCCTGGACAGCAGCAAGCGCCGGCCTGGCAGCCGGTTCAGCTGTTCTGGTTTGATTTAACAATGTTGATGTGATTTGACTGCTAATCTCGTTAGCCATAACCACTTACCTCATTTTCTCTTTAAGAAATGCACCCGGACTTTCATCCGGGTGCTGTCCTCTTACCTTACTGCAGTAAGCTCAATGCCAATTGTGGCAGTGAGTTAGCCTGCGACAGGATGGAAATACCGGCCTGTTGCAGAATCTGCAAACGAGTTAACGCTGCTGTTTCAGCCGCGAAATCTGCATCACGAATACGTGAACGCGCAGAACTCAGGTTTTCTGAGGTAGTACTCAGGTTAGCGATGGTTGATTCGAAACGGTTCTGAACCGCACCAAGGTCACCACGAATAGAGTTAACCTGGTCAAGTGCACCATCAATGAGGGTGATCGCTGTATTAGCGCCTGTTACTGACGAAATATCAATGGTGTTGATAGATGACAGTGTAGAAGACGCTGTTGACAGACCCGCATTACCTGGGTTGTTACCCGCCACTGAATAAGCTTCTGATGAACTCAAAGAGATCAAGCCGTAGGTAGTGCTTGCGTTGAAAGTTCCGTCAGTACCGGCAGTAGTCACTGTTTCAGTTACACCTGCGCCAACTGAAGTACCTGTAGCATCCACAACCGCGTTACCGTCTGTACCAAAGATGGCAGAGGTCAGGATAACATTGTTGGTTGCACCGGTAGCGGTAATATCAGAAGTGTTAGCTACTTCGTCAACATTAATAGCGGCTCTCAGTGATGTTGCAACATCATTGATGCTAGCAGCTGCTAATGAGATGCTGTCACCAGAGTCGGCTCCACGGATGAAGGTATAAGTAGTCCCATCAGCAATAATGGTTGCTCCTTCAACGATACCTGTACCTAATGTTACAGAATCACTGGCTACAGCTGTACCTACACCATTGGCTGTACTAACACTTTCATTAGCAACCGTTTGAACACCAAAGGCATCAGCCGTGAGGTTAACGACAGTAGTACCACCACTATCAACAGCCACGTTATCTACCGCACCATTTGTTGCATCGTTAATAGCTGCAGTAACCTGTGTTCTCAAGGCAGCATCACTACCAGAGTAACCCGCAATAACGGTGTTGCCACCATTCAATGCACCAGTCGTACCAGCATCAATGAACTCGAAGGTTGTTGCAGCAGTACCACTACCGATTGTGAACGTATCACCGTCTGAAATAGTAGCTGCAGCTTCAAAGGTAATCGCATTGGTTGCTTTTGTACCTGCCAGGGCAAGGTTGGTAACAGCTGTATTACCATTGGTAGTCACTTCCAGACCAGTAGCGTTTTCGATAGCTGAACCACCTGCATCACCATTGTTAGTAGTAATCGCAATGGTTTCACCAACACTGGAAGACAGTGTCAGGGCACCAGATACACTATTAGCGGTCGCAGTAACACCCGTAGTAGCCGTAACATTGTTAATCGCAGTTGCGATACTTGCACCTTGAGCAGCCAGGTCATACTGGCCGGCAACTGCACCGATGTTTACACCGTTAATGACCAGGTCACCAGAAGTCAGGCTTTGACGACCAGTTGGGGCATTTGTTGCAGTGATAGACGAAGTTGCAGTTGCATCAACGTTAGTCTGGTTGCTAACTGCATTAATGGCAGAAACAATCGCATCAGCACTACCGTCAGTTGAAGTACCCACGTTTACGCCGTTGATGGTTAAATCACCTGATGCCAATGCAGTACCTGACACTGGGCTGGCAGTGTTAGTAAACTGGAAAGCACCTAGCGCATCCGTTGATGCATTACCAATAGTAACCGAAATAGTCTGGTTAGCATTTGCACCTACCTGAAACTGTGCACCAATAAACGAACCATCAAGTACGTTCTGGCCGTTGAACTGGGTTTGTGTCGCAATACGATTAAGCTCTGACAGTTGCTGTTGTACTTCCGAGTTTAGTGCCGCACGGTCAGAAGATGAGTTAGTAGAGTTAGCTGATTGCAAAGATAGCTCACGAACACGTTGTAGAATGTTACCGTATTCGCCCAATGCACCTTCAGCGGTTTGTGATAATGAAATTGCGTCATTCGCGTTTCGTACTGCCTGATTCAAACCACGAATCTGGGTTGTGAAACGTTCAGAAATCGCAAGACCCGCCGCGTCATCTTTCGCACTGTTAATACGTAGACCGGAAGAGAGACGTTGCAGAGAGACACCTAGTTCGTTCTGAGAACGGTTTAGGTTACGTTGCGCGTTTAATGATGCAACGTTCGTGTTAATAATTTGAGGCATTGTAGTTCTCCTATACCCCTCTGTACCATTCCTCACTGCATTAGCGGGTCAGTACTCGCGGAGTTCAAGGTTTGTCTTTGGCGGATATAGCTTCCCTACTGGAAAGATATTTACCGCCTCCAACCCCTTTATCGGAGCTGCGGGAGAAAACTTTAACCCTAAGAGACAAAAAAATTAGGTGAATATCTAAAACAATATATAAGACATAATATTCAATGACTTACGTAGCGCGCAGAAACTAACCAACTAGAAAAAAGTCCGCTTAAATAAACTACACAGGTCGTGCCTGTCACCCAGTGACACACCTTATATATAGAAACATGTTGAAAAAACTTAGAGGAAATTAAATAAACTCAGGCTTTGGATACGCACGAATGATTGCTGAGCTGCTTGCAGGCTGATGCTCTGCTGCTCTAGCTGGCTGATCGCCGCTGCATAATCCAGGTCCTGAATATCAGACAAGGTAGAGCGCACCTGCAGTAATGATGATTCATTGATATTGTTTTGATCTTCTGTTGAATTCAGTCGCGCACCAACACGGGCACGAATATCAATCACATTGGACAGGTTTCTATCCAGGTTAGTTAATACATTCGCCATGGCGGTATGAAATACCGTGGTGTTCGCAGGATCTGCAATCACCCCATTAGTCGCTGTTCCTTCAAGTCCGGTTAATGCAGCCGGTGTTGCCGTGGTATTTTGTGCAATGGCCACCACCAGGTCAGTACCATCGTCTTTTTGCAACACCAGGTCATTTGTCGCAAACGAACCACTGGCAATCGTATAACCCGCATTGGCACCAATGAAAACACCTAGCGCCGTATCAAATTGAGCTGCCGTGAAAGTCCCTGCACCTGGCAAGGCGACATTAACCAGGTCAATACCATCGATAGTCACCTGGAAATTTTCACCACCGCCAGCCGCTACAGGTGGGGTCAAACCTGTTAATGTTGCCGTCGTCGGTACAGCCGGGATCGAAATAGACGGATTTTCCAATTGCGTAATCAATGTTTGCAGGGTAGCAAACAGATCCTGTTCAGTCGTTGGGCTACTGGTAAACTGGTCACCATTACTCGGCACACCAGTAATATTCAAACGTTGTCCGTTAAAATCAATATTACCCCCACTGGTATAAGCGCCAGAAGCAACAATTGCGCTACTACTATCCTGCACGAGGTAACCATTGGCATTGTTGTAAATAACGTCATTGGTTGGCGCAGCACCCGTCAACGCTGAGCCAAAGAAGCCTGTGACCGTATCAGCGGCACCATCTGTTGCACCGGTTAAGGTTTCATTTACTGTGATTGGTGTTGCTGTTGGAGATGTATTGGCAAGATAGAGCTGCCCACCATCTATATAGGCACGAACATTGGTTGTACCTACTTGCGCATTAATATCAGCAAGTAACTGTGCCTGGGTTCGGCTATCACCTTCGTTCGCAGTATAAACCAGGGTGCCATTCACTCTGAGTTCATATTGCAGTGTGTCATTGGCATTAGTATCGACAAGCCCAATCGCGCCACCTGTTACAGCGGTTTGCTCACCAAGAATGACCGTATAATTATCTGCAACATAGGCATTTTGATTAGTGATACTGCCAGGGCCGATAACACCTGTTCCGGTATTAAGTGCACTATCCCTGGTTGTAAACTGGCCATTACCACTACCGACAAGCCCGAACACATCAGCACCCGAATCGCCTGTGGCCACTTGCCTTGAAGGACCCACTTGCAAAAACCGCTGCCCCTCATCACCGTTGTAACTGACCGTTCCATCCGTATTGAGTGTAAAGGCCTGCGTCAGTGCCTGGAACCCTGAAAAGATATATTCGTTATTTGAGTCACGTGTATTAGCCAGGGTCAGCAATTCATCAAAACGTTGCCTTATCTCAGTTGCTACCAAAGAACGTGCTTCCGCATCCAGTGAATCATTATTTCCCTGCACGGTTAATTCACGTACACGCTGAACAAGTTCAGTGACACTGGTCAGGCTGACTTCTTCAAACTGCAAACGGGATTCTGCGATATCAATATTTCTGTTGTATTGCCCGGTTGCTGATTCAGATTGCAACAAGTTCAGTGCACGTGCAGACCCAGCCGGGTCATCGGCTGGTGTAAGTATCTTACGTCCAGTTGCGATCTGTAACTGTATTTCAGACAGGGATGATTGCTGACCTAAAATCGAATTAATTGCCGCTGCATGTAACTGACTACTGGATATGCGCATAGAATTCAGCCTCTAATTGCTGCTAATACTTCATCGAACAAACTGCTGGAAACTGTAATTACCCTGGCTGCAGCCTGGTAGGCCTGCTGCAACTGGATGAGTCGCGCCGCTTCTTCATCAAGGTTCACACCTGATACAGCTTCTCGTTCTGCCTCGGTTTGCTGCAATAAAACTAATTGAGTCTCTTCCGTTATTTGTGCCTGCCTGGCGCGGATGCCCACATCAGCGACGAGCTCACCAAAGGAACTCTGGTAGGTGTTATTACCTAGTAAAGTGGCGCTGGTTTGTAACTGGGATAGCAATAAACCATTGCGATTGTCACCAATACCATTGGTGTTATTGGTAATTGTTATCGAATCACCTGTTGCAGGTATGCCCGATACATCAAACGTGATGCCGTCAAAGGGTGCCGTCAGGGTAAATTGTTTACCTGCAGATTCTGTTGCCGGATCATATGCCAGTGTTCCACCAGGACCACCTGAAACAATAAAACCTGGCACACCTGCACCCAATGCATTCGGATCAAATGCCAGAGTGATATCTGCCGCCAAAGGAAACGTGGTGGCTGCTGTAACCGGGGCTAAAGAAAGTTCGAGACTACCACTATTACCCAGTGCACTGGTACTCCTGATCGGGGCTGCATGTGCGATCAAGGCAGGATCATTAATGGCGAGACCAATATTTCGCGCCGCATCACGGGTAGGCTGAACCTGGAAGGTATCACCGGCTACCGCACCGGCTGTGACGGTTAGTTGAAAACCATCAATCGGGGTTGCATTCAGGGTAGCTAAATTTCCTGTAAATACATTGACGTTATCACTCAAACGGTTTACCCGATAATTAGCACCATCAAATACAACCTCATAATCACTGTTGGTCAGGTTTGCTACATTAGTCAGCGCTGCCGTAACATTACCGGTACCAACATTAAGGTTACTCGCAGCAGTCCCTATTGGACTAACATTAAACAACGCTAATCCGGTATTACCATTCAGATCGATACCGAGTTGGTGCTGTGCATTAAAGGTAGCGCCCAGCCCGGTGGCCACGCGCCCTAAAGAATTCAGACCTGGCTCAAGAACATTGGTTCTAAAATCAACCACTGCACCAAGTCGACCACCTGTTAGCTGCTGAGTCACATCAACATTAATCCCACCTTGGGAAACAACCAGGTTAAAACGTTCTGGATCAAACTGGCTTCTTACTGCCTGGATCTGATTAATCGAGCTACCTACTACCAGCCCTTGTCCTGTGCCAATGAATACATTCAAAGATCCATCGTCTTGTTCAACTGTTGTCACCGTGGTCAATTCAGAAAGCTCTCGAAGCAGCTGATCGCGTTCATCCAGCAGATCATTAGGAGGTTCTCCGGTGCCAGACCCGGAACCGAGTGCGATTGATTCGTTAACCCGAACCAGGGCGCGACCCAGGCTATTAATCTCGCTGGCTATATTAACCAGGTCATTCTCGGAATCTGCAGCCAATTGCCGCAGGCGATTATCGATACTCTGAAATCGCTGCACTAACGCCTCGGCATCACTAATAAAAACCTGTCGTGCTGTCGATGAAGCCGGATCATCGACCGAGTTTTGCAGCGAATTGAAAAAGTTCTGTATTGCCGGAGAAAGCCCCGCGCTTTCATCAGCAAGTAAATTATCAACCTGTGAAACAAGACCAAGAAAATGTTCTGCCTGGCTATAGTTCGAGGTATTGGTTTGCAAACGGTCAACAATAAACTGATCATAAACCCTGGATACATCATTAACAGAAACGCCTGTACCGAAGAAGCCCACACCTGTTTGCTGAGGTACCCGAGTAGTCAGACCAACACGTTGACGACTAAAGCCTTCCGTTGTGGCATTTGCAATATTATGACTAGTGGTACTCAAAGAGCGCTGGAATGCTAACAGCGCCGAAGTACCGATACTGTTAATATCAGGCATGCCCTGTCATCCTTTGTGATAAGTAATTAGTACTATTAATAGCTCTCATCTCATTGCCCTAACTATTTAACCTGGCTCGCGCTGTCTGCAGTGTTTCACCGTTCATGATGCCCTGGATCTTGCTGGCATATGAAGGATCTGTAGCATAGCCACCCTTCTGCAAATTATTCAGGTACTCAACTGCATTGCCACGGCTATTTAACGCATCAATATATCGAGGGCTGCTCTTCAAAAATTGCACATAGTCATCAAAGCCCTGCTGCAATGAATCGTAAGAACGGAAATTAGCGCGTTCTTTTTGAATCACACCGTCACGATACTCAGTGGTTTGAACTGAAACCTGTTCACCATCCCAGCGACGGTCAGACTTGATACCAAACAAGTTGTTACTAGGCTTGCCATCTGCATGCGTCATCATGTACTTACCCCAACCTGTTTCCAGTGCTGCCTGTGAAACCAGTGTTTCCGTTGGAATACCCAACTCCTGAGCCGCTTTCTCAGCGTAAGGCCATATCTCGGCAACAAAATCTTCTGCTGAGCTAAACGCCTTTTGCTTAGTGGCACTAACAGGATCAATAACTGAGGGTTTAATAACCTGGGTATTGTTATTAATTGTTGGTGCTACAAAGCTCTGGAAGCTGAATGGGTTATTAGTTTCAGCCTTGTTTGTTACCTGGCCGCCCAGTTGACGTTCAATCAACTTGGCAATACCCAGGCTGCCGTTTTCTGACAGGTTTAGCGCCAGCTGTTGATCAAACATGCTGCGGTAACTATCACCCGCTGAACTATCAAAAAGGGGATCACCAAAACTTGCTTCCCGCATTTGCTTGAGCATCATATTGAGGAAGATGGCTTCAAATTGTTTTGCCGCCTGCTTGAGCGCACCTTGTGCATCGCCGCCGTTTGAACGCGCGCGCAACTGCGACAGTCCGCCCAGGTCATTGTATACAGCTGTTGATGTAGAAGGATTCATGGTCATTACGCCTAGATAACAATCAACTCGGCACTCAGTGCACCGGCCTGTTTTAGCGCTTCCAGTATCGCAACCAAGTCACCAGGCGCTGCACCTACCTGGTTAACAGCTCGAACGATTTCATCTAATGAAACACCTGGGTTGAACAGGAACATCTTGTTATCTGCTTCTGCGATGGTGATATCTGATTGTGGTACGACTACGGTATCACCCGCTTCAGCTAGCGGTCCTGGCTGACTCACAATAGGATTAGCACTAATGGTCACCACCAGTGAACCATGTGAAATTGCTGCGGGCTTAACCCTTACATTCTGACCAATCACGACCGTACCAGTGCGTGAATTAACAATCACTTTTGCAGCACCATCACCCGTTGCGACTTCAAGGTTTTCAAGCAGGGATACAAAGGCAACGCGATGCGCCAGTTTTCGAGGAGCGCTTACACGAATCGACGTTCCATCAACTGCTTGTGCACTCGCAGGTCCAATAACACGGTTAATCGCACTCGCTGTCTGTGTCGCAGTCGTAAAATCTGGGGTATGCAAATTCAGGACAATCTCGTTACCACTTCCAAACGGATTTGCAACAACACGTTCAACCGTCGCGCCGTTTGGAATACGACCGGCACTGGGCACATTCACCGTTACACTTGATCCATCTGCTGCTGCACCGAAACCACTGACTACCAGGTTGCCCTGGGCAACAGCGTAAACCTTGCCATCAGCACCCTTTAAAGGGCTCATTAGCAAGCTACCGCCGCGCAGGCTCTTGGCATTACCAATCGATGACACGGTAATGTCGATAGTCTGGCCAATCTTGGCAAAAGCAGGCAGTTCCGCGTGAATAGATACGGCGGCAATATTCTTAAGTTGTGGATTGGCGCCAGGTGGCAAGGCAATGCCGTTCTGCGCCAACATGTTTTGCAGGCTTTGCACGGTAAACGGGGTCTGGCTGGTCTGATCACCGCTACCATCGAGGCCTACCACGATACCGTAACCAACCAATTGGTTAGCTCGGACACCTGCAATTGACGCTATGTCCTTGATTCTTTCAGCATTTACGCTGTTTGCGAACCCGAGGAGGGTCAGGCTAATCAAACATGAACTTAGTAGGTTTTTCATCTTTTTCGTCCCGTTAATGAGCCGGTCATCGGCCCTGCATTGTCTTACTAGAAGACAATGCAAGGGGGATGCCAAGTTCAAATGCTTAGATTAAAAAGGGAATAATGAACTGATGAAGAAGCGAGCCAACCAACCGATCTTATTTGTATCCGCGGTCGCACCCGAACCGGTGTAGGTGATCTGGGCATCAGCAATCTGGGTAGAGTTCACGGTATTATCCGGGCGAATATCGGTTGGACGCACTATCCCTGATAAACGCACATATTCGTGACCCTGGTTCAGGCTGGTGACCTTTTCACCGCGTACTACCATGTAACCATTCGGCAATACCTCGGCCACGGTGACGGTAATACTGCCGTTCAGGCTATTACTCTGGCTGCTGGAGCTGTCACCACTAAACTCATTCTCAGATGACAAACCGAAACCAAGATTATTATTCTGGTTTGTTGCCAACGGCAAAATACCCGGAGTATTAAACTGTGGTGTCGTGCCCAGGATAGTCGGGTTAGTTACGCTGGTGTCATTACTTTTATTTAACTCGGTTGCGCTTTGTTTACTGGCACTGGTAGTTTCCACCAGGTTGATCGTTAATAGATCACCGACTCGACGGGCACGACTGTCTTCAAACAAACGAATATCGTGACCTGCCTGGTAAATCGAACCATTATTGGCCTGAACAGGTGGCAGTGCCACTGGCCTTACTGCCGCATAAGCCGGATCGCGCTCCGGCAAACTTTGGCAGGCAGCCAGTGACATGACACACACACACAACAACACAACTCTTGAAATTAAATTTGTAAATGTATTCATTTTGGTCTCCTTAGCTCAGTAAGGTGTTAGCCTTAGAGATTATTCGCTACGTATTGAAGCATCTGGTCTGCTGTCGAGATACTACGAGAATTCATTTCATACACTCGTTGTGTCTCGATCATGTTGACTAGTTCTTCAACCACATTAACGTTCGAACTTTCCAGTGAGCCTTGTAGCAATGAACCCAGCCCATTCAGACCCGGGTTACCTGTTTGTGCTGCGCCACTAGAACCGGTTTCAGAAAACAGGTTGTCACCGAGTGGCTGTAAGCCAGCTGGATTGATAAAGCCGGCCAATTGCAATGTGCCTACCTGGGTAGGTGCAGCAGTTCCGGATGTTTGCACCGAGACAATGCCATCACTACCAATCGTGATACTAACCGCATCGGAAGGAACTGTGATGGCTGGCTGTATGCTTTCACCATTCGCAGTCACTAACTGGCCGGTTGAATCCGTTTGCATCGCACCATTACGGGTATAAGCTAAAGTGCCATCTGGACGTAATACCTGAAGAAAACCATCACCCTGGATCGCGACATCCAGTGCATTTTCAGTTTGCTGAATATTACCCTGCACATGAATTTTCTGAGTAGCCACGGTGCGTACACCGGTACCCAGGTTTAGACCAATCGGCAGCTGAGTATCCTGAGTACTCGATGCACCAGATTGGCGAATGTTCTGATACAACAGGTCTGCAAAAATGGCGCGATCCTTTTTGAAACCTGTGTTATTGGCGTTAGCCAGGTTATTTGAAACAACACCAAGGCGGGTTTGCTGTGCCTCGAGTCCTGTTTTTGCTATCCAGAGTGCTGGGTTCATGGTTCTATCCTCTGTTGTGTGTGTTCTACCTAATCTTTACTGCTATGAGCATTAATTAAGCCGCATTAATGATGTTGTTGCTGCATCATTTTCCTGTGCTGTACTCATTACTTTTACATGCATCTCAAACTGGCGAGCCAGGGTAATCATGTTAACGAGTGACTCAACCGGGTTAACATTACTGCTTTCTAAAACACCGTTAGCCAATTGAACATTGGCATCCGGAACAACTTGTACGCCTTGCTCGACGCGCATCAGGCCATCACGACCTTTGTACATTTGACCGGGATCAGGATTGACCAATTTGATCCGGTTAACATTCGCAATCGTTGAAGCTTCCTGGCCCTGGGCACGAATCGACACTGTGCCATCATCGCCAATATCGAGCTTTTCAAATGGAGGCAAGGCAACAGGTGCGCCATCACCACCAAGCACAGGGTTACCTGCGCCTGTCAGTAGCTGACCAACATCATTAATCTGTAAATTACCTGCACGTGTATAAGCCTCGCTACCATCTGGCGCTTGCACGGCAATCCATCCCGAACCCTTAATCGCGATATCGAGTGGATTACCGGTAGCATTTAATGTGCCCTGGTTAAAATCAACGCCCTGGCCTTCATCCACCGCATAAGCACGACTGGCATGACCCGGACCATTGAGTGGCAAAGTGCGGAACGCATCCAGGTCAGCACGAAAACCATTAGTGCTGGCATTCGCGAGGTTGTTGCTGTTCACCGCCTGCGCCTTGCTTGTCTGGCTGGCGCCGGTCATCGCGATGTATAGCAGTCTGTCCATGGTTAGCTCCTGTTAGGTCTCAGTCTTATCGGATGTTGATAATGGTCTGAGTAATGGTGTCAGCCGTGGTAATGACCTGCGCATTGGCCTGGAAGTTACGTTGCGAGGTAATCATCTGAACTAGCTGCTCAGTAAGATCAACATTGGAGCCTTCCAATGCACCCGACTGGATAACACCGAGGCTACCTGAGCCTGGCGCACTCACGAGCGCAGCACCTGACTCGAAACTTTCAGCCCACGAGGTATCGCCTAACTGACGAAGTCCTTCCGGGCTGGCAAAGTTAGCCAACGCAACTTGTCCAATCGTACGAGACTGACCATTTGTAAATCGCGAGGTAATCACCCCACTATCAGCGATATCGATACCACTTAAGCGACCGGTCGTGAATCCATCCTGTGTCAGTGAGTTCACACTGAAATTAGAGCCGTACTGAGTAGCGTCCGCATAATCCAGTGTCACGGCAAGGTTGGCCGCACCACCACCTGGATTAAACGGTGCCACGGTAATCTGAGATGGTGCCGTCGGCGTAATCACCGTACCTTGTTGTGAGAAGGCCAGGGTAGAGGGTCCATCAACTTGTGTGCCATCAACAAACAAGTAGGACTCCCACACATTCGGCGTTGGCGTCTTACGATAATAAGTAGTCGCAAGATGAGAAGATCCAAGAGAATCAAAAATAGTGAGTGATGTTGAACTGTTATAGGTGTTCGCGTTAGTCGCATCAAATGCGGCTTGCGTCTGGGTACTGGCCGCAGTGACGTTATTACCACCACCCGTATTTGAAGCAATACCGGTAGTGTCTACTGTAATCGGAATCACAGGCTGTGCACCACCTGCATCAGGATCCCAGCTAAGTGTCGCGGTATCGGTACCAATAGTAACGTTATTTACTATTGTGGCCGGAACTGTTGAAGCGCCACCAGGTAACAATTCAATATTCCATAAATCACCACCACCGGTGTAGGTAAATTGCAAAGATGACCCAGGAACAGCTGTACCATTATTGTCATATAGATCGAAGATTGGCGTAGTAAATGGGCTAACACCATCATCAAGCTGGGCACCACCCAGAGTAATGTCACTAGTCGGTGAAGATCCCGGGATAGGTGCAGAAGAATCCAGGTTAATACCAAAATCAAGTATAGCCGTTGCTTGTGGTGCGATGTCCGAGGTATCTAACTGCAAATCACCTGTTGCACCAGTTATGTTACCGGCCGCATCTGCCAGGAATGTAGTCAGACGACTACCCGTTGGGTTGACGACAAAACCCTGGCGATCAACGCCAAACTGACCTGCACGGGAATAAGATGCGATACCATTATCATTCAGAATAAAAAAACCCTGCCCACTCACGGCCAGGTCAAGGTTGTTATCTGTAAAACCAATATTACCCTGAGAAAATTGTTGCGTAACCGACGCAACACGCACACCACTACCGATGGCGTTGGATGTCACACCCAGGTTACTGGTAGCAAAAATATCAGCAAACTCGGCCCGCGATTTCTTAAAACCGGTGGTTGCTGAGTTCGCTACGTTATGGCCAATGACTCGTAGTTCGGCTGAAGCCGCATTGAGTCCACTAAGTGCTGTACGAAATGGCATATTACTCTCCTATTGTGACCGCTTACTTAGCGGATTTCCTCTACTCGATTAAAGTCTGTCGCACCAAGTGCAGACAAAT
>Ga0316207_10003273_pt1 | contig 15263 bp, 11 predicted proteins | sample 6weekpyrite_MG_FD_204943 | JGI IMG/M metagenome (GOLD analysis project Ga0316207, IMG submission 204943) | Microbial mat bacterial communities from mineral coupon in-situ incubated in ocean water Damariscotta River, Maine, United States -... | ecosystem: Environmental > Aquatic > Marine >... | reverse complement strand
CACGCTTATAAATGAATAGGTTGTTTTCATAATGCCTTCCCAATATAGCTAAATACCTGAACACGTCGATTATAGGAATCTGCTACATAAATTTTTTGTTGTGGGCTGATATGAATGCCGCTTGGCAACCAGAACTGGCCGGGCCTCTGGCCCTGCTCACCAATGGTCATTAAAAATCGCCCTTTTTTATCGAATAACTGAATATTGTTTAACAGGGCATCCACAACATAAATATGCCCCTGTTTATCCATGGCAACCCCCTTGGGTCGGGACTGATTACCACTAGACTGGCCTGCTTTACCAAAGCTACTTTGGTATTTTCCATTCAGGTCAAATAACTGGATACGAAAATTTAACGAGTCGGTTACAAGCAGGTTGTCTTTATTTTTCCAGATCAGTGTTGGGTAGTTAAATTCACCTGCTTTTGTACCGCGTTTTCCGATGCGCTTTTTGAGTTTCCCATAACGATTAAATTTTAGTACCTGATGTAGACGTGTATCAACCAGAAATAACTCACCCTTTTTTGTATCAATCGCAAGCCCAGTCGGTTGTTGTAGCTCAGTATCCAGTTTAAACACATCCGCATGATCACTATTATTTCGAATCACCAGTAATTTCGCCAGTTTAGAGTCAGTAATAAACACATTACCTTTTGCATCGGTGGCCATGGCAATCGGTGAAGGCAGTTCACGTTTATCTTTACCCTGAATTAAGCGATAAGAGTTGTCTCGGGTATCAAAGCGATGCACACCACGCGCCCCTGGATCAGCCACATAGATCAAATTTTTGCCGACGGTAACCACCGCCATGGGACGAATCATGCGAAATTCATCCTCACCAAACACAATATCCCCAAGCCATTGCCAGAAACTTCGATCAATTCCCAGCTCCTGCGGGGTGGAAAAAACCTGTTCGAGACTTATTCGTGCACTAGCCGGTGGCGCTGGCCAGACTGGCTGGAGATGGTTACTACTCTGTTTAGAATCCATATTGGCACAGGTGCTAATAAAGACCGTGGCGGCAATAAGCAGGATGATGCGAGTTATTTTGATATTCATATAAGCCTCTTAAAAAACCCTGCGTAAAATAAATTTGATTGCCCAGCGTTCACGCACAACATCATCCTGCTCTTCAGAGGAAAAATGGGCATCGGTTACAAGACTTAGCTGGCGATAGGACCAGCTTAATTGCATACGTTGAATTCTCTGTGTTCGGTCCTGTATGCCACCGGTATCTGTTTCGTAACTGGACTCAAAACTCAGCTGGGTTCTAAGCCAGGGCCGGGATCGCAGTCGCATAACATAAGCCGTTAGGTCAACATTTCCAGCCGTATTTGGATCAACATTTCCATCCGCATCGACCAACTCTTCATTAATGGTTTCCTGACGACGCCCCGACAGCCGAAGGCTGGTTAACCGGGGAAGAGGCAGTTCAATATAGGCATTATAATTTAACTGGGTGTAGGAATTAATGTCTTCTTCGTGGTCTTCGAAATAGGCTTCACCCCCAAAATTTATACCGTTAAGCAATGGCCTGTCTGCACGGATACCATAAGTTAAGCTGTTAATTGAATTTAACGGATTGCTTGAAGAACCCTCACGTAATTTTTGTTTTGATTCACGGTAACGTATATACATTCCATAAAATCGTGAAGGGTCCCAGATAATCTGATAATTATTATTGCTCAGGTCAAGCGCAAAAGTGCCCCCGGTTTTATAGGTGTAATCAACCAGTACAATCTGCCCGTCGGCAATATTGCTGTTTACCAGACGCTGTATTTGGGTTTGTGAGCCGACCACCTGAACCTCGTAATCCAGGCCTTCCAAATATACCTGGGTGCGCCCAGTATTCCAGACCTCGAGCGGGAAATTGATATCATCAGTAATAATAAAGTCCCGGTTTAGTGTAACTGGAGTCGTTCCACTCATCTCTTGCTCTTCACCAAATATTCTAAACGGAGTATCATCTGATACCTGGTCTCGATAAGCCACCCCACCGTTGTAGCTCAACTTTATCGCACCAATAGACGTCATCTGGTCATGACTAATCAGATAGTTGATACCGGCGCCCTGGTAATCGAGATTAGTGGATTGATTGTCTTCAGCCTGTATATCCATACTGGCATTGTAATTTGTACCACTATAACCGACACCGCCATTAGCGCTTTTCTGTGTGATTTCGACGCTTTCCTCTTCAGAATCATTGAAAATAAGGCGATAAAAGGAGGCTAATTTAGAGCTATGTTGCCAGTTAAGTACGGGGTTGATGCGCAACTCCTCACGCTTTGGAAACTCCTCCTGGGTATTGTAAGACATGATATTGACTAACTGCCCCTGGTTGTTCTCTCCTAAAAGATTTTTTGAATCAAAATAGGTGGAGGTTGTACTGGTGGTTCGTGGTTCAATTGTCAGATCAGGATTACCACTACGCGAATCACGGTTATTGATCTGATAGGATATCTGCGCATGATTGCCTACACCATAGGGGAGAAAGAAGCGCACCTCCGAGTGCTCAAGCTCATCATCGGTGATCTGATCAAAGCCCTCACCCGATGTCGTTTGCCGATAGGCATTAAGGGAAATTTGCACCGGCGATATCGGCTGAAGCAGGGCCATGTCAACGCCATACTTAATATTTTCCTGCAAAAAACGACCACCCAGCCCAACTGAGACAGACGGATTCTGCTTGTCGTAAAACAGGCTAACCGGATAGGGCTTCTGCTCAAGAAAATCCAGCCGTGCATTAAACCCGGTTAGCTCCTCATTATTACTGTTTTCATCATCCAGGGTCTCGACACTGCTTTGATCAAATAACAGGCTGCCACCCAGTTCCACACTCAGCAAATTGGGATGAAAAACATAACTGTTCGTGTTTATTCGGTATTCTTCCTGAAAGGTAGGGCGAGTATTCTGCTGCGTTTTTTCGCCGGATGCATTAAAGAAGGTTTGCTCGTCAAACAGATAGCGAAAGGCCAGCTCGTTTTCGATATTGGTAATCGTAAAAGCTTTGATTTCTGTGGCCATTGCACTGGATATGTTTAAACAAAAGCATATCAATATTCCCTGCACAATAATGACCGAAAATTTTTTTTTGCCTCCCGGTGTCATCTTTTCTATCTTCGATTCTCATTGTTATTGTTATTTTTCAGTCTCTGTAACCGTATAATCCATGCCTTTCATACGGCCATAACCAAATACATTCACCTTGCTACTGCCAAACTGGCTGGCTACCAGAATAATGTATTCAATCTCAAAACCGGGCTTGGCATACTGGTGGAAATAATTGACATTTTTATAATCGATGACAACATCGGTGGGCAGGTTAATATTGGCACGATTAGAGCCGGGCTCACCATAAAACATCATAAGTTGCCCCTCGTTGTTCATCACCTGAACATTTTCAAAAGCCGCATCGACCACATGTAATCGACCATCACGATCAACGGCTACACCCTTGGGACGAGCAAACTGCCCCATACCTGTACCCACTTTACCGAAGCTTTTAACGAACTTGCCATCCAGGGTGAATTTCTGCACCCTGAAATTACCGGTTTCACTGACATAAAGATGATTATCAGGACCTAAAGCCAGATTAGTGGGATAAAATAACTCGCCTTCCTTTGAGCCGACACTACCGATGGTGTAAAGCTGTTTATCGGTGATTTTATCGAGCACCACGATACGGTGGTTCTGAATATCGGTAATAAATAATTTATTGTCTGCGATAAGCACGTCTGAAGGCTTGTACATCTCACCATCACCGATAACTTTTACAAACTCATTCTTTTTGTCGTAGACCAGCACCAGGCTACGAATAGTATCCGTAACATACTTATTACCCTCTGCATCTATGGCAATATTAATGGGTTTTCTCATTTTCCCCGAGAATGACCCATAAACCATATCAAATTTTTTCTTTTTCAGATCAAACAACGCATACCCTGGCCCCCTGATGTCGACCACATAAAGCACACCGTCCTGAATGGCAACACCATAGGGCTTATTGATAACCGCTGCCTCTTTAGATTCATCGCCCAGAATAAAGTCACTGAAACCACTGTCACCAGCTGTCAGATCATTGGGGCCTGAAAAACTGGTCAGGTATTGAATTCTTGGGGGATTGGGTAAAGGGGGATAGAAAACACTTTGCTTATCTTTATCAGATAATCCAGCACACCCTGAAAGGATGCTTAACAGAATAAATGACGATAGAAATAATTTGGTTATTAGTATTGTTGAACGCACAATACGCCTCTCTAGATGCTGGACAGTTATTGTGGTGCTCAGAAAACTGAGCCCGTTGAATGGATCTTCCACTTAACATGGAAGATCCACCGGGACATTTTACTTATTATGGCAGGTTAGGCAAATTGCACTGCCAGATTTAGTCACTTTGAGTAAAGGCTGGTCATTTGTGCCAGGGCCAACAAAGTTATTATGAACATCATGGCAGGAAGTACACTGAACCTTACCTCCAGATAGCATCATATCTGTCACTGTACCATCTCTGGTTTTATCACCACCCGCTCCAATAACTACAGTAGCAACATCAGGATCATGTATGGCTGGATCAGTTAATGCCAATGCACTGTCATAAGTAATTGAAATTGGATGATCATTTGTCAGGTCACCACCAATACCAACTGCCTTTTGAGCATTAGTCATCACAACGGTTCCTACATTACCACCGAAGCTATCAATCGCGGTAACACCATCATGGCAAGACAGGCATAATTTAGATGTGCCAGTTGGCTGCCCATCAATAATTGCATCCAGTGTATTTGAAGAATACATTACAAAAGTTTCTGCAGTAATTGCATGGTTCCACAGTGGTGCATCACTTACAGATGTGTCTGAATTATGGGGTGTATGGCAAACTACACAAATTTCCCCGCCACTATACCCATTACCCGACAAATCATGAGCTGTACCTACTATTGTTCCAGCACTTGCTGTACCCGAAAATAAACCTGCTGCCATTAATGCTACAGTTGAAGCAACAAATGTTTTACTTAGTGAAGTTAATCTTTTCATTTTTCTGTACCCTTAATTAAAGATATCTTCATATCTTGTTTATCGGTTATAAAAATTTCATTTCTCTATTTGGGGAGGTGTGCACAATAGTTAAAATGCTTCTTTTTTTACCCTTTTTAGCCAGTTTTTTCGCCTCCCTGACTGTATTTATTTATTATTTTAACCCCCATCTCCTGACTCTGATTTAACTACCTTTGCCCTGCCTCCATATTGATATATATCAATTGAACAAGCCTTCTCTAATACATGGATCAATTTTCATTGAGCCAGGTCAGGTGGGCTTAACAGGCATCAATACATCAATTTAAAGGCATTTGAAAACACGGTTAAAAGTGCTTTTTTAAAGCAGTTAAGGCAGCAGCATATTATTAGTCAACTGTTATTTCAACCATTTTTCATTAAATAACAAGCCCATTAAATAACTCTTATAAATACCTGTTTCAGGAACTCCCCTGAAATGCGTGAACACAATGAAGTGTCAAGCATCCCACTACACCCAAAATAAGTATTAATTTCATTTGGGCATAACTGAATATGTTATCCTTGGCCGTTACTTTGCAGCATATTAATATGACCAGTACAGCATGATTAAAGAAATCCAGATACGCGGCGCCCGCACCCATAACCTGAAAAATATTGACCTGGATATTCCCCGAGACAAACTGGTGGTGATCACTGGTCTTTCGGGCTCTGGAAAATCATCATTGGCTTTTGATACGATTTTCGCCGAAGGCCAACGACGTTATGTTGAATCACTGTCTGCCTATGCCCGTCAGTTTTTATCGATGATGGAAAAGCCGGATATGGACCATATTGAAGGCCTGTCACCCGCGATTTCAATTGAACAGAAAACCACCTCCCATAACCCCCGCTCCACCGTTGGTACGGTAACGGAAATTTACGATTATTTACGCCTGTTATTTGCCAGGGCAGGCACACCGATGTGCCCTGACCATAGAATTGCACTTGCGGCTCAAACCGTGTCTCAGATGGTAGACCATGTACTGGACTTACCCGCTGAAACAAAACTGATGTTGCTGGCCCCCATTGTTCAGGGCCGTAAAGGCGAGCATAAAGAATTACTTGAAGACTTAAAACGCCAGGGTTTTATTCGCGCACGTATTGATGGCAAAACCATTGAGCTCGATGAAGTGCCAGAGCTTGAAAAAAACCATAAGCACAGTATTGAAGTGGTAGTCGACCGATTTAAGGTGCGTGAAGACTTAGAGTTACGATTAGCAGAATCATTTGAAACCGCATTAAATCTCACCGATGGCATTGCCCGCATTGCATACATGGATGCCTCCGATGACAAAGAAGATATCGTATTTTCATCCCGCTTTGCCTGCCCACAGTGTGGTTATAGCTTAAGTGAGCTGGAACCCCGCCTGTTCTCTTTTAACAACCCCGCCGGTGCCTGTGGCGAATGCGATGGACTTGGCCATATACAACATATCGATCCCGTACTCGTTGTCAGCAACCCATCTTTAAGCTTACCGGGCGGGGCTGTGCGCGGCTGGGACAGGCGTAATGCCTGGTATAACGGCATGCTGGAAAGCCTTGCAAAACATTATGAATTTGAGTTGGATACCCCATTTAATGAGTTAACTAAAAAAATTCAACACATTATTTTATTTGGAAGTGACGAAGAGGATATTGATTTCAGCTACCCTTCAGCTAAGGGCCGCATGCAAACAAAAACCCATCCTTTCGAAGGTATTATCCCTAATATGCAACGCCGCTTCCGCGAGACCGACTCATCTGCGGTGCGCGATGAGATGATAAAGTATTTTACCGACCAGCCTTGCCCCAGCTGTGACGGCCAGCGCTTAAATACAGGGGCACGTCACGTATTTGTTAGTGAGCAGTCACTGCCACAAATCACACATTTATCTATTTTTGATTGTCTGGCGTTTTTTGATTCCCTGGAGCTTCAGGGCAACAAGGGGGAAATTGCAGAAAAAATTGTTAAAGAAATTTCCTCAAGACTGCAATTTCTGGTCAATGTGGGTTTAAATTATTTATCCCTGGATCGCAGCTCAGATACCCTGTCGGGTGGTGAAGCACAGCGCATCCGCCTGGCCAGCCAGATTGGTGCAGGCCTGGTTGGGGTGATGTATATCCTGGATGAACCTTCAATTGGCTTGCATCAGCGTGATAACGACCGCCTGTTATCTACCCTGGTACATTTGCGAGACCTGGGCAATACGGTGATTGTGGTGGAACATGATGAGGACGCTATTCTAAGTGCCGACCATGTGATTGATATTGGCCCCGGCGCCGGTGTGCATGGCGGGCATGTTGTGGCTTCGGGTACACCTAAGCAAGTTATGGAAAACAGTAAATCATTAACTGGCCAGTATTTATCCGGGGAGCTTGAAATCAGCATCCCGGAAAAACGCATTAAACATACGGGCAAAGTACTGAAAATATCAGGCGCCAGCAGCAATAATTTACAACAGGTTAATGTGGAAGTTCCCGTGGGTTTAATGACCTGTGTCACCGGTGTCTCAGGCTCGGGTAAATCGACATTAATTAATGATACTTTATACAAATTACTCGCCAGGGAAATAAACAGGTCATCCGTTATACCCGCAAATTATACAAGCCATGAAGGACTGGACCAGTTCGATAAAGTCGTGGATATTGATCAGGCACCCATTGGCCGCACCCCCCGCTCTAATCCCGCAACCTACACCGGCTTATTTACCCCAATCCGTGAATTATTTGCCGGCACCCAGGAAGCGCGCTCACGGGGCTACAAACCGGGGCGTTTCAGCTTTAATGTAAAAGGTGGGCGCTGTGAAGCCTGTCAGGGTGACGGTGTAATTAAGGTAGAAATGCACTTCTTACCCGATATTTATGTGCCCTGTGATGTCTGCAAAAGCAAACGCTATAACCGGGAAACCCTGGACATTAAGTACAAGGGCAAAAGCATTAACGAGGTTCTGCAAATGACGATTGAGGATGCGGTTGTATTTTTCAAGGCCGTTCCCGTCATTCATAAAAAGTTAGAGACCTTAATGGATGTAGGCCTCTCTTACATTACATTGGGCCAGAGAGCGACCACCCTGTCCGGGGGCGAAGCTCAACGTATAAAACTGGCTCGTGAACTTTCCAAACGCGACACCGGCAACACAATCTACATACTGGATGAACCCACAACCGGTCTGCATTTCCACGATGTTGAACAATTATTACAAGTGCTAATTCGCCTGCGGGATCATGGCAATACCATTATCATTATCGAACACAATCTGGATATCATAAAAACCGCAGACTGGATTATCGATCTGGGCCCGGAAGGCGGCTCCGGTGGCGGTGAGATTATTGCACAGGGCACGCCGGAAGAGGTTTGCGAGATTAAGCAGTCATTTACCGGGCAATACTTAAAGTCTATTTTGGATAAAAAGCAAAAGGCTTGAATTGCGGCTGATGCCCTGTAGCTGAACTTTTCTCAGTTTCATTTTCTCAATGTTTGTACCCTGTTATGGCACATCTCCATCAGGGACAGTCCGCTGCTTTTTAGCGCCCTGTCCCATGTGGTAATTCCGATGTGATTGGCAGTGCGATGAACTATCCCGTACAACTCCTGGTGATATCAATCAGGGAACAGAGTTGAGCGATCCACACGAATATTTTCTAAAAAGCATACCCCAGCTTCTGCGCACAAAAATAGCCAGGCTATTCCATTTTTTGCACACCTATGACGCATTAAAACCGACTTAAACCAGTTGGCTCCATAAAAAAATGTGGCACCGCTTTTGCAGTAACTCTTTTCAATTACATTATTTATATATTTTTACCTGGACTCTAAACAATGAATATTGCGCTTGTTTACAGCAGCACCGACCAGCAAAACCAGACAGCCATTCAACTGGATGAAGTTGGTTACACCGTTAATAAAGCATTTTCCCTGCTCTCATCCTGGTTTCATTCCGTAAGTCATGAAGAAACGGATCTACTGGTCTTTTCAATTGACAGACCAAATGAATCATTCTTGAATAAATTAAACCTGTTACAAAAGAAAACCAGCTTTCCAATTGTTGTTTTTTCACATGATGCATCACATGATGTTATTGAAAAGACAATCATGGCGGGTGCAGATTCATGTGTTGTCGGCAACTTAACCAGTGAACGCATTCTTAGTATTATAGAAATAGCGATTGCTAGAAATAAAATAAACCTGCAACTTGAAAAAGAAGTTACCGACCTGAAACGGGAAATTAAATCCCTGGAAAGCAGGCTTTCTGATCGACAGGATATAGACAGGGCAAAAGGTTTATTAATGACTTCATACAAAATGAACGAAACTGATGCCTATAATGCACTAAGAAATATGGCTATGGACACGGGTAACAAACTGGGTGATGTTGCGCGTAATCTTATTTCCATGTCTAAAATTTTAAACTAATAAATTTAATTTTAACGCCCCCCTATGTGATACATCAAAACTATTACAACTTTGTCACTGAGCCTCAGAGAGCACAGAGGAGTATTTTTAATAGTAGGGTGGATCAAGCGAAGCGGATCCACCGTCATAACACAAATTAAAAATTTTTCCTTATTAAATTTATTTGCACGCTATTAGTGCCCACACAAAACCATTGCACCAAAATACTCTCAATTCGATATTCAGATAAAATTTTACAACTATACCCTGACGTTGTTTTCCCATTTAATCAATAACTTATAATAATTGGCACACTTAATGAATAGCATTTAATAAACATGATCAACGGCGATCTTTTTTAACACAATTTAACAAACCAAAAATACACTGGACAACGGCGTCCTCACTCGAAGCTCTGCTTCGAGTGAAGACGCCGTTTTTTTGCATTTCAAAAACTGGAGAACCTATGTTGTTTAACTCAAACAAAAAAACAGGACGAAGTTTTATTAAAAAACTTTCACTTGTCATTGCCCTGGGCTGCACATTTGCTAACGTGAGCATTGCTGAAGAACTTAAGCTTGAAAAAGACGAACTTAAATTTGGTTTTATTAAACTAACTGATATGGCACCTCTAGCTATAGCCTACGAAAAAGGTTTTTTTGAAGATGAAGGCTTATACGTAACGGTAGAGCCACAGGCCAACTGGAAAGTATTACTCGATCGAGTCATTGACGGTGAGCTTGATGGTGCTCACATGTTAGCTGGTCAGCCCATTGGTGCAACGATTGGGTTTGGCACCAAGGCTGATATCGTCACTGCCTTTAGTATGGATTTAAATGGTAACGGAATTACCGTATCTAATGATATCTGGAAACAGATGAAGAAGAACATACCACACAAAAATGGTAAACCTGTTCACCCCATTAAAGCAGATGCTCTGAAACCCGTTATTGAAAAATATAAAAATGAAGGCAAACCTTTTAACATGGGCATGGTATTTCCTGTATCAACACACAATTATGAACTTCGTTACTGGCTTGCAGCCGGTGGTATACATCCAGGATATTACGCACCCAAAAAGGGTGACATTTCGGGGCAAATCGATGCCGATGCATTACTCTCTGTCACTCCCCCACCACAAATGCCTGCAACCATGGAAGCCGGAACAATTTATGGCTATTGCGTTGGAGAACCCTGGAATCAGCAGGCCGTATTTAAAGGTATAGGCGTACCAGTTATTACGGATTACGAAATCTGGAAAGACAACCCGGAAAAAGTTTTTGGCGTTAGCAAAAAATGGGCTGAAAAATATCCGAACACTCACCTCGCTGTTATAAAAGCATTAATTCGTGCAGCAAAATGGCTGGATGAAGAAAATAATAAAAACCGCCCTGAAGCCGTTAAAATTCTTTCCCGAAGTGAATATGTCGGCGCTGATTACGACGTAATTGCTAATAGCATGACCGGCACATTTGAATATGAAAAAGGTGATAAACGTGAAGTACCAGACTTTAATGTATTCTTTCGCTACAACGCAACTTACCCTTATTACTCAGATGCAATCTGGTATTTAACACAAATGCGTCGCTGGGGACAGATAGCTGATAAAAAGCCTGATAGCTGGTATATGGATATCGCTAAGTCTGTATACCGACCTGACATTTATACTAAAGCCGCAAAAATGTTAATTGCTGAAGGAAAAATGCAAGCTTCTGAGTTTCCTGACTTTTCAAAAGAAGATGGTTTCCGTGCTCCGCAAACACACTTTATTGATGGCATTACGTATAACGGGAAGAAACCTAATGACTATTTAAACAAGTTTACAATTGGTTTGAAAGGTAAAGAAACCATTAATTAAAGTTGATTCGCCCCCTCCTTAAAAGGAGGGGAACGAAATAAAAAACAGGAATCATTATGTTAACTGGAATATTTAAAAAATTATTTTTTCATAAAACATCTTTATTTCCGTCCCATGGAAATCAAATTATGTCTACTTCTATTACTAGAAAAATAAAAAAGTCTATTTACTCTAACACTACTAGATCGTTTATTATTCCAATAATTTCGTTTCTTATTTTTATTGCCATCTGGCATATGGGTGCTAGTCAAATACATACATCATTAGGCCAGGTTCCTGGGCCTGCACAGGTTTGGTCACAAACAACTGCATTAGTTGAGGAACATCTTCAGGAAAGAAATAAAGAAAAAAAATTCTATGAACGCCAGGAAAAGCGTAATGCAAAAAAACTTGAGAAAAACCCTGATGCAAAAGTAAAAATCAGGGCTTATACCGGTAAACCTACTTTTATTGACCAGATAGGTACCAGCCTGCTAACCGTGTTAACTGGTTTTTTTGTGGCGAGCATTTTTGCCATTCCAGTTGGTATAATTAGTGGATTAAGCAATACGATACATAAAGCACTAAACCCGCTAATTCAAATATTTAAACCTGTTTCCCCACTGGCCTGGTTGCCTATTGTTACTATGATTGTTTCAGCCGTTTATGTTTCTGATAATCCAATGTTCACAAAATCATTTGTAACATCTGCTATTACCGTAACCCTGTGCTGCATCTGGCCTACGATTATTAATACCACTTTGGGCGTATCAAGCATTGATAAAGACCTGCTGAACGTGAGTCGAGTTTTAAGGTTAAACTGGGTGACTAATATTTATAAAATCGTTTTACCTTCTTCCATACCCATGATATTTGCAGGATTGCGCTTGTCACTTGGCATAGGTTGGATGGTATTAATTGCCGCTGAAATGCTCGCGCAAAACCCAGGACTTGGTAAATTTATCTGGGATGAATTTCAAAATGGCAGCTCTAATTCATTAGCACGCATAATGGTAGCCGTATTTGTAATTGGATTCATCGGCTTCATCCTGGACCAGATTATGCTATTACTGCAACGCAAAGTTTCATGGAATAAATCCGCAGAACTTCGTTGATATATATTTGAAGAATAATTATTGAGGTTAATAAATAATGTCAAACGCATATTTAAATTTAAGTAAAGTAACCATTGATTTCCCTACCGACAATGGTTTTTACAGGGCCCTGGAAAATGTAGACCTGGGAATAAATAAAGGTGAATTTGTATCTCTAATCGGTCATTCAGGCTGTGGTAAGTCAACCGTACTGAATATTGTCGCTGGCATGAACCTGGCAACATCAGGCGGTGTTTTACTGGATGAAAAAGAAGTCAATGAACCTGGCCCAGATAGGGCGGTAGTATTCCAGAACCACTCTTTACTTCCCTGGTTAACCTCTTATCAAAACGTTGAACTTGCAGTAAATACTGTTTTTAAAAACATTAAAACTAAAAGTGAAATTAAAGACTGGATACTACATAACCTTGAGCTGGTGCACATGACGCATGCCAAGGACAAACTACCCTCTGAGATTTCAGGCGGTATGAAACAACGAGTAGGCATAGCTCGCGCACTATCTATGGAACCAAAAGTTTTACTGATGGATGAACCTTTTGGCGCACTAGATGCGTTAACACGTGCTCATCTCCAGGACTCTGTAATGGAAATACATTCTAAATTAGGAAATACGGTAATCATGATTACCCACGATGTTGACGAAGCTGTTTTACTCTCAGATCGTATTGTCATGATGACGAATGGCCCAGCTGCAAGCATAGGCGAAATTTTGCATATTAATTTAGATAGGCCCCGCGACCGGCTAACATTGGCAGATAACAAAAAGTTTAACCACTACCGCTCTGAAGTGCTTAAGTTTTTACATCATAGACATACGCATATTGCAGCATAAAAACAATTGAAATAATGTAGCAGATGTAAAGGAATACACTGATATGTATTAGCTCAGACTAAAGTTGGCATTAAAACAAAAAAGTGTAGAAGAAAAAGAAAACGCGAAAAACGCAAATAGCCGCAAATAAACGCTACAGAGAAGGTAAACGGGGCAATATTACTTTGCGTGCTTTCGCGTATTTTCGCGTTTTCTTTTACAAGATTCATCAAATGCAAATAACAATCACCTGACAATTAAAATATATCTATGAAATTCTTTTAGACATGCTAGTTATTATCTAAATTCACCTCTATAATCGTATGTGAGTTGCATAAATCTCATTCAATTAGATCACAGTACGATAAATTTCTTTAAAGCATTATTGAATTAGAAAATATTTAAAATAAGCTCTTACTTATATTTGAATCAATCAAACGTTATAAATAACCACAATAGAAACACTGAGGTATTTATTATGCTAAACAACCATCCATTTCACTACCATTTTTTGAACAAACAAATACTAAGTCTGTTATTAACCGTTATCTTTGCCTGTGTTTTATATAAGTTGCTTGACTACTACTCACTAAAACACAGCGCTGCACTTTTTATAGGAATACCTGTATTCATGGCAAGCCTGCTTGCAATTACGCCTAACATTACACACATTACTCGACACATTATAATCGGCATGAGCTTAGGGTTAATAGCGTCTTTTATTTTCCTTAAAGAAGGTTCATTTTGCGTACCCATGACTGCGCCACTTTTTTTATTAAGCGGTGTCATAATTGGCTTTTGTTTTAGTAAGTTCAAACTACTTAATTACAAAAGCTATATCTATCTATTACCCGTAGCTATTTTATTAACGCTTGCTTTTGAAGGAACCACATCAAGTCTAACGATAGACAGAAATAATACGGTTGAGTTTTCAAGAGTCACTACTTTATCGGCAAAACAGATAAATACTCGATTATCACAAAACAGGCAGTTTAAAACTCTACCTTTTTTACTAAGCTGGGGCTTTCCTCAACCCGCTTCAGTAAGTGGTGAAGGAACTAATATTGGTGATTTTCGTAGCATTTACTTTTCAGGAGGTGAAGGTAAACCAGGGCACGCTGTATTTAAAATAGTAGAACGAACTGAAAATAGCATAACTTTTGCATTGCTAAAAGATGAAAGTCATATTAGTCATTGGTTAAAATGGAAATCATCTAAAGTAAGCTGGCAAACATTAGATTCTGGTGATACCAGAATCACCTGGACTATTGATTATGAGCGGAAGCTTGATCCCTCCTGGTATTTCGGACCATTACAAAAATATGCTGTGGAACTCGCAACTGAAGCATTGATAGATAATATGATCTTATAAAAAAGCAAAATCCTTACCGCAAATAAACGCTAAAGCACGCAAATAAAAGCAAATGCATTTATGGTGCGTGATACGCAGCAGGTACACAAACAAAGCATTCGTGTTAATTTGCGTGTATTAGCGGAAAACAGCTTTTGTTTTTAACACTGATAGCCTTTAAAACTGACATAAAAAAAGCCGGAACCAAGTCCGGCTTTTTAGCTATGAAGAAATAGTATTTATTCTACTTCAACAGCTTCTTCAGAGATTTCTGGGCGATCAACAAGCTCTACATAAGCCATAGGTGCTGCATCACCTGCACGGAAACCGCACTTCATAATACGCAAATAGCCACCAGGACGCTCTTTATAACGAGGAGATAAATCACTAAATAACTTACCAACCATATCTTTATCACGCATTCTGCTAAATGCTAAACGACGATTTGCTACGCTATCTTCCTTAGCCAAAGTAATTAGAGGCTCAGCAAAGCGACGTAATTCTTTTGCTTTTGGCAATGTAGTTTTAATTAACTCATGTTTAAATAGAGAGTTAACCATGTTTTGAAACATTGCCTTACGGTGGCTACTGTTTCTATTTAATTGACGACCTGATTTACGATGACGCATTTTCTTTTACCTTGAACAGATTCTTCTGCTAATGAACTAGCCCTGATTACGAGGGAAACTAGCTCGCTTGTTTTTCACGAATAGACGCTGGTGG
>Ga0316207_10003272_pt1 | contig 15263 bp, 12 predicted proteins | sample 6weekpyrite_MG_FD_204943 | JGI IMG/M metagenome (GOLD analysis project Ga0316207, IMG submission 204943) | Microbial mat bacterial communities from mineral coupon in-situ incubated in ocean water Damariscotta River, Maine, United States -... | ecosystem: Environmental > Aquatic > Marine >... | reverse complement strand
TTGATGTCGCCACAGCCGCATTAACCTAAGCTCAACCGTCAGGGAGTGTCAGCTTTGGGTTGCGACTTCAAATGGCCGAAAGCAGACTGTCGATTAGGTAAGAGCAACGGCTGCTATCGCTGATAAGTAGCCCCTCGTAATAGCTATACGCAATCAATTTCACAACGAAACTGTTCCACTATAGACCCAAGCTACTAAACTGTTACACCCTATTATCTGCTTCGTAGTGGACAATATGAAACATACACCATTATAAATCAGTAACTTAACAGGACCGCCCTCATCCGATCTTGCGTATAGAACCGTACATTGTCGCTGAAGCTACAATTTTTACTACGTTCTTACTCTTATGAATATCTATTCTGAGAACATCTATTCTATGCTATTGAAATACGGAAATTACTGTATTTAACTAGAAATGCCATTTGAGAATGGCGTGTTATTCCAATAATTATCATTAGGTTAGCCTTGCATGGTCGTATTTAGTAATAACCAAGGAGCTGTATACATCTTCGAAAATCCGAAAGCGGAACGCGTAAAAGTCGGTATGACCAATTTTGGGACCGTCTCCGTTGATGATCGTCTTCGAGACGTCAACGACAAATGGCTAGGAATGAAGGCTACATGCCAGATTTGTGGGGGTAGACGGCTAATCAATAATAGAGGGGTTATTCCTAAACATGTTGTAAGTGGTAAAGAATGTCCAGGTGGAGGCCTTTTACCTCTTGAGAGAGAGGTTACGGCTGCTGTATTACATTTGGATAATATGAAGAAATCAATGATCGAACTATCTGGTAGTGAAAAAGGGTCAATAACCCGGATAGCTAAAAATCTTGAAAAGCGAATAGAACTTTATCGGAAGCACGATCGACCTGTAGGAATGTGGCAAATCAGTACAGTCTTTTACACAGCGTACGCTGAACAGGTTGAATCTCTCTCGCATGAAATTTTAGCAAACCACTTGGACAAGTTAGCATTGTTTGGAGAGGTCTTTTCCTGCACTGTGGCAGTAGCTACAGAGGCGGTAGAGGCGGCACTAAATCAACTAGGATTACAGCACTCATCCAGGAAAGAAGTAAAAAGCTACATTACATCCGAGAAATATGGCGAATGCACCATCTGTGGGAATCATTTAACTAAGACAGGTTCGTGCCCAAAATGCATGCAACGTTATCGAGTTTAACCTTGATTTAGTACTTAATTCGGGGGGGGAGGAAAGTTCACTTTCAGTAGTCACTCGCTAACGCTCCAGCAAAGAGGCTTTCCGCATTCTTAGCATCGGCAATGCCCTTACGTACTTCTTCTTTAGTTAAATCAAGCACGCGTAACTTACCCATCGCTTCAGCAACAGATTCGATACGACGATAATGTTTGGAGTGCGTTTCGGCATACAAGGCAAGACCTTGTAGCTTTGGTAAAGCATCAGCAAGGTGGTGACCGTGTGGGTCAACAATATCAACTACAATTTCTCCGTCTCCTTGTGTTGCAAAGAAAATAAAATCTGGTCGAACTATGCTGTACTGCTCGTCTGATAGGTACGCAATGCCGAGTGATGATTGCCCTGGCTGCTGTGGATTACGATACCAGAGGCTGAAGCCTTCTCGCTTCATCTCAGTCTCAACAACTTTCACTTCCCAAGTATTTAATTCTGCAGGGTAGTTGCCGTGCTCATCGCAAAGCAGATGACTTTTATAGGTTGGTAGTACTGTTTCAACGTCATTCAAACGCGCTTTTGTGGGCTCAAACTTGGCATCCGGCTTTACTAAATCAACATCCTGAGGCTCGGTACTCATTTCCCTGATTTGGCGATAGGACTCCTGACGGTCATGCGAAAGACGCTTGATAGCAGGACTGTATTTTACTAACCAGGCCTTGGCCAGCTGATCAGCCTCAGTATCAAAATACGGTTGAACTTCCGTCACCAAACCAAGCGCAGCAATAGATACACGTGCTTCGATCAGTGCTTCTTCAAACTCATCTGCATCCTCCGGGTCAGAGGCTCTGTAGGCAAGGGCATCCACGTAGGTGCGTGAAATGTCAGGGCTAAAGATACGGGCAGATCTCCGATATGCATCATCAATCACAGCCATATCTGCATCTTCCAAGAAATCATCGAAGCTCTTCGACTTACCCATCATATCGGCTACCACAGTTTTACCGTCAACTGTCATTACGGCTTTACGCTTGGCTTCAATTTGCGCATTATATTTCTCCTGCACAGTATCAAGTACACTGTGCATCTCAGCATGGGCCAACTTTCCAGCACCTTGCAATATGTCATCAGCGGCCAGCTCGTGTGCTAGCGCTGTTAAACGCTTAGCAGGTTTCGCACTGCGTTGTGGCCGAGTCTGAGAAGGCAAAGCCTCAAATTTCTCCCACACAGCTTGTGGTGCCATAGGATTTGGTTTCATTTCCACTGGGTTTATGAGCACGCGCCCACTTGGTGGAGGTAGATTATCGTCACCCTTCATCAAGACATCGACAACTTCACCCACTGTCTTAACATTGAACTTTGGCAACAGGCAGTCCACAGAATTGAGGCGGTCGTTGCCGGGGATGCGGCGTGCTAAGGGCGAACGCACCATACGGCCTAACAATTGGGTGATGTGAGTACGATCAACTGCGGCGCGGAACGACACCATTACTTCTGCTCGAGGGCAATCCCAGCCTGTACTGATAGCATCCTTCGCAATCAATATACGCACCCATGTAGAGTCCTGAACTCGTTCCGGAGATATGTATGGTACTTGGCGATTACCGAACTGCTGAGTTGTATGCTCACCAAACACATGCGCCACGCTTCCATTGGGTAAGTCTGGCCATTCCTTATAGATGGTGTCCAGAGCACGACCAATATCGTTCGGGTCGGGTGTATTGGGTACTTGTAGAACCATTAGCGGAATAACAGTTTGCGTATCATCCTGCTGTTTTGCATATTCTTCCCAATCGCTGGTTGATTCTTTCAGTTTGTCGGTGGCTCGGCGTACCAATACGGTATCGAAATCACCGACATCATCAGGAATATCAAGGATGATTGTGTCTTTAATGAGTCCAGATTCTTGCACTTTAGCCGAATCCACCACTACATCAGGTAAGATGCTGCGCCTCTGAGCACCTTCCATTGCTTTCTTAAAGCGTTCCACTGTGGCTGAAATCCCCCAAACCACTGGAATGCCCGGCACGCCATTGGCGCCATTGATAAGCCGTTGGACGATAGTGCTCTTGGCGTTTTCAGCTGCTTTACTTGGGTTACCCATCCCCCGGTGAGCCTCATCCAACACCAGATATAGTGTTAAATCTGGGTCTTCAATAGTGTTGCGGATCGTATCCCACATAGTGAAAGCCTGAGAATCTGGCCGTGTTTCTGTGAGCATGTCTTCACCCTGAAACCCTCGAACCAGCAGACTCTTTTTACCAAGCTTTTGAGTATTGAGAAAGTAGATGTTCCCAGCCTCAAACTTGGGTCGACTAAAAGGATGTTCAACCACCACCATATTGTTGAGTAAGATCCGGTCACTAGCCTCCATCAAACGGAATCTGGTTTGTTCGTTCAAGGCAGGGTCATCACTGAACCAAATCACCACAGCGCCTGTGTCTGCATCAAAATCATATTCATCATTGCCATGGAAAAGTGCCTCGAAGGCTGCTGCTGCCATCACAGTTTTGCCCGCTCCAGTGACGGCAGTCAGTGAAAACGCATGACTATCCGCATCTTCATGCCAGCGTTTACGGGCTTTCTTCAAATTATCTAGAGCATCGCGAACCGCATCAGTCTGATAATCTTTCAGCGTGAACTTCATCTGTCATTCCCCGTTGGAAAAACTAAAATTAGTTAAATATGACTCGTACAGTCGCACCGGTTCCACCCCATCAGGTAAGCGACGCGTAATGGCCTGGAAACGGCGGTCGTCGTCGGTGACGATGTAGACAACGTGCAGGTTCTTGTTTTTTTTCACCGCCTTAATGAACGGCGTGGCGATATCGACATCTACCAGCAATCCGTAAGCCTCCACCACAGCCCAACCTTCCGCGGGTAGTTTGTCTATGCGCGTGCCGCAACTACCCGCACGCAACCACAGCATTGGGGCGATACGAGCAAAGGCGCGATTGTGATTGACGGAAACAGATGTTTCGTAGGTCATAGTGAAGAACTCAGCATTTTCCTTGAAGCCTTCGGCCAACGGAAATTCATCTGTAAACTTGTACTCCCCCTTTATAGGTTCGCCGTCCGGAGTTTTTCCTGTAATTGCAGCTTGCACACGCGGTTTTGTGATGTAGTCGCAGATTCCATGCTTTTCCCATTCGGCGTCACCTGGTCGCAGCCCTTGTTTGCGCAATGTTTTTTGTTCGTCCGCTGCGACTTCGTTGTTGGTAACTGAAATGCACTGGCGGCGACCGCCATCCTGGCGGTTTAGGCGCATGATGGCATGGGTGGTAGTGCCAGAACCGGCGAAGAAATCGAGGATGATGGCGTTAGTCTTCTCTTTCACAAAAAAGCGCAATGCATCTTCGACTGCGTATAGCGATTTGGGGAATGGAAACTTGCGACCAGGAATAAAAGAGCGAAGCAGGGTTGAACCATAAACACTCGCATTATGAGATCGCTTATTCCAGATTGTTCTAGGCCATGCCATCGAAGCAGTCTTGGATTCATAGATTGGGTATCCATATTTATCCTTTCCAATCATGACAATCTCGCCCTTCTGGATCTGCTGCCGCGCACCTCCCTTCAGGTAGGTGATGGCGTATGAGCGCCCCACTCTGGCCATGCCCATCTTGAGGACCTCGGTAAAGGTCTCGCGTCCAAGTTGCCATCGGCCTTCCGAACCATCCGTTCGTATGGGCCACTTCACAATGTGATTTGGATTGAGGCCTTTCTTGACTGAAATAGGATTATCTTTTCCGGGGGGGTGACCAATCTCAACAACTTGCCGTGTCGTTTTGTCGATAGTAATGGGATAGAACATGTCCTCTCGAGATGCTCTAGTCGCGTCCGTACCACGGCGCATAAGGCTATCCCACGTTACCTTTCTTTGTTTGCCTGAATCAGGCTCTTGATCCTCACCATTGTCCGTCGTTGCAATCATGGAGTCGCCAGTCGGTTTCGCTAGCGACTTCCCAAAGAAGCCGCAAAAAACATACTCCTCGATCCGAGAGAACCGACCTGGACGTTGTGATCCTTGAGGGGCAATGACTGTGCTGATCATTTGGAAATTAACTTCCGGGAATATTTGCTCTAGAAGAAGCCCAAGCCGCAGGTACTCCTTCTCGTCAATGGTGACGATCAGCACTGAATCCGCCTGGTTCAACAATTCGCGCGCCAGCAGAAGGCGTCTTTCCATCATCGCCAACCACTTGCTGTGCTTGTATATGTCATCAGAGTTAACGTAGTCGTTGTTGTACTTCCAGTCTTTGTCGCGTGTATTGTACGGCGGATCGATGTAGATGGCGTCGATCTTGCCTCGGTGTGTGTAGGTTAACGCCTTCAGAACGTGGTAGTTCTCGCCATTGATGACCGTGTGAAATGGCTTATCGTCACCTCGCTTCACTTTGCCTGTGCTGATCAAACCTGGATAGAGGGTATCGCGAAACTCTGCGACGACTACCAGGTCGTCCACCGAAATAGCCTGCATCTGAACCTCTGCCGCGCCCAGTAGTTCCAGTTCAGCAACCTTGCCATTATCCTTCTTTCTGATCTTCTTCACCTGCCAAAGCTGCGGGTCATCTTTCTTCTTTGAGCCACGCTCTGACAATACGCGCACCTTGTCGCCTTTACGGATGGGACGCTGCGGTAATTCTACGACCTCTGGACGGTGGCGCTCAAAATTCAGGCCATAAGGCAGGCGAGAGGTCAGCGCCTTGTACTCACGCTCCAAGTCTGCTCCCATTTGAGGGTCTCTCTTTTTGGCTTGTGCAATCAGGTCAGTAAGACGAGACATTTTTCTTCCTATTGTTTTTGTAAGTATTTTAAAAACATACCTACAGCCAACTCATTTATTCTTAATTATTTGATGTATTTCTTAACCTGGGCTTTTGTTTCATCCCAAGGTAGACGGCTTCCATTTTCTTTCATTAATCTGTACGCACATTCTGCTTCATTTCCTGTAAGGAGTTCTGCTTCTAACATTTCACCTATTATCCAAATAGTGCCTCGCACATCAGCGCCCTCGCCTAATGAAACCTGCCTCAAAGCATTATCCCCAGTAAGCAATGGGCATTTTTCCTGTCTAGCAAGTGCAAGCGCCATACAGTCAATAACACTAACACCTGTTTTATGGTGTTCGGTATTAAGACTTAATGCATCATCTACAGCTTTTTCAGATAACTCTTTAATGATTAAGCCGTAATCTATCAACTCTGGATGCTGCCTTTTTATCTCATCATGATATAGAACATCAGGCACTGCATAATCGAAATCAAGCTGAAAGAACTGCTCAATCACGCCACCATCCAAAACATCAATAAGAATATTGGCATCACTAATTAGCAGTACTTTGCACACAACTACCAGCATTCCTTATTTTTCTTAATTTCGCGATACTCATCCTTAAAAGCTCGGCAGCTTTTGATTCGCTGATTAACTCCTCAGCGCATGCATGGAAAACTAATTGCAAAAATAGCTTTGGTGATTCTGCTTTATAAGGCTCACCAGGCTCTACTTTTCTCCAATTTCTAGCATTAAATAACCCCCAAAGTTTTTGGTAGGCTGATTTATTCAATACACCTACATCTTTTGCACGATATAACCAGCCTTGCATACTTAAACCGTATGCATGCTTCAATACGCATAATTCTGCTGGCTCAAGCCAATTACGGTTATGGCCTAATTCTTTAATTACCTCGCTAAAAGGCACAAGAAAAGCACCAGCAAAGCGATTTGCTGCAGCTTCCTCGTCCAGTCCATTACACAAACGGTCTTTCAGCATCAAGTGACCAAGCTCATGCGCTAAAGTAAAACGCTGGCGATCACCTGGCCAATCACGTCCGACGACAATAACTGGAGTACCATTTACATGAGCAGCTAGACCATCGAATTTCTCACCATGCAAAGCCTGGGACTGAAAGACCTTTATGCCCTTTTCCTCTAGGGTATCTATAAGATCTGGAATTGGATTACTTCCCAGACCCCATGAATCTCTCACAATAGACGCCAATCGTTCTATATCATCATAACTCTCTACTTGATGTGGTAACTCATCTGGAAGCTTAAAATGCTCAATCGGACTTACAGGCAGATATTCCTCTAACTCTAAATAGCGTTCAATTTGCTCTATTACGTCCCCTTCGATTTGATTAAGCACCTTTTTACCTAGCCTCGCGTGCTTGCGATATTCAACCTCTTTAAGTTCTATCTTCGCAGTGCGGAAAAAGTATTCCACTCGCACGCCTAATGCCTCTGCAAGTGCAAGTAAAACACCAGATGATGGAGTACTCTTATTATTTTCGTATTTAGATATAGCCATGGCTGAAATATCAGCCAATTCAGCCAATCCACGCAAAGACAAGCCAGCCGCATTACGCGCCTGCTTTAAGCGTTCTCCAAACATAATTCCCCCTAGCCAGTTTACATAAATTGAAATATCACTAGATTTGTGTAAACTATAGTTATTGAATAACGGTTTGTCAAACGAATTTGATAATTATTACTTTATATTCATATGGTTATGACTATCTAATCAAACAAAAAATTGGTGGAATCCAATTTAACCTCACCTTGCGATCGTTCACAGAACTATTACCTCAGAAATAACCACAAGATTAAGCAGGACTCTACTGCTTATAGGTTTGTTGTCCCAAATAAGGGAACAAGACATTGAAGGGGGGAAACACACAAAAAAGCTAATTTATGCGGTATCTAATTCGAAACCAACATCAGTCCTTACGCAATATTTTTTTTCATCGACATTTCGTTTCATATTCCTAAATTCTTCGTATGTAAAAAATTTAAAATAACTTAAATGTTGGTTTGTTATATATATTTTTTTCCCTTGATAGTTTACATGCTCAATACGACGGAAAATATTAGTAATCCTAGTGACTAATTTTTCATCTGGGCACAAGTAGGCAACTAAATCCCAAGAATCATTTTTTGTGATCTCAATAAGATGAGATAATAGGATTTCACGGTAACGTTTAGTGCTCTTAACTGTTCGCTCTATTTCAAAAGCAACGCGAATATTATTATTCGAAACTGATATCGCATCAGGTATTCGCATAAGTTTTTTCTTGTAACCCAGTGCCGATCCATTCACCCAATCTGAATAACCCGCATTGATAGCTGTCAAATACATATACTGTATATCTAAAGCATGAGGAATGGACTGTATACTTACTTTGCTTGGTTCAAAGCATTTACCTACTTTCGCTGACTCGTTAATGTTACTTGCATACACCTGGCCTTGGCGTGTAATACCCCACACTCTATGTAGACGACTAGTACCATTTTTATACTCAAAATCCTTAATTAACCCATCTTTTTTCATCCTTTCCAGCGTCTTTGTCGCCGCTTGAATTGATTTAACATTAATCAATATTCTAACTATGTCGGGTATTGTCCATGTGTGTCTTAATAAGAAATCTAGTATTAAATTTTGTTTTTCGACCTTTCTTTCCTGTCGAAGTTTATAACTATGAATTTGAGTGCTTTGTATTTTTTTCTTTGACTCAGATGTATAAGTCCGCTTAACCAACTCATTTTCATTTGATTGGTGAATATTCGAGTGAACTTCTTCTTCAAGGCATGTTATACGTTGCTCCAACGCCTTAATGTGTTGCATTACCTCTTTAACATTACCAATACTCATTAAAAGGTGTCACCTAGAGATTGTATCTCATCAGGTTTGAGTAACGACTCTACATTTCGCTTTACCTTCTTTGCGTCAATATATTCAATTGAGTATTCTTTTGTTCGTATTGGTCTTGCAAATGCCAATTTCGGCTCTCCAGCACCAATACATAACGCGCAATTCTTTGGTAAATTTTGAATGTGATTAACTGTAAACCTATACCTCTCTACCTCATCTAAAGTAATATCGCTATTTCGTGTCTCAGATAGCTCACGATTTCGTACCACCTGCTTTCTTTCCTTACCAACAACAATCTTTCCACTATAGCCTGCAATCCATTTAGCCAACCCCTCTTCAGGCTGTCTGTATAGCCACTTTAATGGTGTAGTATCAACAATTGTTTCACGTACAGACGCTACTGTCATACCATCAGGTGGGTCAGAAAAATCACCTAAACTTTGATGTGTCAAAATAATATTAGCTTTTTTATCACGAACACTTCCTAGTGTATTAACGAACTGTTTAGATATGAGGTATTTGACTTCATCTGCAAAGATTGAACAATGCCTAACTTTATTGCCTTTAATGTCGCGATTTTCAATCAATTGAACTATTCTAACTATTAACATTTTTTGCAGAAATATGACTGACTCATCTTTCATTGATCCAATGATATATATAAGCCCGCCATGATTTAATGGTGCAAACAGATCGGCTCCTTCCACTGTGGCACAGACAGGTAGACTAGAAACCTCTTCCAACTGACTTATAAAGTTATTTGCTAATTGATAAAGTTCCTTTCCTAGTATTTCGGGTGCTGCATCATATAAATGAGAAAATGTCACCTCACTATCTCTAGCTAATTCAGATAATATTCTAGCTGCTTTCCTGTCGAAGTTACGATAGTAATCGACGCCTCCGTCACCTGTTCTTCCCAAGGAAAAAGCTGAAGTAAACAATTCATATAATTGTTTAGGTGTAATTCGTTTTAGTATATTAAACTGCGCATTACTTGAATTAAGATCAATGATGATATGTGGCCGATTGTAATGCTTACATGCATCAATAAGCACATGCACCATATACTCATCTCTCTTCACATCAAATGAATATACTGCATCATCATATCCTAACGATTGATATAAAGCGGTCTGGGCGATGACCCCCTTTCCAGCACCTGGACAACCCATAGCCTGAACACCCGATACACACCAATCAACCCTTGATATGCGAACAGGATGCATATTCTCATCAATGCCTAGGAACATATCGTCCATATTAAAACGAAAATATTTTCGAGGATCGAAGTCAACAGGCACTGGAATGTCGTTATGTATGTTACGTACATCTGAAATCCCAGCTGATTTCGGGAGTGATTTTAAAGTGCATTTTTCAAGCCATTTAGACAACTTACTCTCTACATGTCTCCCTAAAGAGAAATAACACCAACCACCTCCCAATACCCCAGTCATTCCTGAAAATAGAAACAATACTGATAACTCACTGACCACCCTCCAGAACTCTTGATTAAAATAAGCCGAATAATAGTTCTTTGATATGAAGTAGGCCAAAACGCTATAGGTGAGCAAAGCTACTATTGTCATGATGGAAACAAGAATCCACATAGCACCAAATATTCTAATGAAATTGACAATAAAGTTATTTTCATTCAATAACATTCGGTTAATTCTAAGACTAACGACAAACAAAAATACAATAAAAGAACTCGAAACAAAGAAGTAAAACCTATTCGAATTTAACACTTGTACTGATTCGAAATATGTCTCAAATGCAGCTGTAAGCACGGATTCAAACCAGACATCCAGACCAAATAGCTGTAAAACATCCATGCAACTATACCCGAACCATCATGCGTTCAGATGCCAATACCCCAGTGTTGGCAAATTCATTTTCACACCCAAGTGTAAAAATGAATGTTCTGAATTTTTTAGCGCTGCCGTACCAGGAAGCTAAAAAATTTCTGCATGCGGTATGCCCAAGCATACCCAAGCAGAAACGATTTTTGATGAGTGGCTCCCAAGCCGCGAAAGTCACCATATACATCCTAGTGTATATGGTGAAGGTCAAAAATATGCCGCCGTCACAATACGTACGTCCAGTACGTACTGCGTGACAAACGTTCTTTTTAATTGGCGTACAGCCAACCTGAAAGGCAAGCCAACGAAGTTGGCGAAGTAAAAAAGGACGTTTGTCACGCGGGAGCGTCGACGGCGGCATGGTGAATTCAGTGGCGAACCGACGTTCAGGAGGCTTTGCGCTGAAGAGAGGTTTAACCAGATACTTAAGGACGTTCAGGACGAAAATTATCTTGTTAAATCCCTCAAGTGCAACCTGCCCCAGCAGGTTAAACGTAAATTCTATACCCTTAAGTGATGGCGTTTTATAGTTACTGACATAGTTAAAACAATAGTAATTATATATTCCTATTGTTTTAACTATGTCAGTAACTATAAAGCCTTTACAACAGCGATATATACAAATACTGCTTTTATGATTTATTGTCACCATTTGACTTTCAAACCACATTATTCTCGTCACATGATGAATTTTTAAGTATTTGTTCTACCTCCTTCTCATCACAACTTACTATTTTCTCAATCGCTTTTATAACATCATCTGAAATAGACCATTCAATTTCATCATGCAACTTTGTCTTTTCCTTTAATCGCCGTATCCTTTCATTTAAATGACCTGGTATTTTTACTGAAAATACAACTTTTTTTTCGGCATTACGCACACTCATAGCAGACCTCGAATATAATTTAAAACCTATTGGTATCAAGAAATTTATTTAACTACTGCGGAAATAATTTTAGACATTGTGCATTCTTCTGATTATGTCTAAATCACTCGGGGGTTCTGGGTTAATTCCTATGACATCTGAACGCAAGAATTTAATTTTTTCTTGATCCTTTTTTTGTCTCACTTGGTCGCCATCAATCAACGACCATGAGAGTGAAAACCAATGTGGTTCTGCAAAACCTTTCTTAGATGTTATACCGAAAACCACTCTTGACCATGAATTAGTCGGATTCAAATCTATTGGGTAATATTCATAAAACTCGATTTTATTTGGCTGGAACGCTCTCAGCCTATCTTGATAAATTTGAAATGCTATATCTTCAATCAAGTTCGTAATTGAAGTTCCTCTGTTTTCAGCTACCTGCTGTATAACAACAATGGGGTTTTTTTCATCCTGGTATAAGTAATAGCCACAAACGGATGGAGAGTTATGGAACCCTCTGTAAAAAAGCATCTCCATATTCTCTCTGTTCTCATCCATAACTCTAGGGTCTTTTGTAGGCTTACGATTAAATTCGCCAAGGTACCGCTTTTTACGTAGTTCAAGTGCCTCATTGCATATAGTTACAAGCTCATCTAGTTTTAGCTCAAGGGCATTCCGAATTATTGGCGTCATTTGGAAAACATAATCCTGCACAATAACCTTAAGATTCCTTGAAATTGTTTCAGCTAAAAATGCAGATATATTTTCTTCTGTACCTACATAACTAATAGTTTGATCAATCGCATTTTGTAAACATTGACTATCATCTTTTGAATCGCATTTCTCATACGTATGATCTGGCAAATTTCCTAAAAAATATTCTGGGTGATCTATCCTTCTATTTGCTTCTTGGATCGTATTTATAATATTTCTAAAAACACCTAAACATAATGAAACATAAGCTTTATTAACCTTAATATCCTTATTACGTGAGATTTCTATAAAATATTGATGGATAAGTTCAGCTATGAAATACAATTGATAGGAATTTAGTTTCTGTTTGTGCTTATTTAAAACACTAATTAATTCAATCGTACCTTCCGAATCATCAAGTAATTCTTCACATTTTTCATAATTCATCTCATGCTCCATTTCACCCTTGAGCATGCTGTTAATTTTACTTTGATATTTACCTTCTTTATTTCGAAAGAAGTTAAGGACATCTGAATCTAAAAACATCGTTATACGTTTTTTTAACTCATCGATCGGTGCCATTTTGATTTCTCCAAAATTATGTCTATATTTAAAAATATATACACAATTGTATGTATAATCAATGTTTGTTTTGTATGTATTTTTAACCTATTAGGTGTTAGATGAATAAAGTTAGAAAAAACAGTCGGTTACCTCTTCCGAAAGCACGATGCCTATCAAAAGAACAGGCTGCTCAGTACCTTGGAATAGGTGTGACGCTATTTTCTAAGATTGGTCCACCCCCAGTAACTCTTGGTCGTCGTCGCGTGTATGACGTGCTTGATCTCGATCAGTGGTTGGAAGAATATAAATACCGAGGGTGGGCCAAGGAGGAAATACTATGGCCCGAGAAAAAGGTCTCTACCGTCGAAAAGACTCGCCGTACTGGTGGATCGATGTCGTCCTCGCTGATGGGCGACGAATATGCCAGAGCACTCGGCTTAAAGTCTTAACTGATGCTGAAGAGTATCTAATCAACCTCAAGGCTAAAGCATATGAGGATGCACGTCTTGGCTCCCCTGCACTAAGAAGTTGGCAGGAAGCTGTCGTGCGATACATCAAGGAAAATACCGACAAGCGATCATTGAACGATGATAAAGATCACTTGCGGAAGCTTAACCCCTACCTGAGTGATAAATTACTCACAGACATCAATATGGATGCACTGTGGCCGTTTATACACCAGCGCAAGGAGGAAGATGGGGTTGCCAATGCAACGGTTAACCGAGCATTGGAGATCGTACGCCGCATATTGCATTTAGCCCGTGATGAATGGAATTGGATCCAACGCTTCCCTCGTATCCGTATGCTGAGGGAACCCAAGCGGAGGATTAGATTTCTCAAGCGGGAGGAAGCCGACAGGCTCCTTGAGGTACTGCCTGCGCACCTGTGCCCTGTTGTACAGTTTGCGTTGGCGACTGGTTGCAGGATGGGCGAAATCCTGTCGCTAGAATGGGATCGCGTGGACTTCACGCGTCGTGTTGCCTGGTTAGATCCAGGGACTACGAAAAACGGTGAAGGTCGTGGGATCCCGCTGAACCGTGAAGCTGTACTGGCCTTAAGGGACTTACAGGGGCACCACAAACGCTGGTGCTTCACCTACAAGGGTCAACGCATGGATCGAGTCGGTTCGGCATGGAAACGTGCTCTAAAGCGAGCAGAAATCACGGAATTTCGATTTCATGACTTGCGGCATACCTGGGCCAGTTGGCATGTAATGAATGGCACAAGTTTGCAAGAGCTAATGGAGCTTGGTGGTTGGAAGTCGTACGAGATGGTGCTGCGGTATGCCCATCTCGCGCCAGAACATCTAGCGGATGCTGCTGCACGTATTGAGCGGCAATGGGAAACAGTAGGTGAGAACTCTACGATTTCCCTACGTTAGAAAAAACAAAGGCTCACGTTTTCACGTAAGCCTTTGTTGGATATGGCGCGCCTGGAGCGATTCGAACGCCCGACCGCCTGGTTCGTAGCCAGGTACTCTATCCAGCTGAGCTACAGGCGCTTAAGAGGCGCGCATTATGGGATTATTGGGATAGGTTGTCAAGGCAAACCCACCTATATTCAGGCCTTTTTGGGGAAATAGTCAACGCAATACAAGAGTAACTTGATCGAGTTGAAGATCCTCGAAAAAACCTCAAAGAATCTACACTTGGGGCTTTTGACCAGGCGAGGTTATCTATATAATAGCGCCCGTCCGGAGAGGTGGCCGAGTGGCTGAAGGCGCTCCCCTGCTAAGGGAGTATAGGTTAATCCCTATCGAGGGTTCGAATCCCTCCCTCTCCGCCATAACAATACAAAAGCTGCCTGTAAGGCGGCTTTTTTATTGGTTAATACTGGGGTGAGAACCCTCGATTCATAGGCAGGTTCGAAAAATGACCAGCGGTCATTTGGACGGAGCAGAGCGACGTCAATCCCTCCCTGCGCATAGAAGCCTTTCAGGCTTCTCCCTAGAATCTCTACGAGATTCATTAGGGATACACTGAACCTGCGATGCAGGTTCTGATAATTATGCAATAACCTACACCTCCGGTGTCAGGCCATCCGCCATAACAATACAAAAGCTGCCTGCAAGGCGGCTTTTTTATTGGTTAGCACTGGGATGAGAACTCTCGATCGGTGATTTATCTAATGCCAATTTCATAGTCCGTAGTCATACCAAAACAAAAAAAGCCCTGAACAGTTATTGTTCAGGGCTTTTTTTCACTGTCCTGTGTCTATCCAGCCCCGCGTACATGCAGGGCTGTATAAAAACTGTCCAGTTCGATACTCGGTGTGTAAAAAACTTGCTTACACAGTCTCCGGGCTATCTTTCTCACGTTGAATGCGATCGTAGATCTCTTCGCGGTGAACACTGACATCCTTCGGTGCATTCACCCCGATGCGGACCTGGTTACCTTTCACACCCAGAACCGTTACAGTGACTTCGTCACCAATCATCAGTGTCTCACCTACTCGCCTTGTCAATATTAGCATTG
>Ga0316207_10003271_pt1 | contig 15263 bp, 43 predicted proteins | sample 6weekpyrite_MG_FD_204943 | JGI IMG/M metagenome (GOLD analysis project Ga0316207, IMG submission 204943) | Microbial mat bacterial communities from mineral coupon in-situ incubated in ocean water Damariscotta River, Maine, United States -... | ecosystem: Environmental > Aquatic > Marine >... | reverse complement strand
CCCCTTCCCGATCAATTTCTCCCCCTGTAAGCCGTTTAAATCGACTATCTAGCCTTGAGCAATGCTAATGGGTGGATATTACTATGATCGCTTAAAAGAGGTCTGCTGCGGTTATCCGATCAGTGGCTTGCTTATAAGTAATTTTGCCTGCGGCTTTTCGTCGTCTGGCACTATTTGATCGGGCAAATGGCTCCATTCTGGGTCGTTTTTATATGGATCAAAGTGGTCACAGCATAGCCACCGCTGACTTTCGCGTATATCTTCGCCGTGCTGCTCTCCGCTATAGCGGTATTCTGCCCGTTCGTCACAAATAATGCAGGTTTTCTCTGATGATCCGTATAAATTAGCAAGAACTGAGCTTAGCTGCTCGTCTGGTAGGTCGTTTTCATGGTCTGGATTATTGATTTCCAAGGCACAGCTATGGCGAAGTTCTTTTGCGGCTTGTTCCACAACCTTTCTAGCGAATAATGGCTCAACATTAAACCACTCACCTCTAACTCGGCTGCCCATAGCGGTTAATGCTTTATGTGACAGCTGTTCCGTCTTGTAAGCAGCCCTGTTTGACTTGAGCTTAAAAGAATACTCCACCACAAGCTCTGACGCATTACCTACTTGCAAATCCTTGACCCTTGAAAGAGGGTCGAGCGCGACACCAATTTTTCTACGTCCAAAATCATCTCTGATAACGTACACATAGGAATTAGGCATCAATCTCCTGATAAACGGACATAAAAAACCCCCAATTAAGGGGGAGTGGAATTTCTATGGTTTTTCTTATTAAACAACGGCTTACAGAGTCTTGCCGTAAACGTCAGGCAGGGGTAATCCGTATATACCCAAAAACCCCGCACTATGGCAGGGTTGGAAGGCACGTTTATTTGCCGGAATGAAGCTTATAAGTACAATATTATAATAAATTTTAATGGATGTCAACAGTTTTACTTATGACTATATCTAAATCTTCCCTAGCCCTATTCATTGCGTCTATTGCCTCTACTATGAGCGTGGCTGATTCTTTCGGGTACATAAACTGATCATCTTTTAGATACTGCTCAATTTCAATAACTGCTTCGCTCAATATATCGCTAATCATCTTGTAGCTTCCTTTGTAGGTGGTATTCTAGTTCATTATGCCAATCTGCTAACTGGCTCAGAGCCGCGCTATAATCCCACGCCCATTGCCTCCACTTAAACCGCGTATATTCCTCGCCCAATTCCTCCGCTATGATTCGGCCTTTTTCTTCTGGTGTCATTCTGTAACTGCCTTCTACGCATTGATTTGATGCACAAGGGATCGTCAACATGCCTTCATCATTCGCCTTTACTGCTTCCTCTGGGCTTTCTATGCCGCGATAGATAAAGCCGCGCCCCTCGCAGACTTGGCATTTAGTGTCGCCTATTTCCTCATGTACTGCGATTAATGAAACTATACGAGCTAGTTTAGGATCAACGCTGATAGACTTTTCCAGTTCCTTTTCAAGCTCTCGCCTTGCTTCGTTGTCTCCATGTCTTGCATAGGCGTAAAGATATGCGCCCCCTTTTAATCCTGCTAATGCTTGGCCTATTTGTTGGGGTGTTAATCCATCAAACCCCCCTGTAGAAGTCCAACTTGAGGTTTTAGCGTTAAGTAGTGTAATTAGATCGGCTTTCACATTATCCCCCTATTATTTTTTTAGCTATTGATCTTCTAATGCCTTCCTCAAGCCTGAAATTATGCCTATCTAACACAAAGCCAAAAGATTGATCTGCCCATATAAACCTGTCCTCCCACATAAAAACCTTATGCTGCAAAACAGCCCCTTCTTCTTGGGTTGACTCGTAACCGAGTGAGCGTAAAACTCTTATTTGTGATTTTGTCATCGTCTATCCTTTTGAGTCTCTACACAGTCATAGCAGTACCACTTCATGCCGCCTTTACTATGAAGCTCTTGCCAGCCAAGTTTAAATACATCATGTTTATGGTCTTTCATAAAGCACACACAGCAAGTAACTTGATTCTCTTGCTTTCCGAGGTTGTAAAGTGGTTTTCTATTTTTCATCGAGTTCCGCTATCTTGTTTTTATATTTTTGTTCCATTTCTTTAAGCTCTACTGCTAGGTATTTGGTGGGGGTGTTTGATTGGGTTAATAATTCGTCATATCCATCCCTGCCGTATTGATCGATTAGCCAAGGGACATAAATATTGTAATTACCCCCCTTCCCATAAGGTGGTGGCATGTTGCATCTGGGGCATTGCGGCCTTACTACTTTTTCCTCAAACAATATCCCCATGCCTCTACCGCCTATACCGTGCCCTGCATGCATTTCTTTAATGCCTCGCTGAGTTCCACAAGTAATACAAACGCATTGCCCGTCTTTCGAGTATTTGGTTCTTATGTATTTAGAAAATGCCGACCATGCCTTATCTTTGGCTTTTTTGTATTCACTCTTTTTCTTCTTTGCCGCCATCTATCACCTGTAAAGTTGGTTTTTTGCTTGGCTCGATTGCCGCCTTTAGTCTGTCGCTTACATCTGCTGCCATTCCTGTGTACTTCTTCATAAGAGCGGCGTGTTTATTTGCCCTGCTCATACAAGCAAGGATGAATCGCATATTTGTTTCTATTTCTTTTTCTGTTAATTGGCTCATATCATTGGCCTTTCATTGCTTGGAAAAGGAATTGACACCCCAAAGTTTTCAGCCATGTGTCGATCTAATACCTTGTGAACCTCGCTCACTTCTTTTGTGTCAAGTTTTGCGGTTGATTCTTTGTCAAACATAGCTTGCTGGATAGGTTTCCATAACGCGGCTTTCACGCTGTCTTGCGTCCAAGGTACTTGTGCTGTCTTGACTTCAAAAACTGCCTTCATATCATAGCCTGCGTTATTAAGTTGCTCGGCTAATTGCTGGCAATATGAGTGCAAGGCTGCATTTTGGGTGAGGGTTCTGTTAGTCATTTAATTACTATTTTGTTGTATAGCTCTGGATGATCGGAAAATAGGCCGTGCGCCGATGCGAATCTCATTAAAATTTTATATCTTTCTCTTTGCGTCTTAGATAAGTCCAAATCTGCCCTTGTTTCTTGATATGTTTTTATTGGGTTAAGGGGTTCTTTTATGTCACATACGGTAGCTTGGCTCATAACTTTCTCCCAGAAAATGCGTTAAGCATAAGTTGTTGCCCCTCGTTTAATGATTTGAAAGTTTTTATAAATAGCCTCTCTTGTTGTTTAAGGCGGTCTATATCATCTTTCAAGGGCTGTATTGCTGCTGAGATAAGGCCGTTAATGTGGCTATCTTCTTTAGATATTGCCTTCATGCTGCCTGCTCCTTAATCGACCTATTAACGATTGGTATATTATTTAGGTAATACTTCTCAATTGATTGGCTCATACCGTCTGATATTCCTAAGTCTGTATAAACTGCGATTAAATCTGCTTGCTTGCCCCATGCTTGACCACACTCTATGCCTAGCTTTCTTTCTTCTGGGTTTAGATCGTCTAGGAATTGGGTGTAAAGAGCATGACTGGCATAAGGGGCTTCACCTCTTGCGAAACAATCAGCGAAACATAGAGCAAGGTATTCTTTGTTTTTCTCTATGTCGCCAGCAAAGGGAGATTCGATTATGACGCGGATCATTCTTTGCCTATCCTTTCAACCGCAACCACAAAGAAAGACGCAGGAATGTACGCCCAATACAAGAACCACATTAGCTCTGAGGCATTGACAGACTCTAATACTTGATAAAACAAATAGAACCATATAGGCAACACAACAAATAGCGCCAGTAGACCGCTCATAGCTTTCATTTCTTCTTCTCCTTAACAGTAAATTTAGCTTTCGCTGGTTTTCCAAATACCCGCACAACATCGTCAAAGAATTGCGCGTGTTCTGGGTAGAGTTTTCTCCGTTCTTCTGGTGTCATTGCTCTGCTTTCTTGCCGAGGGCGTATGTTGTGTTCTTGGTAACAAGTTCTTTTTCTGTTGCCCTAATTACTTTTGATGTTCTGACAAAAGTTCCATCCTCAAATCTGGGATCGTCATAAATCTCACCGAAGGCGTGACCGTTGCTGAAAACTTCTGGGATAACGTAATTTTCTAGTCTTGGCATATCAATCTCCTAAGTTATCGAACATAGCTCTTTGTGTAGGTTGATCGTCTTTCGATAAGTTGGAGCGATTTATCGTCAAAGAACAATCCAAACTTCCCTTCAAAACTTCCGTGTCTCTGATTTGCTAGATTAATAATCACATCGTACTTTTCTCTTTCTTCGCCATTTACCATGTAATGCGTTTTTGATCTGTCTCTTAGTTCTTCTGGCATTGCCATTTGAGCTTTCTTTTCCATGTCAGACCAGCATGTAAAAATATTGGCTGCTTGGTTTATTACGTCATTGCCGCCTGCTATGTCGTATGCCGTTGGAATGTATCTAGGGTCTTTGGGGGGCTTAGTCATGTGCAGCACTAAAAAAATGTGCATACCTGTATCACGCGCTATTGCATCCAACTTATTACAAAAGTTTTTCTGTGCCGTGTAATTATCAACAGCCATCCCGCACTTCATCATAGAATCTACGCAGAGATAACCTAGACCAAGTTCGTAGGCGCAATATTCTGCCATCCTGATAACACGGTCTGTTTCAACTGTTCCCTGCTGATCATAAATGTAGAGCCTATTTTTTAATGATGAAAAAAACTGGGTAAGTGCTTTCTCATTACCATTCTGGAATCCAAGTGATTGTGATGCCATCCTGTCCAGTATTTCTATAGGGGTCATTTCAAAACTTGCGATACCCGCTGTGTTGTTTTGCATAATGAAGTCTAAGAACATATGTGAAGCGCACATTGACTTCTTATGCCCCTTATAGCCAGCTATGTAACTAAGTTCCGCTGGTCTTGCTCTGAACTTCTCCCATGTTTTTTCCCACGGTAGCGTTGCTCCAGTAGCTTTCTCAGGATTAATATGATGTTTAATTAAAGCGTCTTGATAGTCCTCTGCTGACTTAATAAACGCCTTTTCATCGGGTACTTGAAAGTTGTCGATTTTATTTTGATCTATCAACATATCATCTGCTATTTGTGCTAAGTGTTGTTGGTAGCTCATGCTTGTACCCTCGTTATTGCTGCCTCAAATTGATTGATTTCTAGCGGGTCTAGTTTCTGACCGCGATCATGTTTAGCCTTGAAGTTCTTTATCGTGTTTAAATCTGCTTGGCGCGTACCTGTTCTTGTAATGCCTTTATCGTTAGGGAATAAATCACTGGCGTTAAGTCCTAAAGCATGTGCTACGTCTATTCCTGATGCGCCACAACCAAAGCAATGCATAATTACTTTCCCATCTGGTAGTTCTTTAATGCCGAGTGATGGTGTTTTCTCGTTATGGCAAGGGCATAAGGCTTTGTACTGATTCTTTCCAGAAGGCTTGCAATCAAGTAATGACGTTATAGTGTCGATTGGGTTACATGACATAATCGTTACTCGCTGGCGTTTTATTCTGGCTACTTTGTATAGTTAATTTATCCCATTGCTTACGAAGAGTGGTTGGCGATAAAATATTCTTTCTCCAAAAATCGTCATTGTTAGCCCATCGGAAAAGATCAAGTATTTCTTTGTGGCTGTGTCCATCCCGCTCTTTCATTAACCGAACAGTGTTAGCCCATGTATTAAAATTAGGCTTCTTATGCTTGGGGTTCATTTCTTGAATTGATTGAAAAATAGATTTGGCGGTAGCCATATCGCCTTCTGTGTATCTCTTCTCTTCTCTTCTCTTCTCTTCTATTAAGTCGGACTTTATCGGGAGAGTGTCGGGAGAGTGTCGGGACAATCCTTGATTTCTAATTAGCTTTTGAGTGTATTCATCTGTTCTTGTTGCCATTTTTAAGCAGGTTATTCTTCCGTCTGCGTTCTCAAATAGCCTCCATTTAACAAAATCAAGCATCATTTCTTGAACACGCTCTTGGTGTATTCCGGTTTCTAACGCGATTAGTTCCGCGTCATGCTCAAGCTCGAAAGTTAAGTTGTGTTTTTCAACTGTTCTTGCTATCAACTCAAGACAAAACCAGTAAAGGCCATACCCTTCCATGCCATACTTTGCTCTGGCTCTGGTTAGCTTTGCGTCAATGCTTGCATCTGAATCGTGCTTAAACCATTTCATATTTAATTTCCCTTGCCCTTGCAATTAAGGCAGATCTTATTGGCTCTGGTTGCTTGGACGCTTCGAGAAGAAGATAGCCGCGCCTTTCTCTCGCAAAGGATTGTGCTGCTTGATCCGGATCGGAGAAAGACCCTATGTGGTGTTTCTCCCCGTTTCTCCTAATGGAGCTAATAAATTTTTTATCTCTTTTATTCCAATGAACCCCAACAGGAAGGCCGCTTGTCTTGCCCGTTGTTGGCTTTATTAATTTGTTTAAGTCTTGGCTAATAAAGCAGCAAGTTTCTGGCGAGTATATTTTTTCAGAGCCTCCCAATATGTCTTTATCTAATTGTTTACCCTTCCAGTCTTGCCCTTCCATCCAAGCTTTAAAGCCTGAAAAAGTAAGCCACTCTTTACAAACAGAGCAGCCTTTGTAAGTTGGGTTGTCTTTCTGGAATTTTTTGCTGTAGCAGCGATTAAGCATGTTTCGCCACCGTTGGTTATAGGGGCACATAATTCTTTTGCCGCCGCGCTTGCTGCTAACAACGTAATCCGCGTCATTGATCCCCACCCCATAAACTTTCTTATTGTTTTCTTTCATTGTGGCTAGCCGTTTAACAACCCCGTACTGCTAATTTCGTTTTGAAATTTATTAGATGTGTACTCAGCGAATTGATCCCAATGATTTTTGCTTAGCAATTCTGGGGCTGGGTATCTTCTCGGTTTAAAATGATGCTGTATTTTCTCAGGGAACATCATATGAATTTTGCTAGCTTCTTTTTTCGTTAGAAAGGAATCGTCTGCGTTATCTCTTAAAGGAAATCCACAAGAATGATTGACCCATACACCGCAACCTTGCCCGTGTTTTTCTTCAATAGCTTCTATGTGAGCATCGTTTTTAAAGATTTCATTGATAGCGGCTTGAACTTCAACCTCAAAATCTTCGTAGGAAATGTCTTTATTGAATGAGCCTATAAATCGGTCAGGAAAATCCGTATAAATCTTGTCGAAATCCTGTGCAGAGCAACTGGTTATCTTTGTTTTTCCCTTAATAAAGAAGAACCTAGCGCGTTTAGAACGTGAATTTTGCAACTGCTGAAATGCTTGTCTAATCATGCTCCCTCCTTGTAGGATATGGCCTACCTAAGTATCAGTTAGCCCCTACATATTTATTGTTAAATTAGGTCTAAAGTTTCACCTAACATGGACGTTACATTAGTAAGTGTAACTGTAAGCGATACACCTTGTCAATAGTGTAACTCACAACAGGACAAAGGAATGAGTGATAATATGTTAATGAAAGCAAATGAAGAATTTGGAAAGAGGTTTAGGCAGGCCGTTGACTATGCGGGGTATAAGAATTTATCTATCCGCAAGTTAGCTGAAAAGCTAGGTGTGGCTCATACATCAGTAGATCGCTGGAATCGTGGCGAACAAACTCCAAGCATTGAAAGGCAGGTAAAGATTGCCGATCATTGTGGCGTAGATGTGGGCTGGCTATTAACGGGTCGAGGCGTAATGACCGACGATCCCGCTATCAAGATATTCGCTCAGATAGTCTCTCAGATGGACGAGGAACAGAGAAAAGAAGTCTTTAACTACGCCGCATACGTCCTTGAGCGCGGCTCAGATAAAGCTAGTCGGGAAGATGTATCTCAATCACACACTGTCGATCACCTCTAGCGATAGACTTAGTAACCTCTACCCTTGCCCCCTTGCAGCATGATTTAGACATTTCCGTAAAGACAGTCTGAGTAACTTGGCATAGCTCTGGTTTACCTGTTGGATCTCCAAAAGGACACTTGCACCCCTTTAAAGTGACCTTCTCATTAGTCTGAGACTCTACCCAGAATACACCCCCTATTTTATTTTTAAGCCCTGCTAAACATCGGCCTACTGACTTGCGTTTAGGCTTATTGTGCCTCAACAGCTTTCCAGCAAAGACCTTTGCGCTCTCTGTAATATCTTGACTACCCGCTACAGATCGTAGTAATTCCCCAAAAAATACCCCTTGCATAAGAACCTCCTTTTTATTGTGGATGGAGTATAGACCATATTTTTTGAAAAGTGTAACCTAATGCGCTTGCTTTTTGTGTCGTGTTAAGTTACAGTCTTGATATGGATAAGCGAAACAAAGTCATTCAGAGAGAGAAAAACAAGGTCGGCTTGAGAGGTCGGATCAATGCTTTTTGCGCTCACTGTATTTATGACCCTGACGCTGGAACTGGCACTTGGAGAGAGCAAGTAGAAATATGCACCTCTTATGACTGTCCATTATACGAAGTTAGACCCCGTAAAACGGGCGGGAAGGCCAATTTAAGCACCCAATTAGGAGAGAACTCGGAAATTTCGTCCTCTGATATGCGAGAGGAAATAGCGCCCTAATTAGACCGAGAATTAGGTATGTAAGAAAAGACTAATAAAGATAATAAGGAGAGGAAAAATGGAAGGAGTAATTGATTTGGATTATCTGACTTATGCGACTTATCGCAATGATGGATTATCACCATTTTATGTTCAATGGACAATCTTACCTCACTTGGATTGTGCAGAGTTTGAGAAGGAGTATCAACGTGAGCATTAGAGATGATTTGTGGGGAGATCCACAAGAGCTATGTTTTTTACTTTCTAACGCATTGTGTGAGCTAGGCCATTCAAGAGGCGGGCAAAGTTTCTGCGATTCGTTATCAGACATTATGTACAACAAGCGTGATGCCGAAGATTGGAAAAGCACTTTCTTATTATTGGTAGATCGGTTTGATGATGTGCTTGAGGAATATATCGAAGAAAAAGAAGAACGGATAAGTGATCGTCCAGCTAGTGAGTTACAGCATGACTATCGGGAGGCTAATGGTTATGACAGGAGTTAAACATACAGAGTTGCCTTTTCATGTCACAGGCAATCACGCAATCAATGTTCCTAATCAGCCCGACTATGAAGATTATCACGTCTGCTCTGGGAAGCGATGCCTAGTAGACATGTCTAGCAAGGCAGATGCCGAGTTCATTGTTAAGGCTTGTAATAATCATTATCAAATGCTTGAGGCTTTAAAGGACACATGCGAAGAACTGGAATATTGGAATGGATGCCTAGATATTGCTGACCCAGATATAAAGTGTTTAGCCAAAGTAAAGCAAGCCATAAAGGACGCATCGTGAAACCTCTAATAGCTTTTCTCATAACGATTGTGATCTTACTAGCATGGTCTATAGAAGCCGATGCTAATTTCTGGATTGATATTCCCGAACGGGAAGAATATCAGGGGTGTGAATGATGGCGTTTGCAACCAATCAAGACGCAATAGATAAACTATCCATGATTATCTTAATGCTGAGAAAGTTTGGTTATCCAGAACTGGCAGAGCAGCTAGACGAGATACGCCAATGGATGGGGAGGGATTTGTAATGGCGATAGTCGTTTGTAATGAGTGCGATGAATTTGTGGATGATGATTATTTTCCATGTGAAGAAGATCCAAGGGACTCATGCGCCCTTCTTTGCCCTACCTGCTCTGAACAGTTTTATGACGAGAATGGAGAGTTGATTATTCCAGTAGATCCTAAAAAAGATGATGGGGATTACGCTTACGATAATTGGAAAGATAAGCAGTTGGAGGACAAATGACTAATTATGAAATGGCTAAGGCTACAGGGTTTCAGGGAACATTTGAGGAATGGAATAGCAGGCATGATGGTTACGACCCGTTAAAAGAAATAGATGATTTGATTAAGAATACTTTTCCCAATAAGGAGAAAGTTAATGGGGGCAATGAAAGAACATTATCTGGAGAACGTGGAGTGGTGGGCGTATCAGGACAACGATCAAGAATGGCAAATGGAACAGGAGAGGAAACTAAATGAACAAGTACAGCGAACTAGCCAAACCATTTCCAGAGAGTGCAATTCACTGGAGAGTGGGTGCGACAAATGCAAAGAAGAACGGAGGCAAGGCGACGAAAGGGATTGCTCTGGCTTACCTAAATGCCCGTGATGTTATGGAAAGGCTTGATCTAATTGTCGGCTGTGGAAACTGGCAAGACCGTTATCCATATAGGGGTTGTTGTGAGCTAGGCATACGAGTTGATGATGAATGGATATGGCGAGCCGATGCAGCAGGAGAAACAGACGTAGAAGGCATTAAGGGTCAATCCTCAGATTCATTTAAACGTGCAGCGGTTAAGTTTGGCGTAGGTCGTTATTTATACGGCCTACCTAATGAGTGGTACGACTTAACGGGACAGCCTTGGAATCCATTTGCGACTAAACCTAAATTACCTCAATGGGCTACCCCTGCTGGATGGGATCGAATCCCTGCTGATGTAAAGAAGGAAGTCTACGAACAAACATTAGGCGCGTTGTCTGATGGTGATGATAGCGCATTAAAAGAAGTCTGGGATGAATTTAACTCTGATGAACATATACAGCTATGGAGTCTGTTTGACTCTAAGCAAAGACAGTCAATTAAATCTCTTAAAGGAGAATAAGAATGAAAATAGGATTATCAGTAAAGCTTGATGTTAGCAAGATCGACAAGTCTCGATTATTTAAAGGTGAGAAAGGAACTTATCTTGATCTAACCACGTTTATTAACTTGGATGAAGCAGATCAATACGGCAATCACGGCTTTATCTCTCAGTCCGTGACTAAGGAAGAACGGGAGCAAAAAGTTCAAACGCCTATTCTGGGTAATGTGAAAGCGTTTTATACAGAGGGAGGACAAAGCGCACCAGCAGCACCACATAGTGATGATGGGTTTAGTGACGACATCCCGTTCACTCAAATAAGAAGCACTAACTGTTTTTAGCAAAGAATTATGGATGAAGCTGGACGTAAATACGATTAGTACGCCTCGCGCTGCGTGTTGTAGCCAGTGGATTCCTCCCCAATTTCGGAGGTTTTATGGCTAAAGGTAGGAAGCCAAGATCAGTAGAAGAAAGGCTGATGGCGAAAGTGTATATCGTTCCCGAATCTGGATGCTGGATATGGACGGGAAAGATTACCTCCTGCGGCTATGGATCAATTCGCGTAGGAAGCCAAGTGGATGGCACTAGAAGATTAAGCTCGACCCACAGGGCTTCATTCGAGTGCTTTAAGGGAGAGATTCCTGATGGAAAGATAATTTGCCATAAATGCAATGTGAAGTGCTGTGTTAATCCAGATCATTTATATGCTGGGACTTATCAAGATAATAGTTACGACACAATTAGATCGGGGAATTGGAGTAACGGAAGGCCAAGAAGATTAGGCCGAGAGGTTTAACACCCGCACAAGCAACGATAAGGAAAAGCAATGACCGAAGATGAAGCTAAAACTAAATGGTGTCCTCATGTGAGGTCTTATGATGGAAATATCGACCAGCCAGTAACAATGAACAGGGACTATGATGGAGAGATATTCCCACAAAACAACTGCATCGCCAGTGATTGTGCGATGTGGGTACTTGAAACAAAAATAAAGGATGTGCCCGATAAAGATTGGTACGGGCATGGTCACTGCGGCCTTATTAACAAATAAAGGTAAGGGATGATTATGACTATTTTAAATGTTTTTTCACTTATATGGATTGTAGCTTTTGTTGTATCTGTAATGACTGGAGATACTGAATATAGTTTTTTGGTCATAGCTAATGTGTTTGTTGCCGCACAAATGGTAGTCAACCAAATAGCCTGAGAGGAAGAACTACTTAACCCTATAGATAAGGATTAGAGATATGAAATACGAAGAACTAAGCGAGTCGGCTAAACTCGCAGACAAGGTGTGGCGACATATGGTTTTCGGAAATAGATTCGATGATGAAAAACCAAGTGAGATTCGCGCAAAGTATTTGATTCCCATTTTCGGCGAAGATGTTTGTGAAGAAATAAGAGAATATTATTTAACTACTTAACCCTGTAGATAAGTAACCATCGAATATAGGAGGTAAGAGGATGGAGCTAAAGCTAAATGATGATGAAGTACGATATGCATTAATAAAAGCCTTACAGCAAAAGGTTAATGACTCGCTTGGTACATTTGATGTTAGCGAAGGATGGTTCGAGGTTAAATCACCAGATGGAGAGGTCGAAGATATTGAGTCGGTCGAATTTTGCGTTAGGGTCGAAACTTAACCATCGAATATAGGAGATAAGAATGAAAGAAACAATTATAAGAATTTTCCTAACAGCTATTGTTGCTTTCGTAGCGGGTTGCGCCCTATTCGGGTTGAGCTACTTTGTAGGATGGATGGAGATTGACGCAGACACATACACCCTAGAAGGTGAGGGCGTTACTCTCGATAAAGTTCGGCTGATCATTGGTTTTTTAATGGTATCGGTTTTATTTCTTACCTTTAAGATGATTTGTTTTGTTGAGATGATTTGGAAGTTATCGAAAGATTAAATCGAATATAGGAGATAGATAATGAGTGAATGGATTGATGTGAATCATAGGTTGCCTAAACATGGACAACGCATAATCTCGCTAGGCATTGAAAGGGGTAAAGACTGCTACACCTCGTTAGAACATATTTATAACGAAAAGGTAGGGTTAGTGCCAGAGATTAAACTGTGGACGACAATACCCGAACCACCCAAGGACAAACCATGAACGTCACAGCAGAGCAAACTAAGTTAATCGCTGAGAAGGTAAAGCCCGATAGAGAGTGGTTTATAGGTAAAGACGGTGTTGTTTATGGGGCAGTGATTCCAGAAAGAAAGGAGTGGTGTTTTGCTGTCGAGACTAGCGCAGAGGGTTTTCGTAATGCTGCAACATATTTTAAATTAGACAACCCCGCAATAGTGCTGGAGATGATTGAGTATTTGCTTAACCATGATTGGCACGTAAGCGGGGAGGATAATGATTACTTGGTATGGCGAACAGTTACGGTGAGATACAAGAACAAATCCCTAACCTCCTGCGTTATTGAAGCCATGCTTAAACATATAGGTGAGTGATATGGGAATAACAGAATTTCAATTTATGTGCGCTTTAATAGTAGCAATATGTTTAGGTTTCATGCTGGGGTTTTCTATAGCGTTTGAGTTATTTGCTAAAAAGGATTAGATATGACTAACACAATAGAAAGGGCTGAGGAATTTCTAAACAAGGAAAGATTTACAACTACTACGGAATATATAGTTGAGGCTGACAATCATATAGAAAGCCTACTAACTGAGCTTAAGGAAACGCAAGCCAAGCTAGAACGTGGCGTTAATGCTGTAAGTAAATTAAAAGGGTGGGGGACGCATAATCTAGGCATTAGCTATGACGAATATGCTGCAATACAAAAATTCATCGCAGCCTATAAAGAGGATAAGTAGATGAGTGACGGACAAGCAGATTGGGCAGATTCAATGGATGTTGTTATGTTGCAGGAAAAAATTAAAACTCTACGTAAGAGACTAGCAGAAAGAGATAAAGAGATTGAACGGCTTTTAAGCGCAGCCGAAGATGAAGCTGTTTTTGGCGACCACAATCTTATCCCGTCTTATAAGGCAGAGATTGAACGGTTGCGGGGTGCAGGACTAGACTTAATTCAAAAGGTCAACTTTATGGGATTAAGTGTCACACTCGATGATGATGTTATTGACGCCATTGAAGATTTTGAGCAGGCACTACAAGGTAAATCGGAATAATGATTGATCACGTTACCATTGGTAAATTCTCTGAACATTCTGGCTATACAGAGGATGCAATTAACACTAAGATTAAAAGAGGCGTTTGGCTTGAGGATTCAGTTTGGATCAAAGCACCAGACGGAAGAAGGTTAATATCTATAGAGGGATATGAATCATGGGTACAAGGACAGGAGTTCGGCCTGCATCAAAAACGAGCATAGAGATACGCTTTACTTATAAAGGTGTTCCATGCCAAGAGAGAGTTAAGATAGTTCCCGATAAAAAGGGGTTGGCTCACTGTGAGAACTGGCGAGCTAGAATTGAGTACGAAATAGCGACCAATACTTTTAGCTATAAAGAGCATTTCCCTAGATCTAAAAATGCGATTAAATTCTCTCGCTTAAAGGGTGATGTTATTACAGTTGACGAGTACCTAGCGTCATGGCTTGAGGATTCAAAGGAATATCTTAAATCATCCACTTATGAGAGTTACGAGGGGATTATAAATTTCCACCTATCTCCTACTTTCGGTAATTTAGCATTAACCGCGTTATCCAGAAAGCACGTTAAGGATTGGATTCGCAATCACCCTAAGTTATCCAGTAAGAGAATAAGCAATGTTATTTCCCCTCTTAGGATCATGCTGGATGAAGCGTTGGACGAGGACTTAATAGAACATAACGTATTGGCTGGCTGGAAGATCAAGCGTAAGCGCACTAAGGGCGTTAGGAAAGACCCTATCGACCCATTCTCTTATGACGAGACAAACCAGATACTAGCAGCCTTTACGGGGTCTAATCTGAATGTGATTGAGTTCTGGTTTAATACAGGACTAAGACCATCTGAATTGGTAGCGTTAGATTGGGGTGATATTGATTGGGTAAACAGGACGGTAAGGATTGATAAAGCCTTAACTGCTGCGGCTGATAAGTCTAAAGGGGATATTAAGATTGAGATACCTAAGACTAAGGCTGGCAATCGTGACGTTAAGTTAAATGACAGGGCTTTAGAGGCGTTAGAGAGACAAAAGCAATACTCACACTTCAAGAATGAAGAAATCTTTACCAATAGCAAAGGTGAAAGGTGGGCTGGTGGATTCCCTATTAGGGACACCATCTGGAAGAACGCTCTGAGGAAGGCCAAGGTTCGTTACCGCTACCCTTACCAAGTTAGGCATACTCGCATATCTACCCTGCTAATGGCTGGTGAGAACCCTATGTGGGTGTCTACTCAAGCGGGTCATAGGTCATGGACATTTACTGCTACGACCTATTCAAGATTCATACCGAATAATGCTAACGACTCAGGCAGTCTGGAACAAGCTGAGTACGAAAAAAGTACCCGCAAATGTACCAGAACATAGCCCATTTAAGCCCATTTATACCAGTTTTAGCTGGTACATGAAAAGATAACCCCTTGATTATCTTACAAAATATGGCGTCCCGTAGGGGAGTCGAACCCCGATGAAGGGCTTTATTTATAGGGGGAGAGTGAAAATGTACCTGAAATGTACCCGAAGGAGAGGTTATGAGTGATTGGCTAAAGTGTTTTTTCGGTTTCCA
>Ga0316207_10003270_pt1 | contig 15273 bp, 14 predicted proteins | sample 6weekpyrite_MG_FD_204943 | JGI IMG/M metagenome (GOLD analysis project Ga0316207, IMG submission 204943) | Microbial mat bacterial communities from mineral coupon in-situ incubated in ocean water Damariscotta River, Maine, United States -... | ecosystem: Environmental > Aquatic > Marine >... | reverse complement strand
CCATCGGCAACACTGCTACCATTGAATTTTTTTCAGAAACTGTGGTTACATATCAGATACCCATTAGGTTGCGGTCTTAATAGCCAGTATCAACGGAGTTGGAATAAAACAGATGGAACATGGTTACAGCTTGCCACTCACACAATAAAGGACTTTTCAGCTGCACACACTGAATCTGTACTCTCACCAGACAGAGGATGCATTACCTACAGTTTAAATTTGAATGACAAAAAATTTAGCGCAGAATTAACCAATATTGGCCTGATGAGTGATCAGGGCGTTCCAGGATGGAATCAATCACTTACTGGAAGTTCATCTAAATGACACCTTACACTAAAAAACTTATATTTCTTTTAATATTCAGCTGCCTATTACCCAATACTTTATTTGCTGATAATGAAAGCCCCTGGTATTTATCAACCAGTGCAAACATTAACTTAAATGCCTTTTCAGATTCAGAAGTTATCGATACACAAACGGAATTGAGTATTTTTATAGACACTGATTACGTTGAAAAATTTTCTTTAAGCGCAGGGCTTATCTATCAAAACCAGAAAAGCATAAGTGGTATTTCTAATAACATTCTGTATTTAGGTGGTCAGTATCATAGTTACCCTGAGTCATTGCCTGGAAAAGTATCATTATCAGTCGACACCTATAATGAAAACGAAAACTCCACAGTTAAAAAAACATCTACCACAATGCCGGGGCCCGGGGCTGGTATGCCACCAACGGTTACCGTTACTACAGAACGAATTAGTAATTCACTTAAAATAGTTAACCCTGTAATTTCATTTTTAAATTATACAAAATCTTTTTATGTTGATCTGGGCTATGCTTATTCTGAATATGCTTCATCTGAGACTGAAATTGAAAAATTTAACGTAAAGCAATGGACACCAACTATTGGATTTTCATTTAATGATCAATATGACTGGCTTATCTTGCGTCACTACAACATTGACCTTTCCAATGACACCAGAAGCCCCGGCATTACTAAAACATCATCCTATGAAATTAAGCTGACACACTGGGTCAAAAACACTGACAACTCCCGTCTTGATAATCTCCAATTTTCTTTTCTTACAGGAGACAGGTTATTTGCTGTAGATCATGATGCTAGAAAAATATATAACCTGTCTGACATGCAAACAGCCGCATTATCTATAGGCGGAAACTGGAAGTATAAAAACAAAAGTAGTTTTTATATTTATACCGGGCTTGAGGAATATAAAAACATTTTTTCAAACAATGACTATTACAATGTATTCATATATTCAGGTTTCAAAAAACACTGGTGAGAGACATATGTTAAAAGCACTTTATAAATCCATATTAATTTTAAACATGATATTCGTTTCATCAAATGCAGCGTCAACCGATGATGCCTGGATGCGCAGCTATACATTAGAAGCCGCGGGAAAATATACGGCTGCAGCTGAGTCAATTGAAAAATTTTTAAAAGAAACACCCCCTAATGAATTTGCTGAGTTACGCAGTGGCTGGCTATATTATTTATCCGGCAATTACTCACGCTCTATAACTCACTATAAAACAGCCATAAAAATCAACAAAAAATCTATTGATGCTATGCTAGGAATGAGCCTGCCACTTATGGCACAAGCACGTTGGAGAGAAGCAGCGTTACAGATAAATAGTGTTATAAATATTTCGAGATTTAATTACATTGCACATACTCGCCTTATGAGTTGTGAAGAAAATCTAAAACAGTGGGATAAGTTACAGAAACATGCTGAAGAAATTATACAATATTACCCATCTGATGCAACGATTCTGGTATATCTTGCCAGGGCATATAGCCATAATAGTAATAATATAAATGCTAAAAAAACTTACCAGCAAGTTTTATTGCGTTACCCTGGTCATCTTGAGGCTATTAATTTTTTAGCCAGATAATGCAACCATTATTGATCACTATTTGTAATTATTTTATTACTCTTTCATTCATAAAAATGTTTTTTCTAATAATGGCGTGATCTCATCAGCAGATATCGGCTTACTAAAATAAAACCCCTGAACTTCATCGCATACAAGCTCATTCAGCACATCAAGTTGTAATTTTGTTTCTACACCTTCACCGATAACACTCAACCCTAGACTATGCGCCATTGCGATAATCGCCGTAGTAATTGCTTTATCATCTTCATCAGTTGATATATCACGGATAAACGACTGGTTGATTTTTAATATATCGACTGGCAAATGTTTTAATCGACTAAGTGAAGAGTGCCCTGTACCAAAATCATCTATAGCAAACATAACACCACGTTTTTTTAGCGTGTTAATAATATCAATTGTGTAATCAATACGCTCAAGTGCCATTTCTGTTATCTCAAGATCCAATTGTAATATATTGGGATCTACTGCTAATTCATCTAAAAGGTCGAGTATCTTTTTTATACTTTTTTCTCTTGAAATCTGGCGCCCCGTAATATTTACTGTGATTCTTGGTACAGATGGCATTTTTTTTGACCAGATTTTGTAATCACATATGGCTGTGCGTAAAACCCATTCGCTGATCATATCAATTAAATTCGAATCATCTGCTATTTTAATAAATGTATCTGGCTGAAGTTGACCGTGACCAGGGTGATTCCACCTTATCAAAGCCTCAACACCTGCGATTTTTCCATTACTTAAATTCACCTGTGGCTGATAATATAATTCAAACTCATTATTTTCTATTGCTGTTTTCAATCCTCTTTCTATTAATGCATGTCTAATTGTTTGTGTAGCTAGCTCTTCGGTGAAAAACTGATATCGGTTTCTTCCCATTTGTTTAGCATGATACATTGCCGTATCTGCTGCTTTCATTAATTCTTCACAATTCTTCGCGTCATCTGGGAATATACCAATTCCTATACTGGTAGAGGTATCAATTACGTGTTTATCAAAAATAAATTGCTCTCGAACAACTTTCACAATTTTTCCTGCTATTAAACTTGCGTCTTCTGCTTTCACAACTTCTGTTAATACAATTGTGAATTCATCTCCTCCAAGTCGGGCTACAGTGTCTTCAGCACGAACACATTTTTTTAAACGGGCAGAGAATTCAATTAATAGCTTATCTCCAGTATCATGACCAAGCGTATCATTAATGCGCTTAAATCTATCCAGATCTAAAAACATGAGAGCAACTTTATGCTTATGCCTTTTTGCTGTTTCTATTGCCTGCTCTAAATTTGCTGAAAAGCGAAGACGATTAGGTAGTCCAGTTAATACATCATGATGCGCCAGGTGCTTTAATCTGTCTTCAGATTCCTTGAGTACACTAATGTCTGAGAAAATGGCTACATAGTTTGTAATACGCTCATCACCATTTTTTACACTATTAATATTTTCCCAGGCCGGATACAGCTCACCATTTTTTCTTCGATTCCATATTTGCCCACGCCATTGCCCGTCTTTTTTTAATATTCCCCACATACTTTTGTAAAATTCTTTATCGTGGCATCCAGATTGTTGTAATCGTGGATTTTTTCCCAGTACTTCTTCAGGCTGATAACCGGTTATATCCGTGAAGGCTTCATTAACTAGAATAATATTAACCTGAGCATCAGTTACTACAATACCTTCATCTGTATTATCAAAAATAGCTGCTGCACGTCGAAGTTCTATTTCAATTCTCTTACGCTCAACCAGTATTGAATAAAACACGGTTAAACCAATTATTAGAATAAATGAAAAAAGAGTGAAACCTATTATGGCAAGCCGTGTAACCCCTAAGGTTCGATAGGCCTCTTCTGCATCAACTTCTGTCGCAATTCCTAAGCCAATATTTTGATCCCAGAGCCAGGCCCCTATTACGGGCACACCTCGATAGTCTCGATATCCACTAAGGCTCGTGCCTGTTTCACCTTTAAGAGCTGACTCAGCCATTAATGTAAGTGGCTGCCGGCTTTCAGGAACAGTTATTTTCTTACCTCCTTTAACTAAATTTACTCCTGGATCTCGTAGTTCAATATTTAAGATCCCGTGCTCCTCGCCGGAAATTAGTCCTATATCACTCAGTTGACCTTCAAACCGACTTTTACTTATAATAATTCCATTATTATCAAATGCATAAGTTTCACCTGTTTCACCTATCCGACCCTGATGTAAAACATTAGTGAACCCTTCTTCAGGGTTAACTCTAAACATGAATAAGGCAATTATTTCACCCTTTTCACTTCGTATCGGCGCAGCTACAAACATCGAAGACATACCACTTTCCAGCTCTCCATTTCTATTTACCAGGGGAACATCAGACTTAACAGGTAAACTTACTGCTGTATAACCAGCCCAGACGTTCAGTAAGAATTCTCGATGTCCTTCGAGCAAATTTATCTCACCTATATTCTGGTCACGACTGGAAGCAAGATTTATGTTGTTGGGCCCTACAATAAAATAACCCTGATAGTGTGATACTTTAAAAATAGTTCTAAACCATTCACGTAGTGATTTTTGAGCAGGCGAGTTAAGCAGGCTTTTTTTATCCGTAGCCTGTGTAAGTAATTGTATAGTTGCTTCTCGTATTTTTGGAGTGTCTGCCCAGGCCGCACCAGCAGCTATTAGCTCTTTAAACCAGGTCCTGACGCCTAAATGAGTCGTATCCCTGATAGTTGTTAGCGTATGTCTAATTTCCGCCTGCGCTTTTGTCGCTATATTTTCCTGTATAACCCATGCACCTCCACCGACAAGAAGCATTAGCAATACAGCTACAAAATAATTTGAACCAATTCCTTTCATCAATATTCCCTTGAAGTGAAACTTGTTGTACATTTATCTTTCAGTTTACTGCAAACGCAAAGGAAAAGAGGCACCTGATACATAAAACACGATATATATCAATTTCAGATACTTAATTTACTGAAACATTAAATGCTCTGCATAAGGGTTTCTTACATACACTAAAATTAATGATGAACTTCGGCCGACCTATAAACCACTTGCACTAACAGATTCAGATTAAAAAATTAATACAATGGTTATTTATTCCATATTAACCCCCCATTTTCTGTCTCCTGTGTGTAACGGGACCGCCGTGACCCAGGCTCAAGCCACAACAATAATTTCTATTTAATCAATAACATAGTTGCATTTTTGTTTAGATTTTTTTCAGTTTTATTTAAACATCATAAAAACATCATATCTTCCCAAGGTTTTTTTCAATTCACAGGGTTAATTTAATTACACGCTTGTATAACTTAACAAAGGGTATATTTTTATGAAAAACTATATTTTATTAATTATGTTAACTTCTGTTTGTTACTCAACCAATGCCTATGAGCGTTGTCACAACAAGAAGGATACGGTATTAAAATTTAAACAACTTGATACTAACAATGATGGCTTCATCAGCAAAAACGAAGCAATAGCCCAACCGGAATTAACTCGCTATATGGAGATTTCCAACACAGGCTATGGCTTTGAACAGGGCGATATAAACTCCGACAATGTATTAGATTTAAATGAGTTTTTACTTAATGAAGAAGACTTACCCTTGTAGACACTATATCATGCCGTATAAGAGGCCTGACCCAACAAACTCAGGCCTCATTAATAATGATGTTAATCTATGATTTTTTAACTAATAATCATTATTTACTATTATGGAACTGATAAAAACCCTTTATAATCACTTACTTTTCAGGTGAGCCGCGTGCATAAAATCAACGACAAAGAAGATGTTTATTCAGGTAAAATATTTACTGGTCTAGATCTAGGATCTGAAACAATAGCAGTTAAACACTTTGAAGACTGCCTGTTTGAAGATTGCAATTTTCACGAGGCAACTTTAGAAAAGTGCAAATTTACTGAGTCGCGTTTCCTAAAGTGTAATTTCAGTAACCTTAACATAAACCAAAGTAAATTTTCCGATGTGGTTTTTGAGGAGTGCAAGGTCATTGGTATAGACTGGACAAATGTAGCTTACCCAAGCGTGCCTCTCTGTTCTCCATTTAAATTTTATAAATGCATTATTAATGACTCAATCTTTTTTGGACTCGAACTAGATGAAATTATCATCGAAGACTGTAAAGCACATGATGTTGATTTTCGAGAAGGCAGCTTTAAACATGCAAGCTTTAAATATTCTGACCTTGAAAACAGTCTGTTTCATACAACAAATCTTACAGGTGCGAATTTTTCTGAAGCCATAAATTATAATATTGACATTTATCTTAATGAAATTAAGTGGGCAATATTTTCTAGAACTGAAGCTGTAAATCTTTTAAGCAACCTGAACATAGAGTTAGTAGAGTGAACCTGTTTGATTACGATACCACTTTAAACCTGCTACCCTTTGACGGCGAAGCAAACTACTTCGGGTGCGTATTTTCACACCAGGATGCCCAGCATTATCTAAATGACCTCATTAATACTATAAAGTGGAATAATGATAAGCTTAAAATCTATGGAAAAGAAATAACAACTAAGCGAAAAGTCGCCTGGCATGGTGATAGTAACTATGCCTATACCTATTCAAATGTCACCAGGCACGCTAAAGCGTGGACAAATGAATTATTAGAATTAAAAACAATTGTAGAGAAACTTACTAACGTAAAATATAACTCATGCTTGCTAAACCTGTATCATAACGGCGATGAATCAATGTCGTGGCACAGTGACAATGAAAAATCCCTAGGTGTAAATACAAATATAGCCTCACTTAGTTTTGGCGCAGAAAGAAAATTCTCACTAAAACACAAAACCAGCAAACAGACAGTATCTTTAATTTTAGAGTCGGGTAGTCTCCTGGTCATGAAAGGGGAAACTCAAACCTACTGGCTCCACAGTTTACCTAAAATGAAAAATATCGACACTCCAAGAATTAACCTGACTTTTAGAACGTATGTAGACTATAAATAGACGTATAACCTGTATTACTTCATTTATAATAAACTTAAGTATACTCCGCAAAGTATATTCCAACCCCTAATACAATTAAAGCAAGCTCCACAACAGTTATCCATAACAGCATATAAGTAATTCTTCTGCTTATGGGCTTCATGGGCTGCCATATGTACTTCATATACCAGCGCCATATGCCAAAAACAGACCAACGTTGCCACGTAATGAGAAACTGCTGTAAATAGCCTGCCCATACAACCAGGCTTTTATCTACTTCACCCAGGTGCGTCTCCCGGTCTTCTTTAGACATGCCTTCATAGTTATCAGTTATGGTAAGTTTTGAACCATGTGATGAAGGCTCAATTTTTAAAGTAGTACTGGATTTTAAACCATTATCATAATTAATTATAAACCCCCCCATTATTTCAGAAACAGTTAACTTATACTCAAATCCAAACGCTACTTCCTGACTGATATTTTTTCCAGAAAATAAATACTGATTATCATTCAATGGTTTCCAACTGGAAAATTCAAGCATCGGGTTAATACGAAACAGGCGTTCTATATCACGGCAAAAACTCATAAGCTCAGCCACTGTAAGTGGTGTATTTAGTGATGCCCAAGCTGCATCTTCCCTGTTTACATTTTCCCCAACCACATCTTCATTATTGATATTTTCTTGCATTATTATAGAAACACTCATATTAGTCACAAGGGTAGGGTACGATCAAAACGGGCACAGAAATATTTCGTGTAATTAAATCTGTTAGCATACGCGACCGCAAACCCTTTTTACCTTTTGGGCGTGGCGAACCAACGATGATTAAGTCTATACCCTCCTTTTTACTCGCATCCAACAAGCATTCATTGGGTTCGCCAATAATCACCTCGCTACAATATTCAAGTTCATGCTCTCCAGCAGCCTGACTCACTCGACTAATATGTTCATCAACTTCACGGCTAAGCTCACCTTCAAGGTAACGCCGAAAAGTGTCACGGGTTGATCCATTATTTAGCCAGTCATCACCAGTCATGCCTTTCCATAAAGTTGGAACAACAATTAAATGATGCAACTGGCTACCCACGTCACATAACTTAAGGGCCATTTGTTCAGCCGCCAGCGCACCCTCTGTGCCATGGCTGGCCAATAAAACACTATGTGCAGAATTCATGTTAATCAAATCTCTTAAACGTGCCCGCACACAGGCGGGCACGGGTTAATGGATTAAAAACTTCATATAAAGAAGAACACCCCAAATGCAATGGCTAGTGCAAATATTAGCGCCATGAAGTCTTCTCTACGATCACTACCAAATATTGATAGTGCTGATCCTCGATCAAATTTTTGTTCTTCAGACATTATCCTGTTCCTCTTAATTAAATTGTTTCACTAATTAATAGTAAAACTACAACAAGTGATAGTGCGGCTTTTACAAATCCGACAATGCCACCAATAACAGCAGGTTGTCCGCCTGCCTGTTTCATAGAGCCAACGGTAATTTGCATACCCAGGCCGACCAGACCAAATGCAAACAGCCAGGTAATCCATTTACGGAATGCCTTAATTTTCTTTGCAGTATGCCGCACAGCTTTATGCGCACCCTTAAGAATTTTATTAGCTTTTTTGGAAACCACCTTAGCATTAACAAGCCCGCGAACAGCGTCATCATCTGCAATGCTCATGATCTTTCCATTTTCAATTAAACGCTGTACTGCAGCTTTACGATCATTACGTTGTATCTTAGGTGCTTCTGCCTGAAGCACAGCAATCTGCTCAGTTTTTAGCAGTTTGCTTTCCTTGAATCCCTGCTCAGCTGTGTTACCAAAATATTTACCTTTGTAGTGGTTAGCTGGGGCAAACATGCCGGTGGTTGAAAGCGCAAACAGCAAAATGAAACCCAACACAAACATTGGAAACTTTTCGAAGATTACGGTAGATACCTTGACGGTTTCGGTGACATTTTCTTCACGCTTCACATACCAGACTGCCAGCCAGACAACGATAATGGGCAGCACCAGCACACGGGTAATATTAAAGATTTCTGCAACTTTAAGGGTTTCAATTCCGTCTGGCTGATAAGCCAATGCAGCACCTGCCACCTGGGCAGAATTAAGAATACCTGTACCAGCCCATGCACCAAATTGCACATGACTCATACCTAACAGGTTACCTATAATCGGGAACACAAACATACAACCCACCCCCCATAACAGGATGGTGCCAATTGTGTAAGCAATTTCTACCGATTTAGCCTGCACCACCGGAGCTGCGGCCACGGTTGCCGAAACGCCACAGACCCCCATACCGGCTGATAGCACACCCCCCATGGAATTGGGTAAATTTTTCCGCGCAGCAAACCACAACACCATGCCAACAGAACCCAATACAAAAAAACCAATCATTATAATGGACAGCCCTCCCAAATTAGTCAGTTCGGCGGCGCTATACAGGGTACCCAGTAAAATAACTCCGGTCTTTAGCCCAAGACGTGATAAACGAACACCATTTTCAGCCCACGATGGCACCTTAAAGACATTGACAATAATAATACCCGTGACAATTCCCAGAACCACGTAATTCAGCCCCAGTAGTTTATGAATATACTTACCCGTTTCCCCCACCTTGCCCATCGACATACTGATAACAGCAATTTCTGGCGCGATAAACCAGCGCACGAGCATGGCTATGAGCAAAATGAACATTCCACCTGCGAGAGTTGAGGTGTAATAGTCCAAATGGCCTTCACTATGTGAGCCCAGCCATTGCCATAGCCCCATAACAGCAGCGATTATGCCAAAATAAAGCGGTATGGTAGTTAATTCAGATAAATACTTGTATTTTTTTCCTGCAGCCATGTGATCTATATAGGACGCCATATTTCCGCTATCTGCTATAAACCAGATAGCCAGCATGATAATCCCAATAAAAAACAGGGCCGGTGATTTTTGCGTATAGACCATGACAGAACCTCCGAAGCCGAATTCATTTTATGATATTTATTATTCAGTGCTTATAACACGCTCCTGTATTAACTTAACTACCTAGTCGGCATTAAGTAACACCTGATTCAAGCAGTGGAATTTACGTGCAGCAACAATACCTTTCTAACACTTCACATAAAAATTCTCCACAACAAAAACGACGTTAATTGTTTAATATCATTATTTTGCAGAAAAAACACTTATAAAGCCTTTAAAAATATACAAATACCGTAAAAAAATATCTAAAAAAAAGCACAAAAGTATACCAGAATTTTTAAATAAATCCCTTTAAAACAGTCCTTAATTCATTAATTTATTAAATAAGTTGATATATTTGTAATATCTAATCTACATTCGATATTAATAATATTACGAAGCTATTTGATAAACCCTGAACCTGAATAACATTAATTTAGTAATAAATTTTAAATTTACTTATTCCGCCTTCCCCTCAGACCCGAAACTTTGCCTTTGCACCCTCTGGAATTGACTTCTACGAAATTCGACGCAAGAAAAGCGACTAACGGCGCTAGGACTCCCACATTCGAACGGCTAATAAGCATCAGGGAATCTCTCAGGGTATTGATAACACCTGCGGCACAATATTTTCATTAGGGATTACAGGAAAGAACAGATACCAGATACAATAGCCAGCACTTTTATATGAAAAAAGCAGGACTAGAATAATGGTTAAATAGGAACACTACAGGTATTCAACAGAATACCGAGGCGTTAGTGAATGGTGTTATTTTGATTTTTTAAAAAACTGTTAGCAAGCAAATTTTGCTAACAGTTATATTGCGCTTAATTTCTTACAGCTTTCTTACAAGCATCAAAGAGCAGGCCTTTACACTAAAACCTGCTCCCAATACCAATTGTTAATTCAATCAATTCCTGACTCAGTGCTACTATCTTAAGTACAACCTTAAACATTTGATAGAGAAATTATACTCTTAGCTTTCTTTGATATCCTGCACCTAACAGACCTAACAACCCAGTGCCAAATAACCAGATAGCAGCCGGTACAGGAACAGCATTTAATGAGTTTACTGTTAAATTCACATCAACTGTAACTGGCGCCACAGAACCACCCGCTATAAAAGCATAATAATTTGCATTAGGATCAAATTCTAAAGCTGTAGTAAATGCGCCTGTTAAATCTGTTATGCCACCAGCCGTTATAAAGCTGCTACCCCAGGCATAAAACACCCAGCCATTAACATTTGCATTAAAAAAATCAGTTGTTGAAGTTGTGCTATTAACCAGTTGAAGAAATGTTTCGGGACTCGCAAAAAGAACATCATTCGGGTCGGTTGTTAATGCAAAACCCAGGGCTGTTGTAAAATCAGAGTAATTAGAAGTGCCAAGTAAAATTTCCATTTCTCCCGCCCAACCAGTACCCAGGTCAAAGCGCACTATATCTGCAGCAGCATTACCGCTGGTACCATTAATTTCAACAGGGTACTGTAGATTGCTCAAATCGAGCTGCGAACTGTATTCAACACTGGCCGCATTAACATTACTGACAAAAGATGCAAATATAACAACGATACACCCAATAGATACTAAATATTTCATTTTCACTCATCCTTAATTATTTATTTTTTTGAAATATTAAACGGCTGTAAAAAATTAGCTGTTAACCAGTTCACGAAATTACCAGCCTAACAACCATGACATAAACATTGATATCCATCAAAGATCATGGTCATTACCGTTCCTTGAATAAGATTTCTATACTATCCTTACTGTACTTTTAAAGCCCCTCATAAATAACTTCCTTAATGTGACATCAGTGATTTCAAATGGATAGTTGTCTGGTTAGAGCTTTGTAAGCACGCAATTACATCCTGTCTTCACAATCGTATCAGGAATGGTTCGGGCCAGTATACAATCAGGTTTTACATGCAGATATTTATTCTATTTATTTTCTTTACGTTGACTCTGTCCACATGTGTTTTGGCCGGAACTCCAGGCGAGGTCAAAATCGGAGACCACCTGCGCGAAGCCACACTCCAAGGACTTAACGGCAAGACTGTTAAATTTTCTGACTACAGGGGGAAACCGCTAATTATAAATGTCTGGGCCAGCTGGTGCGGCCCCTGCAGATCTGAAATGGGGTCACTGGAAAGACTTGCGAACAGATATAATGGCAAGGAGTTTAACTTAATCGGTATTTCAACTGACGATAATGGTAACGCTGCCGCAGCCTTCATCAAAAAATCAGATATATCATTTGATAATTTTCTAGACAACAACGTTTTTCTTGAAAACATGCTAGGCGCGAACACAATCCCATTAACGGTTCTTGTTGATGCAAATGGACGTGTATTACAAAAAGCATACGGCGCTTACGAGTGGGATAACCCTGATATAATCGATGCAATTGGCGAAATTTTTAATATTAAACTGAAACATTAGGCTTCCTGTTTTACATCATCCCTGGTAATTTATCATGCAATACCAGCAAGAACTGTTTCCAGCCCAGGAATTCTCCCCTGATTACACCAGGGCTTTCTTCAACACTTGAAATTGATTCCTGTACAGGTCTACCAGGCCTGGCTCGTTAGTTACCAGTATATTTTCTTCATTTACATCAGATGCGCTCCTGGTCCAGTTAAAACTCCCATTCAATAAAATTTTATTATCAAATATCGCAAACTTGTGATGCATATGATATGGGGATTTATCCAATATGACGTTAATGCCTTTTTCTGATAAATAATCAATGTCGCTCCCCTTGTCATTAGCTTTATCATTATCACTAATTATTGTTACATTTGTCCCTCGCTCATGTGAGTCTAAGATGCATTTTGTTATTTTATTATCCGAAATTGTAAACACACAAATATCTATCGTTTTTTCTGCCTTATCTAATAGTTTCATAATTCTATTTCTACAATCTTGCCCCGGACTAAAGTAAGCCTCAGACTGCTGAGAAACATTTCTGTTTAGAGGCTGGATAGCCTTAACAACTCGATCAAGCCAATTAAGTACCTTAACTGCATTAACCCCACCTGATTCGATATAAGGCCGACTGAGATCAAAAGCTTTATTCCTTATAAATCGCAACTGATCCTCTCCAAGAGTCTCTGACAACTCTTTAAACAAATATTTCTCATCACTATCAAGCTTATAGTCTTCTAGACTATTTTTAATAATTTTTTCCAGGTCCTGTGTATACATAATTAGATACCTATTAATTTATATTAATACTTAAACATTATCACTGCTGTTCCGTTAACCACCAGAGAGGGTTTTACGGTGTGCCCTGTGATTATATGGCGACAGGCACCCCATCTCACATTTCGGTCAGAGTGAAATAATCTTTAAACACACTACAGTATGGTTTAAGCATAAGCTAAATTCTTTTAACGGGACAGCAATGATTTTTTCTGATAATTTAGAATCATATTTCCTACTCTTTCTTAAAACAAATATCACATTGAATTATTATGCTTAATACAGACCCAATTGGAATTTTTGACTCAGGCGTTGGCGGACTATCAATTGCTCGTAGAGTCCGTGAGATACTTCCCAATGAAAACATATTGTATCTGGCAGATTCTGCACATGCACCCTATGGCACCAAATCAGAAACATACACCACCCAAAGATCATCACTAATATTAAACTTTTTAATGAAGAAAAAAGTTAAGGCTATAGTTATTGCCTGTAATACAGCAACAGCTTCTTCGATTGAAAATCTTCGCTCTAAATATACTGTTCCTATTATTGGTGTCGAACCGGGTATTAAACCAGCCGCACTCAAAAGCACCAGCGGTGTTGTTGGTGTACTGGCAACCAGTCAAACACTTAACAGCCTTTCATTTGGCAATCTGTCTAATCGTTTTTCTTCAAACATTAAAATTGAAATCCAACCTTGCCCCGGCCTGGTTGAGCAAGTTGAAAAAGTTAATCTTTACAGCATTAAAACACAGGACATGATTAAGCAATATGTATTTCCACTACTCGAAAAAGGGGCAGATAATATCGTACTTGGTTGCACTCATTACGGCTTTCTCGAGTCAGTAATAAAGAAAGTTGTTGGCCAGGAAGTGGGTGTTATCAATACTGATTTGGCTGTTGCCAGACAAGTCGCAAGAATTCTGCAAGCAGAAAAGATATTAACTGCATCCCAATCGGTAGGTAACGAAGAATTCTGGACCAGTGGTGATCACAATATCGCCAGTCGCCAGTTCAGTGCCTTGTGGGGAAAACAGCTTAATGCCCTTAAATTTTTTACCTGATTTTAATTCGCTTTACTAATAAATAATAACAGAGGCGAAAAGCAGCAAGACTAATAAATGTTATGCAAACTGGATCAAGTGATGCCGGACCAGACTGCGATTATTCATATTTCCCTTTATAATTATTTTTTGTAATGCTCAATATTTAATTTAATTCAAAATATAATGAACAAAATTATATTCATAATTATTTATTAACAACAATTTTCACGCCCCTGTCTAGATATCTGCAACATTCAAGGCAATTTATATAAGCCTGTTGAAGTTAGGTGTATTCCATCCAGATATTTGAACAACATTTAGTTTATAACAAATCTAGAATTCAGGAAAAATTAATTTATATCAAAGCTTTGTCCTCTAACAATATTAAACTGCCCTGTATTTTCAAGCTTGTAGCAAGCTTAGATTTCAATTTATAAGGCCTGTTATATTGATTGCCACTGGATCTTTCAATACTCCCTCACAAACCTTAAGCGTACCTTAAGCTAGTTTTAATAGCATTCTACTAGCAACGTTACAGATTGAGCTACCAGGCCCATGACCTGCCTGATATTTACTCGAAAGGAATCACTTTATTTTTTACAATCACAAACATAAGAGAGAAATGTTTAATGAAAATACTAAAGAACAACATTTTAATTGCGTTAGCTGTGGGAGTGTTTTCCACAGGCTGTTTGGCCTCAGGTCAAAGCCACAGCGATAATATCGGCCCAGCCTGTGAAGGCTATGGCCCACAAACCCCCAGAGATATTGATAAGGTTGGCGGCACAAATAAGCGTATTTTCAACACCGCACCCAGCTATAAAAATATGAACCTGTGTAATATCCATTTCCACAATAATGCAGAGCACAAGGCAAAAGACTTTTCAATTTATGCCGGGGAAGGTGAACATGGCCATGGTGGTGGCTACCAGTGCAGCATGAGCAAATCACTTAGTAAAGCCGAGTTGGCACCAACGAAGGGAAAAGTGTGTAAGGGTTTAAAGCCTGGTGACACGATTGAAGTACACTGGGTTCACACTTCCTGTGACATAAAACCAGGTAAAGGTTTGGGCTCATGTTTATCTAAAAGTTGTGCCAACCCGGATTTACGTGTAGAAACTCAGGTTTTCACGGTTGTTAATGACCCGTCTGCGCTTAACTTCAATGACCTGACTTACGATGGCAATATGGTCAATGGTTTCCACCA
>Ga0316207_10003269_pt1 | contig 15274 bp, 13 predicted proteins | sample 6weekpyrite_MG_FD_204943 | JGI IMG/M metagenome (GOLD analysis project Ga0316207, IMG submission 204943) | Microbial mat bacterial communities from mineral coupon in-situ incubated in ocean water Damariscotta River, Maine, United States -... | ecosystem: Environmental > Aquatic > Marine >... | reverse complement strand
ATCGAAAGGGCGAGCATCAGTGGCAGGCGCTTGAAGACCCGGTTCTTCTCTTCCTCCCAGCGCTTTGGGTCGAGATAGTTTTCGACCGGCACACGCATGGTGGCGCTTGCCTGGTCGGTGGTGCGTGTCTCGACGAAGTGGAGCATGCGTTCGGCAATGTCGCCGTATTTTTCATAGATCTGGGTCATCGTCCCGGTCCTCTCAGTTGGCGGCGTTCAGGTAACGGTCGAGTACCTGGTGAAAGTGACGGATGCGCACTTCCTGGTAGTCGCCCAGTTCGACGCGCTGGTTCTTCGATGCCTTCAGCCCTTCGTGGCACAGTTCCATGTTCTCCATGTCCTGATCGACGACATCGCCAAGAACGCCCAGTTCGGGGGCATCGGACCAGCTCTCGTCATCGGACAGCATGTGCAGCGGCACGCCCGCGGGGCGGGGCTGGCCTTCTGGAACGCGGGCCAGCACGCGCACTTCCATCAGACAGGCGTTTTCGTCAGGCCAGGGGCGCCAGCGATAGACGATGTTCGGCATGAACCCGCCCCAAGGTGCGAAGTTGGGAAATACATTGTAGACCAGCGCGTCGAGCAGTTCGCTTTCCGACACCTGCGAATAATCCCCGCCGAATGTCCGCTCGCTCGACGCGCGCATCGCGCGGCCCAGCGCGCGGCGTGCGCTTACCCCTTCGGGGACAGCGATATTGAACGCGTCCTTTTCGGGGTCGTAATTGTCGGCGCTGCGCCCGTTGTATTTCACGAACTCGTCGACGATCCACTGCTCGGGCAGTTCATGGCTCTGAACGTGCGGGCTGACCGTGCCGAAGGGGGTGTAGTTCACGTTCACGTGATCGCCCAGAACATGGTAGGCCGCGTTCGCATCGCCGGTAAACGGCATGAGCTGCGGATGCGTGGCATAGGCGTGGTAGCTTTCCATGAAAGCCTCCATCACCACCTTCCAGTTCGCGTTCACCACTTTGCCCACCCACGCGACGGTCGTGCAATCCTCGTGCCGCCACTTCTCGAAAAATTCGGGAAGGGGTTTGAGGAATTCCTCGATCGAAGGGCCATCGCCGGATTCGCGAACAAAGACATATCCGCCCCAGCGCGCGACACTGGCTTCTGGCAGGTTCATCTTGTCGTCCGACAGATGACCGAAATCCCAGCGGCAAGGGATCGAATTCAACGAACCGTCGGTGTTCCATGCAAAGGCGTGAAACGGGCAGACGAATTTCTCGGCCGAACCGCAGTCGGTCTTCAGCTTGCGTCCGCGGTGCAGGCACACGTTGTGAAAGGCGCGGATCGTGCCGTCGTTCTGACGCACGATGAGATAGGACCGGCCCGCATTGTCATACGTGACGTAGTCGCCGGGCTCGGGCAGGTCTTCTTCGCGCGCAGCGAATTGCCAGACGGCGGGCCACATCTTTTCGCACTCGGCGCGGAAGAATTCGGGATCGTAATAGCGCGAGGCATCGATGGCCTGCGAACCGAGATACTCGTAGCGATCCTGCGCCATGAAGGCGGGGGGCTGGATCTCGTCCGCGGCCAGGATGTCTTCCCAGCCGGGGCCCGGACAACGGGCGCGTTCGAACCGGCCCTTGGGGTCTGCTTCTGCCATTTCGGCAATCCTCCTCGTCGTATTTACGCCAAGGAACTTACAGCAGGCAGGCCGCCTGGAATTTGACCGGAGTCAACAAAGACACCCCTCCTGTCCTGCGCTTTTGGCTAGGTAAGCCGGTGCACGGAACAGAGGGGTTCAGGCTGGGTAGATAGGCGGTGCAGGCATGGTGCCCGCCCCGGCCCAAGGATCGGATTGAATCAGAACTGCGTGCGCTTGGTAATGCCGCCGTCGACTACGATGTTCGCACCGGTCATGCCGCCAGCGGCAGGCGAGGCGACGAACGCGATGGTGCGGGCCAATTCTTCGCCCGTGGTCATCTTGCCGAGCGTGATCTGCGACATGATCGAATCGTAAAACTCGGTCATGTTTTCCTTGATGTAGGCCCAAGGACCGTCTTCGCAGAAAATCGGGCCCGGCGTGATGCAATTGACGCGGATGCCCTTGGGGGCAAGCGCCTGCGACTGCGCCGAGGAGTAGTTCATGACCGCTGCCTTGAGCGAATTGTAAGGCTGTACGCCCATGAATTCCTCGACCGCTCCGGTCGAGCTCATGCAGCAGATCGATCCGGAGTCCGACTTTTCCAGATAGGGAAGCGCGGCGGCAATGCCGCGGCGCATCGGCAGGATGTCGGTGCGCAGGATGGTTTCCCAGCAATCGTCACTGTCTTCGCCCGGATTGGCCGAAGTGAAGCTGATGAAGATGTCGCAGCCGCCCAGCGTTTCGGCGGCCTTGTCGACAAATGCGGGCACGGCCGCCGCGTCGGTGACATCCAGCGCTTCGCCATACGTCTTGCCGCCATTGGGCGCGATTTCGCCCAGAACGTTGTCGACCTTGTCCTGTGTGCGGCCGCAAATGGCCACGTCGCACCCTTCGGCGGCGAGAGCGTGGGCTACCTTGCGGCCAATGCCGCCATTAGCGCCGATGAGAATGGCTTTCTTGCCCTTGAGGCCGAGATCCATGCGAAAATCCTTTCCCTGTCGAATTAAAGACGTTTCTGGAAACAACCTAGAGAGTGCTTTGCCACACTTCGACTACACTTTTGCGCAGTGCTTCCTATCCGTGACGAGTGTTACCGATCAGGCCAATTAGAATTGGGAGAATTGCAATGGGCAGACTCGACGGAAAACGCGCTCTTGTACTCGGCGCGAGCAGCAAGGATAACATGGGTCAGGTCATGGCCCGCCGTTTCCTTGCCGAAGGCGCCAGCGTCATGGTCTCGGGCCGCAAGCAGGACGTGCTCGACGAATTCGCCGCAGAAACCGGATGCAAGGCACATTCCTGTGACCTGACCGACGAAGCCAGCGTGAATGCGCTGCTGGACGCGGCGGCGGAGCAGCTTGGCGGGGTCGACATCGCCATCAACGCGACAGGTTGGGGCCTGCTGACCCCGTTCCTCGACAATACCCGCGAAGAGCTTCAGCAGATGAGCGAACTTCAGCTTATCGGTCCTTTTCAGTTCTATCAGGCCTGCGTGCGCAAGATGGCGAAATCGCGCGGGGGCAGGGGCGGTTCGATCATCCAGATCAGTTCGGCCACGGCCAAGATCATGCTGTGGGACCATGCGGCCTACATGGGCACGAAGGCGGCGACCGATCACGTCATCCGGTGCGTTGCCAACGAATTCGGTTCCGAAGGCATTCGCGCCAATTCGATTTCGCCGGGATTGACCGAGACGCCGATGACGGAGAATGCGGGGCAGGTGCCCGGACTTTTCGAAAGTTTCGTTAAAGGCTATCCGCTGGGCCGTTATGGCACGAGCGAGGATATCGCCGCTGCCGCTGTTTTCCTTGCCAGCGACGAATGTTTCATGACCGGCGAAAACCTGCAGGTTAACGGCGGGCTCTGCCTGCGCGGCAATCCCAGCCCCGAAGATACGCAGGCCAGCATCGCAGCTGCCGCTGCCAAGGGAGAATGAACCATGGGCACTGCACCTGAATTGATTGCCGCCGACACGATTTCGGCGTGGGACCGGGAATGTGATGTCGTGGTGATCGGCCAGGGCATTGCCGGAACCTGCGCCGCACTTGAGGCACACCGCGCCGGGGCCGAGGTCTTGATAGTGGAGCGGGCGTCGGGCGGCGGCGGGGCCAGCGCGATGTCGTCGGGCATCTATTACCTGGGCGGCGGCACCGCCGTGCAAAAGGCGATGGGATACGACGATACGCCCGATGAGATGGCCGCCTTCATGATGGCCAATTGCGATCCGCTGGACCCTGCGGCGGTGCGCAATTTCTGTGACGATTGTCCTTCGCACTTCGACTGGCTGGAAGAACAGGGCATGCCGTTCGAACGTACCGAGTTCAAAGGCAAGGCGGTCTATCTTCTCGATACCACCTGCCTGATGAGCACGGGCAACGAAAAAGTCTGGCCCTTCAGCAAGATCGCCAAGCCCGCACCGCGCGGGCACAAGGTTGCAGGAGAGGGCGAGAACGCCGGGCATGCGGGCATGGCGCCGCTGCTCGCCAAGTGCGAGGCGGAGGGCATCCCCGCCATTTACGACAGCGCGGTCACTTCGCTTGTGGCACAGGGCGATGGCCGTATCGTCGGCGTGCGGGTGAAGCAGAGCGGCGCGATCATGCATGTCAAGGCGCGCCGCGGCGTGATCATCGCGGCTGGCAGCTTCAACATGAACAAGGAAATGATCGAGGCGAACCTCCCCCTGCTTGGGGAGACGAGCGAGCCGCTCGGCATACCCAGCAACGACGGGATGGGCGTTCTGCTAGGGCTGTCGGCGGGCGCGGGGACAAGCGCGATGGACGGGGTCATCCCCACCGGTTCGATCTATCCCCCGGCGCAGTTGATCAAGGGTATCGTGGTCAACAATCGCGGCGAACGCTTTGTCTGCGAAGACAGCTATCACGGCCGGCTTGGCAACTTCATCATGGAGCAGCCCGACCAGAAGGCGTACCTGATCCTCGACAGCGAGATATTCGCGTATCCCGAAAACCCCTTTGCCAACCACGAGCTTGTCGATGGCTGGGAAACCGTCGAGGAGATGGAGGCGGGGCTGGGACTGCCCACCGGATCGCTGGTCAAAACGATGGCGGACTACAACAAACATGCGGCCAAGGGCGAAGACCCCCTGCTGCACAAATCGCCGGACTGGCTCAAGCCGTTGGACAAGGCGCCCTATGCCGCGTTCGACATTTCATTCGACCGGTCTACTTACCTGTTCATCACGCTGGGCGGGTTGAAATCGGGGCCAAACGGCGAATGTCTCGACCCGCGCTCCGAACCGATCCCCGGCCTTTATGTCGTGGGGGCAAGCGCGGCGCATATTCCGCGCAGTGGCAAGGCCTATGCCAGCGGCATGAGCCTTGGCCCCGGGAGCTACTTCGGCCGCCGCGCGGGCCGCCATGCGGCAGGGGCCAACTGGGCCGGTTAATTCGCGTCCTGCGCTTTGCCCTATGGCGGAGCGCAGGACACCTTGCCCTCTCGCTCTTCAGCCTGCGGTTTTTTCCTGTTCGACCTTTGCAGTGACGTCGGCGCGAAGCTGGTCCTTGCGAATCTTGCCTGAAGCAGTGCGCGGGAAATCTTCGACGAATTCGAAGCGTTCGGGCGTTTTCTGCTTGGCAAGTCCGCTCGACTGCACATGGGCGCACAGCACCTCGATACTGGCCGGACTGCCTTCGCATATAATGTAGGCGCATACGCCTTCGCCCAGCCGTTCGTGCGGCATGGCAACGACGCTCGCGTCGCGGACCTGGGGGTGCGTGCGCAGCACGTCCTCGATCTCGACCGCGCTGATATTTTCACCGCCGCGGATGATCAGGTCCTTTTTGCGCCCGGTAATCGTGATCGCGCCGTCCTGAGATACGGTGCCGAGGTCGCCGGTCAGGAAATAGCCTTCCTTGTCAAAGGCCGCGGCGCTTTGCACTTCGTCGGCATAGCCCAGCATCATCGAAGGACCGCGCGCCGCGATTTCGCCTTCCTGTCCGGCAGGTACGGGTTTGCCGTCGTCGTCCAGCACCTTCACTTCGTAGTCGACGATTTCGCCATCGGTGGTCGCCGCCAGCGTTTCGTCTTTCGGCCAGCCAAAGGTGATGAGCGGCACTTCGCTGGCGCCGAACACGCGAAACGCGGTCAGGTTCTCGAACGCGGAATTGGCCGCCGGGATCAGGTCGGGCGGCACGGCCGCGCCGCCGCAGGCGAAGATCCGCATCGAGGGCAGGCGCGTCCCCGCCTTGCGCGCGGCATCGGCCAGTTCGACAAGGAAAGGCGTGGCCGCGACCGTGCCGACAACGTCGTATTTCTCGATCATGGCAAGCGCGTCCTGCGCGTTCCAGCTTTCCATCAGGATCACGCGAACGCCCATGATAAGCGAGTTTTCAAGGCCATTGGCATAGCCCGAGATATGCGTGACGGGGGATGGCATGATCACCGTCTCGCCCGCTTCGATGCCCCAGTGGCGGTAACTTTTGCGCACGATATTCTCAAGCGTTTCGTGGCTGTGCAATACGCCCTTGGGCCTTCCCGTCGTGCCCGACGTGAACAGGACCATCTTGACTGCACCGGGATCGACATCGGGTGCGGCGACCGGCAATGCGGCGCCTTGCGCGATCAGGGCGGCGATATCGTTCTCTCCCTCGCCGCGCACCGTGAAGACATGGTCCAGATCGGGTAGCGAAGGTTGCAGGCGGGCGGCCATTTGCGAAAAGTCGAAGCGGCGGAACGTGGCGCAAGTGAAGATCGCGCGGGCGCGGCAATCGCGCAGCATGAGCTCCACTTCGGCATCGCGGTAGATCGGCACGATCGGGTTCACCACCAGCCCCGCGATCGCGCAAGCCAGGTTCAGGATCGCGGCTTCGTGCCAGTTGGGCATCTGGAAAGCGACGACATCGCCCGGCTCCAGTCCGCGCGCGGCAAGGGCGTTGGCCAGCGCCTGCGCCTCCTCCTGCCACTGCGCGAAGGTAAGGGCGCGCGTATTGTCGACGATGGCCTCGCTATCGGGGGTTTCGCTTGCCCGCATGCGCGCGAAGTCCGCTATCGTCTGCCCCTGCCATTCGCCAGCGAAGCGTTGGAGGTGTGCCGGCGGAAGGGTCATCCAGTCCCACGGCATGTCGAGCTTGGCCATCTTTCAAGTTCCTTTTCCCGGATACTCGCGTCGCGGGATCCGCCCCGTCTATCCATTTTCCAAAAGGGTATGGGCTGCGCACGCGCGCGTCACTACCTGTCACCTTGACGAGGTTGTTTTGTCGGCTGGGTAGTCCCACCTTGCTCGGGAACGAGACCGCCGCTTCAGATCGCGGCGCCAGATAACTTCTTGGGAGAAGACGCCATGGATCGCGCAGCGCGGATCGGCCAACTCGGTGATGTTGCCGAAGTCATGCTTGGTTATGTCGAGAACAAGACGACATTCCAGGGCGACGGTACGATGACTGTCCCCTCGGCCAGCTATTGCGACGAGAAGATCTTCCAGAAGGAGATCGACCTCGTCTTCAAGAAGCTGCCTCTCATGCTGGCCTTCACGGCCGAAATGCCCAATCCCGGCGATTACAAGGCGATGGAAGCGGTGGGCATGCCCGTGCTTATCACTCGCGACAAGGACGGTACGGTACGTGCGTTTCTCAACGTATGTTCGCATCGCGGCGCGCCGGTCGCGGAAGAAGGGTACGGCAATTGCCCGCGCTTCACTTGCAAGTATCATGCATGGACTTACGGCCGTGACGGCAAGCTGATCGGCATTGCCGAACGGCAAAGTTTCGGCGATGTCGACAAGGCCGAGCGCGGCCTGCGCCAGCTTCCTTGCGAGGAACGGGCAGGCATGATCTTCGTCTCGCTCGACCCTGATGGTTCGATCGACCTCGATGGATATTTCCGCGGCTATCTCGGCGATTTCGAGGATCTGGATTTTGCCGACTGGCATTATGTCGGCAACCGCACGATCCACGGCGCGAACTGGAAAATCGCTTTCGACGGCTATCTGGAAGGCTATCACTTCCAGTCGCTGCACCCCGAAACGATCTTTCCGCGCACGCCGACCAACACGATGCATTACGAAGGGTTCGGCCCGTCGATGCGGATCGGATTCCCTCAGCACGAGATCAAGGACCTTCTCAAGGACGTTTCGCGCGATGACTGGGGAACCCGCGAAAACTACGGGTACGATTTCGTACGTATCCTTTTCCCGAACGTATCGATCTTCGTTGCGCCGGAAATCACGCAGGTCGCACAGCTTTTCCCCGGGCCGACGCCGGCTGAAAACCGCACGGTGCTGAACTACTTGTGCCGCGAAGCGCCCAAGAACGCGGAAGAGGAAGAGAAGCTGCAGGGCATGGCGACCTTCTTCCGCGACGTGACCTATGAAGAAGATTACGTCATCGGGCTCCAGATCCAGAAAGGCCTTGAATCCGGCGCGCACGAGGAACTGATCTTCGGCAAGAACGAGCGCGGCAACCAGTACTTCCACGAATGGCTGAACTGGTACCTCGCCGAGGATCCGAGCGCACCAGAACCGAAGATGTGACATGAACCCGATTGCGTTGGCATCGGGCGTTTTGCCCGAATTCGGTCCCGTCGACATTATCGAGTCTGCCCATGCGGCAGGGTTCGACATGGCGGGTCTCTGGGTCGATCCGGCTGAATGGGATGCGGCAAGGCACCGCGATACGAAGCGGGCGCTTGCCGATACCGGGCTGCCGGTCATCGATGTCGAGGTGGTCTGGTTCCAGCCCGGCGCGTCTGTTGACGATCACTTGCGCATTCTCGACATCGGGATGGAACTGGGCGCGGCCAATGCGCTTTGCGTCAGTTCCGTTGACGAACCGGCGCAGACTGCGGACTGGCTCGCGCGCCTGTGCCGTCATGTCGAAGGCAGCCCGCTTCGCGTGAACCTGGAATTCGGGGTTTTTACCAAGGTGCCCGATCTTGGCGCGGCGCGCGCTATCGTGGAACACGTGAACCACCCGGCGGCGGCGATCCTTGTCGATCCGATCCACGTCGACCGTTCGGGCACCGACCCGGCGGATATCGCGGCGCTTGATCGCAAGTTTCTGTCTTATGCGCAGTTCTGCGATGCGCGGGCCGAACGGCCCGACCCTGCGGATTTCGATGCCGTCATCGTGGATGCCGTCGACCTGCGCGAACACGAGGGGGAGGGCGCGCTCGATCTCGACGCTATATGGCGGGCACTACCGGCCGACATTCCGCTTTCTATCGAACTGCGCTCAAAAGCGCTCCGCGATGCTTTTCCGGACGATCCGACCGGGCGGGCAAAGGCAGTTCTGGGCGCAACGCGCAAATGGCTGGAGGCCAGGGCATGACCATCACACTGCTTTCGATCTTTCGCCGCCGCGAAGGGATGAGCCATGACGAGTTCGTGGACTATTACGAAAACTTCCACGCGAAGATCGGCGAAAAAGTGTTGCCGGGTTATGCCACCCGCTACGTTCGCCGGTTCACCACGCCGTTCGGGCGCGAAGCGGACGAGCACGATGCCGATGTCGTGATGGAAATTGATTTTCCCGATCAGAACACGATGGAACAATTCTTCGCATCGGTTCAGGACCCGGAAATCGCGGCGATGATTGCCGAGGACGAAGACAAGCTCTTCCACCGTCCCGAGATGCGGGTCTACCTGCTCGACGAGCGGGAGAGCGTCCTGCCTCCCGCTCGCTAAGCCGGTCCGCGAACGTCAGTCTCGGCGTTCGTGGAAAATGCGATATTCGCGGCGGGTAAAGACCCACTTGCCGTCGATCTTCGCCAGTTTGTCCTCGTAGTGACCGTTGGTGTGGACGGTCTCTTTCGTTTCGGGGTGCTGGTAAACCTCGATCGTGAAAGTCGTGGCGACCGCGGTGTCGCCGTCGACCTCGATCCGGCCCGGATTGGCCAGATAGACCATTGGCCGGGTCATGTCGTCGAGGCCATAGACCTCCATCGACCCGACCCACGCATCGACAATCGCTTTCTTGCCGTCAAAGCCGCCAAGATCGGGATATTCGGGAAGCGCCCAATACGCATCGTCAGCCCAAGTAGCGGCCCATATCTCCGCGTCCTTGGTCATGACGCCATAGGCGTATGTTTCCATCACCTCGCGGATCGCGATGCGATCCTCGAGCGGTCCGGTAAATGCCATTGTACTCTCCTTAGAGCGGGTGAGGCTCGCCATTCCATTTGAAGAAACCGCCGCTGTCCTCGACCGTAAGACGATCGGCGAGCGCGGTGATGCCTGCGACGCTTTCGTCTGTCGTTATTTCGGCATTGGGACCGCCCATGTCGGTCTGGACCCAGCCGGGGTGCAGCGAAATGAGCGTGATGCCGCGGTCTTTCAGATCTATCGCCATCGCGCGGGTCAGGCCGAGCAGGCCGGTCTTGGCCGCGACGTAAACGTAGTATCCGCCAAAAGGCCAGGTCGATGCGGCCAGCTGGCTGGAAAAGTTCACGACTCGCGATCCCTTGCCCATCTTGGGCAGGAACCCCTTGGTGATCGCGAACGGGGCCTTGAGCATCACGTCGATGGATTCGTCCCACGCGTCCCAGTCGATCGGGTTTTCCAGTTCGCCGCTGTCGGGGCCGGTGTTGCCCGCGACATTGTAGAGAACATCCACGCTGTCGCAGTCGATTGCCTCGATCGCGGCCGGAATGCTGGCCACGTCGGCGGCGTCAAGTTTGTGCACGCTGACCTTTCCGTTCGAGCCTTCTGCCAGTGCAGTCAGGTCGGCGGACTTGGCCGTGTCGCGGACGAGTGCATAAACCCGGTCACCGCGCTCGGCATAGGTTTGCGCCAGTCCAAGGCCGATGCCGCGACCGGCTCCTGTGATTACAATATTAGCCATTTCAGTGCCTTCTCCCTTCTATCCAATCATTCAGAACTTCGTGGAAGAAGCGGATGCGTGTCTCCTGATCAGAAAGATAGGCATCTTTGTAGCCTTGCGAATGCATACCGGCCTGCATGTTCTCGGCCAGCTCCATATCCTGATAGACGATTTGCCCGGCAAGTTCGGGAATACCGCGCCCGCCGTCGAACTGGCGGTGCTCGCATTCCATCACTTCCTTGAGCGGCTTGCGCCCGGCCATTATCGATTCCACCTCGGTCTGGCCTTCGACGGGGAAAGCCATGCACCACAAGTCGAAATAGCATTTCTCCGGATCGGTCGCATGCGGCTCTGACCGGAAGAAGACGATATTGTCGGGAAGGAAGCTGATCGTCACGTTCGGGAACATGACGGTGTGCGGGCTGTCGGTGATCTCTTCGTCGTCCATCTTCTCGTAATGGACATAACCCTTTTCGCGCCAGAGCTTCTGCTTCGCCGCCTTGAGGTCCTTCCAACCCTGCATGGCGAACTCTTCATAACTGTCGTACTTTGCAGGATCGATGTCCCACTTCTTCAACTCGGCCTCGAACATGGCGTTGCCGCCGCCAGCGGGGCGATCGGAAAGCGAGGGTCGCATCGGCTGAACCGTACGGCCATGGCCTTTGGGCCACATTTCGTGACGGGCGGAATCGACATCCTGGTCGATCCATGGCGGAACCTGCGGGTGCGCGGTTCGGGTGTGGTAGCTTTCCGAGAAGTTGTCGGTGACGAACTTCCAGTTGGCGTCGATCTCGATCCGGTACCACGCGACGCGCACGGCGGTGTCCATCGGATAATTGCGATAAAGCGCGGGCATCGGTTCGAGGAAGTCGGCCAGCGAAACGCCGTCCGGATCCATCGAGTACCAGACAAAGCCGCCCCACGTGTCGCAGCGCAGTTCGTTCAGCCCGACCTTGCCGCATGGGTTGCCCTGGCTGAAGTCTATGTCGCCATCCTGTGCGTGGATCAACTTGCCATCAAGGCCGTAGCGCCACCCGTGATAGGGACAGCTGAACGCGTCGACGGAACTGGAATTGTCCACCATGCGCATGCCGCGGTGGGCGCATGAATTGTAGAACGCCCGCACCGAGCCGTCGTCCTGCCGGACGGCGATCACCGATTCCTTCATGAAGTTGTGAACCACGAAATCGCCCGCTTCGGGAATGTCGGCCAACCGTCCGGCAATGTGCCAGATCTTGGTCCACATGTGGTCCCATTCTTTCTGGGCGAATTCTTTGGAGAAATAGCGGTCGCCGGTGATCTTGTCGCCGCGCAGGTTCGACGGGTCGCGCCCGTCCATGGGCGGCGGAACGGCAGTCTGCGTGTTCATCTGACTCTCCCAATATGCATTATCGGCCATGATACTGACTCTGACGCGGTCTGCTCTCAACTATCACAAAGGAGAGAAAAGAGGCACTTCTGCCTGTTTTATAATTGCGCCGCCTCGGCAAGCCGTTTCACAACCTCGGTAAGCTCCTTGTGGATTGCGCTCATGCGCTCTTCGCCAATGGTCGATCCGTTGACGAGAAGGCCCATTTGAAGCGCCTGCGTGAAATCGCTGGCCAGGCGCATGAGCTCGGGTGCGTTGCGCCACTGCGGAAAGGCGTGGTGCATCTCGTCCAGCCATACTTCGTCATAGCGCTTGGCCGCGGGCAGGAAGGCTTCGGCAAGTTCCGTGTCGTTTCGGGCGGCAACGGCAAGCCGAAGGTAGGCTTCGAACTCGCGGCTCTGCACCGAATGCCAGTGCAGGTCGACCGCAAGGACATGCGGCTCCATCATCCGGTCATCGGGGCCAGGCACTTTCAGTCGCGCCACGAAGTCGTCGAGAAAGTGGCGCATGCGGCGATAGAAAACGTGTTCGATCAATGCGCTGACAAGGGCAAGGCGGGTTGGGAAATGATGGTGCATCGCCCCGCGCGACACACCTGCGCGGCGTGCAACGTCATTGGTGGTGAGGCCGGCATAGCCACTGTCCACAAGGCTATCGATTGCCGAATCGAGGATATTTTCACGCGTCATCGACGACTTGCGTTGCTGCCAGCGTGCGAAATCCTCTGGCCCGCCTCCGGGACGGATTTTGCGCAAGGCTACATCGCGGCGTGCAACTTTCATGTCTGGCTATAATCTCCCGCGGGCGCTTTCACCCCCCTATCCTTTCCTGCAGTATCCTAAAAATCGGTATCGGGCGAATAAAACCGACAAGGGTGCCGGTTAATGGCGCCAATGGTCTTTGGACAAGCCATTTCGCGACAACGTTCGCGGTCACATGGGAGGGAAAGAAAATGCAGAATTACAGGCTTTTCGTAACTTCGGCGGTCGTCGCGCTGGTGGGCGCGGTCACTCCTGCGTACGCGCAGGACGATACGCCGGCGCCAGTCGAATCGGGTCTCACCGAAATCGTCGTCACCGCGCAAAAGACTTCGGAATCGATTCAGGACGTGCCGATCTCGATCACCGCTGTGGGGGGTGAACGCCTCTCGGACATGCAGGTGACGACGCTTCAGGCGCTTCAGGGAACGGTTCCCAACGTCCAGATCGACAACTTTGCCAATACGCCGAACAACGCGGTCTTCACGATCCGTGGCATCGGCGTGATCGAGCCTGATCCTTATGCCGGCAACACCGTGTCGATCGTTGTCGACGGCGTGCCGCAGTTCTTCTCGATGGGTGCGTTGCTCGATACTTATGACGTGCAGCGCGTCGAAATCCTGCGTGGTCCGCAGGGAACCTTGTTCGGCGCGAACACGACCGGCGGTGTGGTGAACGTCGTGACGAACCAGCCGACTGGCGAGTTCGGCGGATACGTCAAGGGCGTATACGGCAACTACAACCGGTTCGACCTGTCCGGCGCGCTGGAAATCCCGCTGGCCGAGGATCTCGCATCGTTCAAGATCGCAGGCATCCATACCGAGCGTGACGGCTGGGTTACGAACGTATTCGACGGTTCGGACATGGGCAGCAAGAACGTCGATGCCGTGCGCGGCCAGCTTTACATCACGCCCACGCCCGATCTTTCGATCACGTTGCAGGGCGAATACGTCGGTGCGCGCAATGGTGCCCCGGTCGTCGTCAATGGCGGTCTTCCGGGCGAGGCAAACTATGTCGCGCCGGGCACGTTCTGGAACGGCGCGGAACTGCCGATGTACGAAAGCCCCTGCCAGGTGCCGGGTCAGCCTTGCGAAGCGCCGGACAAGTTCTTTTCGGGCAACAACGAAGTGCCCGACATTTCGAACATCGACACGTATTTCGGCATCGCCACGATCGAACTGGCCAACACCGCCATCGGCGACATCACGTCGATCACCGGGTACAAGGAATTCGACCAGTTCGAATATACCGACCAGGACGGCACGGCGAAGACCAACAATGCCACGCGCCGCCGCACGCAGGGCTGGCAGCTTAGCGAAGAGCTGCGCACCGCTTTCAACATGGGCACGTTCCGGGGCGTCGCCGGCGTCTTCTTCATGAAGACCCACTACGACCACTACCAGATGTATCATCTGGACTTCGCGGCTCCCGGCCTTGCGCAGTTCAACTCGCAGGATCAGGACACCGAAAGCTATTCGGCCTTCGTTCAGACGTATACCGAGCTGACCGATGCGCTGACGCTGCAGGCCGGCATCCGTTACACGCATGACGAGATCGACGCGCTTGCCACACTCGACACCGTGTTCGGCCTTCCGGCGCTGACCGACGATGGCTGGGACGGCGGCCTGAACGACGACGGCACGGTCCACCAGATCAGTGTCGGCGGCAAGGAAAGCTGGGACAATGTCGGCTGGAAGCTCGGTCTCGACTACGAAATCAACCCCGAGGCGCTGGCCTATGCCAGCTGGTCGCGCGGGTTCAAGTCGGGCGGTTACACGGGCCGTATCGGCGTCGCAGCCGATGGCGATGCGCCTTATAATCCGGAAGAGGTCGATACCTTCGAAGTCGGCATCAAGGCGGATTTCCTGAACAGCTCGATCCGTACCAATTTCTCGGCGTTCTACACCAATTACCGCGATATGCAGCTGGCGCAGATCTACTTCGATTCCGCGACGAACGTGCAGGGCAACCGTATTCTCAATGCGGCAAAGTCCAAGATCAAGGGCTTCGAACTCGAGACGCAGGCCGTTCCGGTGTGGGGCCTTACCCTGCGCGGCTCGCTTGCCTATCTCGATGCGACTTATGCCGAGTTCGTTTATGGCGACCCGGTCAGCGGCCAGTTTTTCGACTTGTCCGGTTTCCGGCTTCAGAATGCGCCGGAATGGCAGGCCACACTCGGCGTGAATTACGAATACGAGATGGGCAACGGATCGCGCATCGTTGGCGATGTCGCGTGGATGTACACGGATGAGAAGTACTACACCGCGATCCTCGATACGCCGCGCTCGCTGGTTCAGCCGACGTATCTGGTCGATGCATTGCTGACCTACCACGCGCCGGACAACCAGTACTCTGTCGGATTGTGGGGCAAGAACCTGCTCGACAAGCGTTATCTTTCGACTGTCTACGATTCGCCCGGTTACATGGGCATCGTCGGCTATGCTCCGCCGCGCCAGTACGGTGCATCGGTGCAGTTCAACTTCTGACCTGGCAGGAGGCGGTGTCGTTCTCTCTCGGCATCGCCTCCTTTCGGCGCAAATATCGGGACGCAAGGGGGCTGGCATGATCGACTGCACTATCGCGCCGGCAGTCTCGCTTGCCCGATGAAAATAAGAGCAGGAGAAGGACGATGACAGATCTCACCGCCGCAACGGCACCCGCGCATGTCGACCCCGACCGCGTGGTCGACATCGACATCTACGCGCCCGAAGGTCTTGCCGACGATTATCATGCCGCATGGGCGCGCCTGCAGGCGAACAATCCCGAATTGGTCTGGACGCCGC
>Ga0316207_10003268_pt1 | contig 15280 bp, 12 predicted proteins | sample 6weekpyrite_MG_FD_204943 | JGI IMG/M metagenome (GOLD analysis project Ga0316207, IMG submission 204943) | Microbial mat bacterial communities from mineral coupon in-situ incubated in ocean water Damariscotta River, Maine, United States -... | ecosystem: Environmental > Aquatic > Marine >... | reverse complement strand
GAGAGGCAGGATGCGCTTGTCCTGTCGAGCGGGCGGTCCTTTTCCGGGCGGTTGGAATTGCATGTCTATCACAACGGCAAGGTCGGCTGGTGCCTGACCAGCAAGCACCCGATTGCAGGCGAAGGGCAGGGCATAATGGGGGTCGTGGGCATTTCGCACGATATCCGCACGCCCAACATGTCGCTGGCGCAATATGAAGAGGTGGCGGCCATCGTTGACCGTGTGCTTGATGATCTGGAAAGCGTGACTACCATTGGCCAGATCGTCCAAATGACGGGCCTGTCGCAATTCCGGCTCAACCAGCGTTTTCAAGCGGTGTTTGGCCTCAATCTGGGCCAGTGGATCATCAAGCAGCGCATTGACCGTGCGCAAAATCTACTTGCGGAAACTTCAACGCCGATCGCGCAAATCGCCTCTGCGGTTGGGTATTCCGATCAAAGCGCCCTGACCCGCCAGTTCCGCCTGTCCACTGGCCTGACGCCGCGCAAATTCCGTCAGGTTACGGGTCCGCGCGATGGAGAGGCAGAGGGTCTGCGGTCCTTGTCAGAATTGTAAGAAACGTCAGGATGTTAGCAGACGCCTGACGAGCAAGGCGGCGGTTTTGGCCGTGACACCCTGCGTATCGTGCGCAGGCGACAATTCAACGATATCGGCAAGCGGGATTGGAACCCCTGCCTGTTCGGATTGTCTGAGCACATAGGCCACCAGATGCTCGACCGTTTCGAGTGGCACACCGCGCGCGGCAGGCGCGCTGACGCCGGGGGCCTGATAATGCGGCAGCAAGTCGATATCGATGGTGAGGTAGATGAGATCATTGCGCTCGATCATTGCGTTGATCGCGCCATCGGCAGCGTTGGGGTCCGCGATCAAGGCGTGGTCGCTGACGATCGAGACGCCCCAGTCTGATGCTCTTTGCATAAGCGCATGTGTGTTCGATTCATCGGCAACGCCGACACACAGATAGTCAAACGCATCAGGCGCCAATTGCCTGATCTGGGCAAAGGGCGTGCCTGATGATGCTCCGTTTTCTCCGACAAGCCGCAAGTCCAGATGCGCATCGAGATTGATGATGCCAATTTTCTTGCCTGGATAGCGCGCGGCCAGCCCGCGATAGCTGCCAAAGGCGGTTTCATGCCCTCCGCCCAAAACGACAATTCGGCTGTGCAGTTCGAGCGCTTCTTTCAGCGCATCGCTCAAGGCGTCTTGTCCCGCCTCCAGATCATCGCCTGTCACCGCGATATCGCCCAGATCAGCAAAGACGTGCGCATCGGTAGGGGCTGCCATATTGGCGAGGCCCCGCCGCAGGTGCGCCGGACCTTCGGCGGCACCTTTACGCCCCTTATTGCGGATGACGCCCGCCTCGCAGGCAAATCCAAGAACAGCCCTATCGCCATTTGCCGCGACCAGATCGTGCATGCGCTTGGCAAGCGCACCGTCCTCTGGATCGCTGCGTCCTTGCCATTCTTGCGGCGCAAGGCGGGTTACAGCCATGGGTTAAAGGATGCCCGGCAGATCAAGGCCGTGTTCGCGCGCGCAATCGAGCGCGATATCGTAGCCTGCATCCGCATGGCGCATGACGCCAGTTGCCGGATCATTCCAAAGCACATTGCCAATCCGCCGGTCTGCATCCTCGCTGCCATCGCAGCAGATGACCATTCCTGAATGTTGCGAAAAGCCCATACCGACACCGCCGCCGTGATGCAGGCTAACCCATGTTGCGCCGCTGGCTGTGTTGAGCAGCGCGTTGAGCAGCGGCCAATCCGAAACGGCATCCGATCCATCGCGCATCGCTTCGGTTTCGCGGTTGGGGGAGGCCACCGATCCGCTGTCGAGATGATCGCGCCCGATCACTACCGGCGCTGACAATTCGCCATTGCGGACCATTTCGTTGAAAGCCAGCCCGAGCTTGTGGCGAAGGCCAAGCCCGACCCAGCAGATGCGGGCGGGAAGGCCCTGAAATGCGATCCGCTCTCTCGCCATATCGAGCCAATTGTGCAGGTGCAGATCGTCAGCGATCACCTCTTTGACCTTGGCATCGGTTTTATAGATATCTTCCGGGTCGCCCGATAGCGCGCACCAGCGGAACGGGCCGACACCGCGGCAGAAAAGCGGCCTGATATAGGCCGGCACAAATCCGGGGAAGGCGAAGGCATCGGCAAAGCCTTCTTCCAATGCGACCTGCCGGATATTGTTGCCGTAATCGACCGTTGGAACGCCCTTATGGTGATAGGCGACCATGGCTTCGACATGGACCTTCATCGATGCACGAGCGGCCTTTTCGACCGCTTTGGGGTCGCTTTCCTGCCTGGCCCGCCATTCGCCAACTTTCCACCCGATCGGGAGATAGCCGTGCAGCGGATCATGCGCGCTGGTCTGGTCGGTCAGGATATCGGGATTAACGCCGCGGCGCAGCAATTCGGGCACGATTTCAGCTGCATTGCCGATCAGCGCAACCGACTTTGCCTCGCCCGCCTCGGTCCAGCGTGAAATCATCGCAAGCGCTTCGTCCAGATCGCTGGTTTTTTCATCGACATAACGCGTGCGCAAACGAAAATCGGCGCGCGTTTCATCGCATTCAATCGCAAGGCAGCATGCGCCCGCCATCACTGCGGCAAGCGGTTGCGCGCCGCCCATTCCGCCAAGGCCAGCGGTAAGGATCCACTTGCCTTTCAGATTGCCGCCATAGTGCTGGCGACCGGCCTCGACAAAGGTTTCGTAGGTGCCTTGAACGATCCCTTGTGTGCCGATGTAAATCCACGAACCGGCGGTCATCTGGCCGTACATCGCCAGACCCTTCTTATCGAGTTCATTGAAGTGGTCCCAATTGGCCCAGTTGGGCACGAGATTGGAATTGGCGATCAACACGCGCGGCGCGTCCTTGTGGGTGCGGAAAACGCCAACCGGCTTACCCGACTGGACCAGCAGGGTCTGGTCTTCCTCAAGCGTTTTGAGGCTTTCGACAATGCCATCAAACGCGGCCCAATTGCGCGCCGCCCGGCCAATGCCGCCATAAACCACCAGCTCATCGGGATTTTCGGCAACGTCGGGATGCAGATTGTTCATCAGCATCCGCAAGGGCGCTTCGGTGAGCCAGCTCTTGGTGTTCAACTGTGTCCCGGTGGGCGGATAAACAGCACGGCTGTTGTGCGCACGATCAATCATTGAGAAATTCCTGAATTGAAAATTTGGGGAACTGGGTTGCGGCCCAAAGCGTATCTCCTGACACCAGTTCGGAGGCCGTCTCGAGATCGGTGCTGAGGAAGCGGTCTTTGTGCAGCGGTTTGACGCTTTGGCTGAAAACCTGCGCAACGCCGCGCAGCGCAGGGCTGGTTTTTAGCGGCGTTCGATAGCGGATGCCTTCGACGGCGCTGAACACCTCGATGCCGATAATGCGCATCAGATTGTCAGCCATACGTTCAAGCCGTCTCGCTCCGTGCGCGGCCATGCTGACATGGTCTTCCTGATTGGCGCTGGTCGGGGTTGAATCGGTTGAGCACGGGTTGGCGAGATGTTTGTTCTCGCTCATCAGCGCTGCACTGGTCACTTCGGCGATCATCAGGCCCGAATTCAGCCCCGGGTCCTCTGCCAGAAAGGCAGGCAGATCAAAACTCAGGGTGGGGTCGACCAGCAAGGCGATGCGGCGCTGGGAGATCGCTCCGATTTCGGCGATGGCAAGCGCGGTCATATCGGCGGCAAACCCGACCGGTTCGGCATGGAAATTGCCGCCTGAAACGATGCGATCCTCCGATGTAAGGACAAGCGGATTATCGGTCGCGGCATTGGCTTCGCGGGTTAAGGTGGTGGCGGCCTGCGCAAGAATGTCCATCGCTGCACCCACAACCTGCGGTTGGCAGCGCATGCAATAGGGATCTTGAACGCGGTGATCGTCGTCGCGGTGTGCCTCGCGGATTTCACTTCCTTCTAGCAGTGCGCGCATCATCTTTGCCGCAGCGATCTGCCCTGGATGTCCGCGCAGAGTGTGGATTTCCTCGATCAGCGGCGCGGTGGATGCCATCGCAGCATCGATTGAAAGCGAGCATGACAGCAATGATGCGCACGCTGCGTGCCAGGCGCGGAACAATCCGGCGAGCGCATAGGCGCAGGAAAACTGCGTGCCGTTGATAAGCGCAAGCCCTTCCTTTGGACCAAGTACGACAGGATCAAGACCCGCCTTGCGCAGCGCTTCGCCGCCCCGCATCCGCTGGCCTTCAAATTCGGCCTCGCCTTCGCCCATCAAGACCGCTGCCATATGCGCCAGGGGTGCCAGATCGCCCGATGCCCCGACCGATCCCTGCGCAGGAACAATCGGATGAACGCGGCGCGCCAGCATGGCTTCGAGCAGCGATACCGTTTCAAGCCTGACGCCCGATGCGCCTCGGCCGAGTGAAATCAGCTTTAAAACCATCATCAAACGTTTGACGCTTGTCGGTGTGTCTTCACCCACTCCTGAACAATGCGACAGGATGAGATTGCGTTGCAGCGTTTCGGTGTCTTCGGGCGCGATCCTGACGCTCGCCAGTTTCCCGAACCCTGTGTTGATCCCGTAAACCGCCGCGCCCCCTTCGGCGGCCGCCTGCACGCGCTTCGCCGATGCTGCGATGCGTTTGCGTGCGGCATCGTCGAGAACGACAGGCGCCTGCCTGGACCAGATCGTTTCGAGCGTCTCCAACGCGACCGAACCCGGTGCCAGTATCATCGGCTCGCTCAGCACGGCTTTCCTCCAAAAATGCGTTGATGTAGCGGGGCATCGCCCATGCGGTAGGTTAGCTCGGCCGGGTCGGTGACATCCCAGATGCAAAGGTCAGCGCGAAGGCCCTGCCGGATTTGCCCTGTGTTGCTAAGGCCAAGAGCATGCGCACCGTTTTGCGTGACACCGCGAAGGCATTCCTGCGGCGAAAGGCCAAACAGGACCGCTCCCATATTCATCGTCAGCAGCAGCGATGTCATCGGCGATGAACCCGGATTGCTGTCTGTCGCAAGCGCCATGGCAACGCCCGCCTCGCGCAGCTGTGCGATGGGTGGTTTGCGGGTTTCCTTGAGCATGTAGAAGGCGGCGGGCAAAATCACTGCGACAGTGCCCGATTTCGCCATCGCGTCGATGCCCTCTTCGCACAGATATTCAAGATGATCGGCGGACAAGGCGTTGAAACGCGAGGCGAGAATAGCACCGCGCGAATCTGACAATTGTTCTGCATGCAGCTTGACCTGCAAGCCCAGCTTAGCCGCGTGATTGAAGACACGCTCCATCTGCCCTGCATCAAAGGCGACGTTTTCGCAGAACCCATCAACCGCATCGACCAACCCTTCGGCTGCGGCCTGATCGAGGGCGGGCAGGCAAATCTGATCGAGATAGTCATCGGCTTCCATACCCTTGGGGTAGGCATGGGCACCCAGAAAGGTGGTGCGAACGCGGATGTCGCGGTGCTGTTCAATCTCTCTTGCGACCCGCAGCATCCTGAGCTCGGTATCTGTATCAAGCCCGTATCCCGACTTGATCTCGACCGTCGTTGCGCCTTCGGCAATGAGCCTGTCGAGCCGCGCCAACGCGCTCGCTAACAGGTCTTCATGGCTAGCTGCGCGCGTGGCCTCGACGGTTGAGAAGATGCCGCCGCCTGCTTGCATGATCTCTTCGTAGCTGGCCCCTGTTTGACGCATCTCGAATTCGCGTGCGCGCGATCCGGCATAAACAAGGTGGGTGTGGCAATCGATCAGTCCGGGCGTGACGAGCCGGCCTGAAAGCGATGTGCGCTCTGCCTGTGCATAGGGGGCGGGAATGCCCGCTTCATCACCGACATAGGCGATTTTGCCCTGGTCGATAACAAGTGCGCCCGTCTGCCAATATTTGCCCGGTTCGGTTTCCGGCATCGGTGCAAGAGTGCAATCTGTGAAAATTTGTGGGCTGGACATAGGCGACTCAATTAAACATATATCTGCACATATAGAGCATATGTCTATACATATTGCCGCTTGTCAATCGTGGAATCGAGGCGCGCACCCATGCATGCGTATGAAAAAATTAGAGCCGAGATGTTGCGGCGGATCGCCAGCCAGGATTGGCCCGCAGGATTGACCTTGCCGCATGAAGAGCAGCTGGCCGAAGAGTTCGGCGTTGCGCGCGGGACGGTGCGGCGGGCGATGGCCGATCTTGTCGAGCAGGGCCTGATTGAACGCAAACGCAGGGCCGGAACCAAGGTCGCCTCGCGAAGCGCGCATTCATCAACGCTGACGATCCCGATTGTAAGGAAAGAGATCACGGCCAGCGGCGCGCAATATGGCTACAAATTGCTCACCAGCGAAATTGGCGGGGCAGAGCTTGATCCCACAGGCCATTTTGCCCGCGCGCAATTGCTAAAAATAGCCAGTCTGCATCTGGCCGACGGGCAACCCTATCAATTGGAAGAACGCCTGATCAGTCTAGAAGCGGTCCCGCACGCAGCAGACCATGATTTCAGCGCAATCAGCCCCAATGAATGGCTGATCGAGCAGGTGCCCTATTCGGCAGTGCGCACCGTCCTTAGAGCAGAGGCGGCAGACGAGGTGCAGGCGCTCCATCTCAAGATTGCCCGGCATTCACCGGTATTTGTAATCGACCGGCAAACGCGGTTGGATACGATGCCGGTAACGCTGGTGAAGATGTCGCATCGCGCCGCATCATTTTCGATCACGACGACAACCAATTCAGCAGGCTGAGGCAGCGCCTCGGTGCGGCTTACCTAGCCGGTTAGAAGGAGAGGGTAGGGCGGGCGTTATGCCTGATTGCTGCCTTTGACCATGTGGTGAAGCCAGTTCTTCACCTCCAGCGTTCGTTTTGCAGGGTCGGCAAGGTCGTCATCCATGCCCCATTTCCACATAATGTCGACGCGCGATGCATCACTGTTCAACGCGCGCATGTCATTGGCAAATTCCATCACTGCCGCTTCGCTTTCGAAGCTGCCCTGTGAAACCAGATCTCCCTTGCGCACGACAGCCAAGGCCCCGATCTCGGAAAAATCGTATTCGGGGTGATACTGGAATGCCCAGAAACGCCCGTTCAGGTGGGTCACGTCCAGCGCCTGAACTGGCGAGAATGCATTGCCGGCGAGCAGCACGCCGCCTTCGGGCAGTTGGGTGATGATATCGCCATGCGATTCAAAACCATCAAAAACGCCGTGCTTGCCATCATACATCGGGTGGGATCGGCCTTCGTCGGTCAGAAGGATTTTGCGGCCAACGCCAAATTCGCGGCCCTTGGGATTGGCTTCGCATTTTCCGCCTGCGGCCACAGCTGCCAATTGTGCGCCCCAGCAGCTGCCCATCTGGGGGATGCCATGTTCAAAGAATGTGCGGCACCAATCGATATGGCGTTGGACCAGATCATCCGTTTCGGAAAAGAACAGGTTTGAACCGGTCCAGCAGATGCCGGCGTATTGTGACGGGTCGATCTGGGGCGCATCAGGGGCCGACATTTCGGCTATGTCGATGAGCCGTTCATCGACATATTGGCCCAGCATCCGCTTATAGAGCAGCGATGCCTTGGTCGCCCCGGCCTCGGCCAGATTGGCAATTCCAGCCGGGTCATACCCTTCGATCACAAGCAGCCTCTTTTCGGGCCTGAACATATCCCAGCTCCTATTTCAGCGCGTCACCGTTCACCGTAATGCGATAGAGCAACCGCTCATATTCGACATAATCGTTCAAGGCGGCGTGCTGCACGATGCGGTTGTCCCACATCGCAACGCTGCCTTTCTCCCAGCGGAAACGGCACTGGAAATCCTCACGCACCGCGTGGGCGCAAAGGAAATCGATCAGCGGTTTGCTTTCTTCGGGCGTCCACCCCTTGAAGTGGCTCACAAACATCGGGTTCACATAGAGCGCTTCGCCGCCGGTGACCGGGTGTTTGATGATAACCGGATGTTCGACCTGCTCGCTCACAATGTCGCTGCGTTTATAGGTGATGGGGCCATCGCCATCGTATTTTTCAAGCGCGGTGGGAGAGGTGTAGGCATCGTGCGCGGAGTGAACCGCGGTGAGGGTGCGTAAGCTAGCCTTCATGCCATCGGACAAGGCATCAAATGCAACCTGTTGATTGGCGAACAATGTGTCGCCGCCTTGGGGCGGGACGGTTTCGGCATAGACGATCGAGCCAAGGCTGGGCTTTTCAAAAAAGCTGTTATCGGTGTGCCAGCCCACGCCGAAACTGGCGCCTGTTCCAGCCGGTTTGTGCATTTTGATGATTTCGGGGAAGTCTTCCATTCCGTTGACAATCGGATGCACTTCGAGCGTGCCAAATCGTTTGGCAAAATCGTAGTGATCCTTGAACGAAAGATCCTGATCTCGAAATCCGATTGCGCCAAAGGTGAACAAGGCGGTGCGAATTTCGTCGAACTGTTCATCGGACAGATCAGATGAAAGATCGACACCGGAAATTTCAGCGCCCATCGCGCCTGTCATCCGGCGCACTTCGATCGTTTGAAAATCATCTTTCAACATCATCAAACCTCTTTGAAATTATAGGATTTTGGCCGGGTCAGTTGTTCGTAGCCAATCGTTGATAAGGTGCACCCGCGGCCGGAATTCTTCACTCCGGTCCAGGCCAGATAAGGATCAAGGTAGTCGCAGCGGTTGAGAAAGACGGTGCCTGTTTCAAGCGCGCTGCCGATTGTCTTTGCCGCCGCTTTGTCGGTGGTCCAGATCGATGCGGTGAGGCCATATTGGCTGTCATTCATCAGCCTTATCGCCTCTGCATCATCGGCGACCGGGCAAATACCGACAACCGGCCCAAAGCTTTCCTCCATCATGACGTCCATGGTGTGATCGACATTGGTCAAAACCTGCGGGCCAAGATAGGCGCTGCCCCAATTGGTATCGAGCGGCAGATGCGCCTGTGCGCCGCCTTCGATTGCATCGGCGATCTGTTGGCGCACTGTGTCGGCACCCTTTGCGCTGGCCATCGGGCCTAACGTTGTCGCTTCGTCCATTGGATCGCCCAAGGTGAGCGAGGAAGCGTGTTTGACGATGCCAGCTACCAACTCGTCTTGAACCGACGCATCGGCATAGATCCGCTCAATCCCGCAGCATGATTGGCCGCTGTTGAAAAAGGCCCCGTCGGCAAGGTTTTCTGCTGCAATGGCAATGTCTGCATCCTTGCGCACATAGGCAGGGTCCTTCCCGCCAAGTTCGAGGCCGGCACCAATGAACTTGCCAGCAATCGCTTGATTAACCGCTTCGCCGCCGCCGACCGAACCGGTGAATGCGACGTAATCAATCGCAGGCGCGCCCATCAGATCGGCTGCTCCTGCATGGTCAAGGAATACGATCTGGAAAACCCCGTCAGGCAAACCAGCATGACGGAAGGCCTCTTCATAGCGTTTGGCAACAAGCGGCGTTTGCGCAGAATGTTTAAGGATCACGCAATTGCCTGCAGCCAAGGCCGGAATGATCGCATTGACCGAAGTAAGGAAGGGGTAATTCCACGGCGCCAACACCGCCACCACACCCAAGGCCTCGCGCGCGATCCAGCGGTCGAACCCATCGACCGGTTCGGGCCTGATGTCGGCCAATGCGTTTGGAGCCAATGCCAGCATCGCATCGCTGCGTTCTTTGAGGCCCTCGAGCTCTTTGCTGCTGTAGCGAATAGGCCGCCCCATCTGGCGGGTGATTTCGGTGCCGATTGCATCCTTGTTTGCAAACAGGTGATCGCTCGCCGCCTTCAGCCGTTCAATGCGTGTTTCAAGAGGGGTGGCGCGCCACTCTGCGCGCGCTGCCTGGGCACGCGCCAGCACATCGGCCAGTTCATCGCCGCTGTGATAATTGCCTGAATAGACCCGCGAACCGTCGATCGGGGAAAGACATTCAAAATCAGCTGACATGTTCTTGCCTCGCGCGGTTGTAGTGCGGTTGTAGTGCGGTTGTAATCGAGCGGGCATAATCCGCATCAGGAATGAAATTTCAAGCCAAAATTTCACTTTAATGAAATTGTGCCTTGCAGATTTCAGTCGTCCCGATAGTTTGCGCGCATGGCGACAGCGGCTGAAACAGCGGATTTTGACCAGAATGTCGGGCGCGAAGTGCGTGCGCTGCGCAAGAACCGCAAACTTACCTTGGCCCAGCTCGCCACCTCGGCTGGCTGCTCGATTGGCTATCTCAGCGAGGTCGAGCGCGGCACCCGCACGGTTTCGATCAAGTTTCTAAGCGGTATTGCAGATACGCTCGATGTGCCGCTTGGCTGGTTTTTCTCACATGGCGATCAACCTGATAACGAAGCGGGCAAAATCGTAAGAGCCGCATCGCGAAAACACATCGGGAGCAAGGATGACGGCCTGTTTGAAGAACTGCTGTCACCCGATCTGACTGGGAGCTTTGAAGTCTTCCTCACCCGCATTGAACCTGGCGCAAGGTCCAACGGCACCTTGAACCGCCAAGTGGAAGAGGAGGGCTACCTTGTTCAAGGCGCGCTTGATCTGACCATTGATGGCGAGCGGTTTGAGCTGGCCGAAGGCGACAGTTTCCGGATCAACAAACTGCCATTTAGTTGGCGCAACACTGGCAAGAGACAGGCGGTTATCGTCTGGGTCACCAGTCCGCCAGTCTATTAATCTCAACAAGGTTTGGTCAGATATAATGATGTCAGCAACGCCTATTGGTCGCCTTGTCCTTTTGCTAGCCGCTTGTCTGGCCATATCGCCGAGCGCCGCGCTCGCCAGCTCTGTTGACGCTCAGATCAATTCAGCTGTCCAGCCGCTAACCGATGCGCTGTCGGCGTTCATATTCTTCTCAGTCACCATCGCCGGAGCCGAAGTTCCGCTGATTGTTGCATGGCTGATCCTTGGCGCGGTGTTCTTCACCGTCTACCTTGGTTTCATCAATGTCCGCGGGTTTGGCCATGCGATCAACATCGTGCGCGGCAAATATTCCGATCCGGCCCATGGCGGGGAGATTTCGCATTTTCAGGCGCTGACGGCAGCGGTTTCCGGAACCGTTGGGATCGGCAATATCTCTGGCGTTGCGATCACCGTTTCGCTGGGCGGAGCGGGCGCGATTTTCTGGCTGGTCGTCGCCGGATTTCTGGGCATGGCAACCAAGTTTGTCGAATGCGCGCTGGGGGTGAAATACCGCCAGACCAATGCAGATGGATCGGTTTCGGGCGGGCCGATGTATTATCTGCGCGATGGTCTGGCGCGAAAAGGCATGCCGCGCCTTGGCCGGTTTTTAGGAGCCTTTTACGCGCTCAGCATCGTCATTGGCTGTCTGGGTATCGGAAACATGTTTCAGGCCAATCAGGCCTATGCCCAATTGCTCGAAGTGACAGGCGGCCAAAGCAGCATCCTTGCAGGCAATGGCTGGTTGGTGGGCGTTGCTATGGCAGGTGCGGTTGCGCTGATCATTGTCGGCGGGATCAAGTCGATCGCCAGTGTTACGGCCAAACTCGTGCCCTTTATGGTCGCCATTTATGTCGTCGGCGCGCTGGTTGTTCTTGCGCTCAACATCACTGCCATTCCTGCAGCCTTTGGCACCATTATCGCAGGCGCGTTTTCGATGGAGGGCGTAGCAGGCGGGGCGATAGGCATCATGATACTGGGCTTTCAACGCGCCGCATTTTCGAATGAGGCCGGCATCGGCTCTGCTCCGATTGCCCACTCCGCCGTCAAGACAGACGAGCCGATCAGCGAAGGCTTCGTCGCGCTGCTAGAACCATTTATCGATACGATCGTGATCTGCACGCTCACAGGGCTTGTGCTGGTGGTTTCATTCCCGCCGGACATGCTGATGAAGAGCGGGCTTGCAGGCATTGAAATGACTTCGGCAGCGTTCTCTCAGAACATCCCCGGATCATCGGTGCCGTTGTCGCTGATTGCCTTTATGTTTGCCTTTTCGACGATGCTCGCCTGGGCCTATTACGGGACCAAGGGTTGGACCTATCTGTTTGGCGAGGGGCGGGGGAAGGAGCTGACTTTCAGCATCACTTTCTGTCTGTTCATCGTGATCGGATCGTCGGTCACGCTCAGCGCGATTTTGGGTTTTGCCGATGCGCTCATATTCGTCATGGCAATCCCCAACATTATCGGGCTTTACATACTTGCTCCTGATCTCAAGCAGGATCTGAAGGAATACTGGGCCGCTGTTGCCGCGCGCCGTCAGGCCATCTTGAACGAAGGAAACGCATAAGATGACCGACCATCGCTCCACCCCGCCAATCGGCGCGGATTTGTATGGTGAATTGCAGCTGGCAGAGCCCGAGGCGCGCAAGAGCCTGCTGCGTTTTGCGCCGGGTCTGGTGGTGGTTGCTATCGCAGCGCTCGCGGCTTTGTGGTTGAGCGAACAATATGGCGTGCCGGTGATCCTCTTGGGGCTACTCATCGGTCTTGCGCTCAATTTCGTGAATGCTGACAAGCGTCTCGCCCCCGGGCTCGATTTCTCGTCACAGACTTTGCTGCGGATCGGCATTGTGTTGCTGGGCACCCAGATCACTATCGCCCAGATCAGCGACCTTGGTCTGGGTTATTTTGGCGCTCTGATTGTGATTATGGGCGCGGTGATGCTGTCAGGCATGCTGGCTGCGCGCCTGCTCAAACAGGACGTCATGCATGGATTGCTGGCAGGCGGCGCAACCGCGATTTGCGGCGTTTCGGCGGCGCTCGCGTTGTGGAGCATCATTGGCGAACGGCGCGTGGATCAATCGCGTTTTACACTGGTATTGCTGGGCATCACGCTGGCCAGCGCCTTTGCGATGACATTCTATCCCCTGATCGCGAGTTCGCTTGAACTGTCGGACAAACAGGCCGGTTTTCTGATCGGTGCATCGATCCACGATGTCGCGCAGGCAATCGGGGGCGGCTATTCCTATTCCAACGATGCCGGAGAAGTGGCCGCGATTGTCAAATTGTCGCGCGTTGCCATGCTTGCGCCGATCCTGATCCTGGTGGGCGTCATTCTGAACATCGTGCAGCAAAAACGCGAAGGCGGTGCGGATACACGGCTTAAGCTGCGTCAGGTTTTGCCGTGGTTCCTGATCGGCTTCTTCGTTCTGGTGCTGGTTTCATCGACCGTGGCGCTGCCAGCAGAACTGGTTGAGGTTTGCGACAAATTGGTTCGAGGCTCTTTGCTGTTTGCGGTTATCGCAGCGGCGATCAAATCGGACATGAGAGGCCTGCTCTCGCATCGCTGGGTCAGCTTTGGGCCGGTTGTCGTCACAACACTTGTTTCATTTGCGCTCTCTTTGTTGTTTGCGATGCAATTCTAGCGCCGGATTTGCTCTGACAGAGGCCGGTCGAGGCCCTGATCCAGCGAGCCATCACCACAACAATTTACGTTACGTAAAAAGAGGCTTTGCGCAGACAAATCGCAAGCTGTAGATGGCTGCCTTGTTCGAACGGGGGTGGGCGCGGCGTGAGGCCGTTGGTTCGCCGGTTCGCGCAACATCAAGGCAATCGATCAAGAAGGCTCGCAATGCTCTCAGTTCTCGATGTATTCCGGATCGGGATTGGCCCGTCGAGCTCTCACACGGTGGGACCGATGCGGATCGCCGCGCGCTTTTTGCGCGAGATCGAGAGCAAGGGGCTTTTGCCCCAGGTTGAACGCATCGAGGTTCGCCTTCAGGGCTCGCTCGCCTTTACAGGTGTCGGACACGCGACCCCATCGGCGGTGATCTATGGCCTGCTGGGATACCAGCCTGAAACGATCGACAGCGTTGCAGCCAAACGTAAACTTGCCGACCTTGAAACCGAATGTCGGCTGCATCTGCTTGAACAACGCTGGATCGACTTTGATAGCGCGCGCGATATCGTGTTTGACTACGACACCGCGACCGATCTTCATCCCAACCAGATGCAATTGGCGGCCTTTGGTCCAGACCGAAACAATGCCCTGTTTGAACAGGAGTTTTATTCAACCGGAGGCGGCTTCATTGCCACCCGCCAGCAACTTGAAACGCCCGCGCCCGACGATCTGGTTTCCGCGAAAAGCGATGTCCCGTTCCCATTCGGTTCGGCAGAAGAATTGCTGGCCATCTGTAACAACGAGCAATGTGCCATTGCCGATGTCATCCTTGCCAACGAAGATGCATTTCGCGCGCGCGCCGAAACGGGGGAGCGGCTCGACCACATTATCGCGGTGATGATGGCGTCGGTGGAACGCGGATTGCATGCAGATGGATGCCTGCCCGGCGATCTGAAGGTGGTGCGCCGCGCGTCGAGCCTGTGGGGCAAGCTGACCGCAAATCCCCAGTCGAATGAGCGGGAGCAGATCTTCGACTGGCTTAACGTTTATGCCATGGCCGTGAATGAGGAAAACGCATCAGGCGGGCAGGTTGTAACAGCGCCCACCAACGGCGCTGCTGGAATAATCCCCGCGATCATTCGTCACTATTGCATCAGCGATCAGGGCGAGGGCACCTTGGCGCGCAAATTCCTGCTGACAGCTGGCGGAATTGGGCTGCTCTATAAACAAAGAGCATCGATTTCGGGTGCGGAAATGGGCTGTCAGGGCGAAGTGGGCGTGGCCTGTTCAATGGCAGCGGGCGGACTGGCGGCGATCTGGGGAGGCACGCCTGAACAGGTCGCCAATGCTGCTGAAATCGCGATGGAGCACAATCTGGGGCTCACCTGTGACCCGGTTGGCGGACTGGTTCAAATCCCGTGCATCGAACGCAATGCCATCGGCGCGGTCAAAGCGGCCAACGCTGCGCGTCTGGCGCTGCACCGCCACGAAAAGGCTCATGTTTCGCTCGATCAGGTTATTGAAACCATGCGCCAAACCGGCCTCGACATGTCGTCCAAATACAAAGAGACAAGTCAGGGCGGTTTAGCGGTTAATGTCGTCGAGTGCTGACCAGCATTACGCCTGGCAATTGTCGTTGCCAGCGGCCTCAATCGAAACGAATGTGATCGAATGCGGGGCAAATGCGACTTGCCAGGCCGAAACCGCCTCCAGACCCGCGATCGTTCCATCATCGGACACCGAGGGTTTCGACTGGTTGATAGAGACGTCTTTTGAACCAAGTTCATCAGCTGTCAGGCTGAAAATACTGGCATCGTGGCCAAGTGAAATGGACTGACCGTCTTCGCCCAAATTGAGCACTGCCAATCCCACACCGCCATTTTGCGCGGGCAGGCAATGGGCATAGATGCGCAGATCTTCCGATGGCGATGCGGGGGCGGTAAGGACGGTTGTTCCCATCGTGCGCTGCCACAGCAAGGCGGCCCAATAATTCGGTCTGGGCTCCAGCGTGTCTTCGTCAATCAGCGCATAATCTGACGCAGCGAGCGTGTTGTGCATGACCACCTGTACATCGCGTTGCGCAAGT
>Ga0316207_10003267_pt1 | contig 15288 bp, 20 predicted proteins | sample 6weekpyrite_MG_FD_204943 | JGI IMG/M metagenome (GOLD analysis project Ga0316207, IMG submission 204943) | Microbial mat bacterial communities from mineral coupon in-situ incubated in ocean water Damariscotta River, Maine, United States -... | ecosystem: Environmental > Aquatic > Marine >... | reverse complement strand
CCGCCCGCCGCTGCCCCTCGAGTCCCAGAGCCGCCGCGCTACCCGCCTCGCGCCGAGGTCGAGGCGCTCCTGCGTTGCTCGCTTCGGCTCACGCACCCCGACGCCCGGCCGGCGCGGGATTGGCTGCAGGACCGCCTCGGACGGCTGCCCGTGCTGGCCGCTCGCTACCTGGCCGCGGACCAACGGCTGCCCCGATGGGCTCGCCGTGAGCGCCGTTCCTGGGTCGACCTCGGCTACCGGCTGATCGTCCCGACCTGGGACGCGGACGGCCAGGTGCGCAGCGTGCGCGCCCGGCGTGTCGTCGAGGGCCTCAGCGGGCCCAAGGCGTTGCCCCCCTCCGGCTACTCCGCGGGCGGCCTCGTGCTCGCCTCGCCCCGGGCGGTGCTCATGCTCCGAGGCGAGGCCCAGCCAGAGGCCGTGGTGATCTCCGAGGGCGAGCCGGCATGGGCCGCGTGGTCGTCCGCGAAGCCTCGTGCCGCCGTCGTCGGCGTAGGGTCGGGATGGTGGACCCAGGGCCACGCCGACCGCGTGCCCGATGGGGCGGACGTCATCCTGGCGACCGACCACGACAAGGCGGGAGACCGCTACGCCGAGCAGGTGCGCGAGACGCTCGCGGGACGCTGCAAGATCACCCGATGGGGGACCCCATGACGCGAGACGCCGACGAGCTGTTGCGAGACTTCGGACCCGAGGCCCTCGCCGCGGCGGGGGGGCAGGTCGTCGAGGAGCCGGACGGCGTGGCCATCCTGTCCGGCGTGGTCGGACAGATCGAGGGGGCGGACACGGACGGGCCGCAGATCAAGCGGCTGGGCCCGCTGATCGAGCTCTACGGGGACGCGGGCCGATGGGGCGCCGTCCTGGCCGCGTCGGTCAACCGCGCCGCCGAGGTCGAGGGGACCCTGCTGCGCCTGTCCGCGGCGCTGTCCGTGCGCGCTGCCGATCAGGTGCGCAGCCGTCTGCGTCAGGACCGGCAGGCCGCGGTCAAGCGTTCCCTTCGCGTGGTGGGCGACGACGAGGGGGGAGACCCGATCCGTATGTGCGTCGACTGGCCCGCGTACCCCGAGGGCGTGGCCGTGCCCGGGGGATGGCGCCTCGACCGAAACCGCCTGCGCCGCGTCAGGGCCAGCCGCGACAAGTTGATCGAGGAGGACGTGGGCCGTCCGGTGCTCGTCACCCGCCGCCTGAGGGACGCCGACGATCAGAGCTGGTCCGTGGAGCTCGCATGGACCCAGGGGCCCAAGTGGGAGACGGCGATCGTTCCGCGGTCCGTGGCGCTGTCCTCGCGGGAGCTCCTCAGCCTCGCCGACCAGGGCGCCCCGGTGTCCTCGGCGACAGCCAAACGGGCCGTGGAGTGGCTCACGGTCCTGGACCAGGACGAGGCCCTGCCCGTGGATTGGTGCGCCGCCCGGATGGGCTGGGTAGGGTCGACCTCGCGGTACTTCCTGCTCGGCGAGCGGCAGATCCACAAGGGCGAGACACCGGAGCACCGGGTGAGCCTGGCCGCGGCGAGCTCGGGGGCACGGCAGGCGGCGCGCGCCGTGAGGACCGGGGGCACCTGGGAGGGCTGGCTGCAGCTCGTCGACGTCATCGCCGACCAGCCGGCGCCGTGGGCGATCATCTATGCGGCCTGCTCGGCGGCGCTCCTGCAGGTCCTCGACGCGCCCTGCTACGGGATCGACATGTGCGGCGAGTCCGGCACGGGGAAATCTACGCTCCTCGAGCTGGCGTCAAGCGTTTGCGCCGTGCCCAAGAAAGGGCACGGCTACTCCGGCTGGGACGGCACCCTTGCCGGCACCGAGGGGTCCGTGGGCGTCCGGTGTGACCTGCCCTTGTGCCTCGACGAAGGGCAGCTCGTGCCGGAGCGTCGTTGGGGCGAGGCGGGGACGCTGCTCTACGCCATCACGAGCGGCGCCGGCCGCGCGAAGGGGACGATCGGGCGCCTCGGGATGGCTCACGTGGACTCGTGGCGGACGGTCCTGATCTCGACCTCCGAGGAAGGGATCACGTCCTGGTCCCCCCACGACGGCGTGCGGCGTCGGATCATCGAGCTCCGAGGCGCCGGCCTGCGCACCGCCGAGGACACGGACGCCGTGCGGGACATCATCCGCGAGCACCACGGGCACCTGTATGCCCGCCTCGTGCAGCACATCGTCGACAGCGTGGACGCCCGGGACGAAATGCGGGCGGCCTACACGGCACGGCGAGACCAGGCCCGCGAAGGCGTCACGGACTCGATCAGCCGGTCGGCAGCGGCCTACGTCGCCGCGATCGAGGTCGCCGCCGCCATCATCCACGGGGCGCTCGGCGTGCCGGAGCCGCAGTGCGACGTCCTCGGCTGGCTCTGGGGGCAGATCCGAGGCGTCACCGGCGAGTCCGACCGGGCGGCGCGGGCGTGGGATCAGGTCTGGGCGTGGTGCTGGGCGCATCGGGCGAGCTTCTACGGCCCGCACTCCCCCGAGGTCCCGCCGCGTGGCGAGTGGCTCGGCCTCTGGGCTGATCACGCGGGCTACGTCGCCGTCCGGCCTGACCGCCTCGCCGAGGTGTTCCGGCGGGCGGCCCTCGGGTCGCCGGCGTCGATCTACCGGTCCTGGGCCGCGCGTGGCTGGCTGGACTCCGAGAGCGGCCGGACCTCCCGCAAGGTGACGGTCCCGGGGGAGGGATCCATGGGGGGCGGCGAGCGGCTGCGCATGGTCTGTCTTCGGATCAAGCGGCCGGAGGCGTGATCCGCGTCGCTGCCCTCTACGTCGACACGGCACGCGGCCCCTATGCCGGGATGGCGAGCGTCGAGTGCTGGGGATTTGCGCGCCGTGATGGGCGGCAGCACGACCTCTTTGCGCCCACGAGGGACGCCGCCAGCTACGCCGGCCCGCACCCGGTCATCGCGCACCCGCCGTGTGGCCCGTGGGGCCGTTTCTGGTGGAACTACAAAGGGGGCGAGGGTGCGAAGTCCTGCGGCCCCCGAGCTGTCGAGCAGGTGCGCGCGTTCGGCGGGGTCCTCGAGCACCCGTCCCACTCCGGCCTGTGGAAGCATTGCGCCCTGCCGGAGCCCGGCGACGGCCTCGACGAGCATGGGGGGCGGACGATCCTCGTGAACCAATCCGATTGGGGCCACAAGGCGCGCAAGCCGACATGGCTCTACATCGTGGGCGGCCTGGTGCCCCCGATGCCTCCCCCACGTGAGCCCACGCACGTGATGGTCCGGCTGCTGCGGAACGGCAACGACTGGCCAGAGGTCCCCAAGCGGGAGCGGCACCTGACCCCGCCAGCGTTCGCGCAGTGGCTGGTCGACCTCGCGGGGACAGTGGCGATCACCCGCACTAAATAGTGGACGCTCTATAGGGATAGAGGTATAACTATTGGGCCGGGGGGGGAGAGAACAACGCCCCCGCAATGGAGCCCGCCATGACGACCGACGCCCTCGACTTCCTCAACGCCATTGACGACCAGACCTGGGAGCGCGTCTGCGGCGAGCAGGGGCGACCCGAGTTCGCGCGCCTCGCCCTCGACAACGGCGAGACGATCGAGCAGGCATGGACCGACGCCCTCGCGCACGCCGGCAGCCTGTAGGAGCCCCGCGCCCTCTCGCCCCGTAGCCTTCACCGGCACGGGGCCTCGCCGGTGTCAGGAGGACCCATGCGCCCGCTACTCGCCCTCATGCTCGCCGCCTGCGCGCCCGAGCACCCCACCACGGACACCGCCCACGAGGGCGTCGACCAGCTCGACGCCGGCCAGTGGTACGCCGTGAGCCCCTCGCGCCCGCTGCCCCTCGACGATCTGCACGAATGCGTGCCCCCGATCTGTGAGGCCGCGATCATGCTCGCCGACAACGGGGACGTGCTCTACAGCAGGTCCCACGAGGAGCCGACCGTGCGCGGCACCTGGGACAACCCCGGGGCGCTCACCATCGACGGCCTCGACGCCGCCGTGCTGCTCGTCGACGCCGGGCACCCGTCCTACGACCTCGTGCACGAGTCCGGGGCCGTCCGCGTCACGGCCTGGCCCTACCTGGACCCGCCGCACGAGCGGGAGCCGGGAACGGTCGACTGATGGACGTGCTCGTCTACGGCTCGGCCACGTTCCCGCAGGTCCGCGTCGAGGCGTCCATGGCGCGGCTCCGGCGAAAGCATCCCGGCCTGCGGGTCCTGTCGGCGTTCCGCGTGGGCGCCGAGCAGCTCGCCGGGCTCTGGGCCATGGCGCACGGGGTCGACCTCGAGCACCGGGCCCTCGACACCACGCCACGAGCAGAGGCCGCCGTGTCCTTCGGCGACCCCGAGAACGCAGATCGAGCGCGGGCGGCTGGGCTGCCCGTTTGGGCGCTGGCATGAGCCGGCGCGCAGTCAACCACTACCTGGACCGGGAACGGCCGGTCCCCACACGGAGAGGACGACATGGACGAGACGAGTGCCAACGACGTGCGAGAAGTCCGGCGCGAGATCGGGCGACTGCTTGAGGCGGTCTACGCGAAGCGGGACGCATGGTCATACGACGCCGTGATGCGCAACGTGGGCGCGCTACTCTCTCGCGTCACGACTGCGGAGGCCGAGCGCGACGCCCTGCGCGCCGAGGTCGAGCGGCTTGGGGCCATCGTCTCACGGTGGCAGCATGTGCCGGACTTCGCCATGTGGTCGGTCTGCGAGCATTGCGGCACCGAGCCCGAGACCACGGACGCGTGGATGCGGCCGTGCCCCGCCCGCGTGGAGACCCCATGACCCGCATCCTCTGCATCGACGACTCGCCCCCCGTCTGCCGGTCCCTGCGGCTGACGCTGCGGGGGCTGGGCGAGGTCTTCACGGAAGACGGCGACATCCACAGCGATCCGTATGTGGCGTGCCTCTGCGGAATCGAGCGCCTGACATCCGACAACCCGCCCACCGTGGTCGTCGTGGACGGGCTCGAGGGCTTCGGCCGCCACGTCGTCGAGGCGTGCCAGGCCGAGGGCGTGCCCGTCGTCGCCTACACCGGGTCGCCGGAGGTGTTCCGCGGGCTCTCGCTGCCTGTCGTGGTCAAGCCGGACACCGGCGGGCTGCTGCGGGCGCTGCGGGGCGTGCTGGCGGACGCCCCATGACCGCGATCATCGGCGAGATGATCCGAGCCGAACGCGAGCGCCGCGGCATGACCCAACACGCCGCGTCGATGCACCTGTGCATCCACCCGCGGACGGTCTCGACCTGGGAGACGGGCCGGAGCTGCCCATCGACGCGCTACCATCGCACCATCGCGGGGTGGCTCGGGGTGAGTCTGCGCGAGGTGTCGGATGCCTGCCTGTCGGCCGAGGCCAGGGCACGCCTGCCATGACCCGCCGCACCTGGACCCGTCCCGAGCTCGTCGCCATCGCGCAGGCCGTCGAGGACGGGCAGACCTGGGACCAGGCGGCCAGGCCCTACGGCGTGTCAGGGCACACGGCGCGCACCCTGGTACGCCGGCACGGCATCCCGTGCGACCTCGGCAAGCGGCCCACGCCCGAGCACAGGCGCGCGGACCTCGTGCTGCGCGCCATCGCCCTCCGGAACACGGAGGGCACGTCCTGGGCCCTCACAGCCGCCCGCGTGGGATGGCCTCGCACGCCTCAGGCCCTACGGGTCGCCGCCGTCCGCTACTGCGCGAGGCATGGGGGCAGCGTGAGGGCTGGCTATCCAGACGTCAGGGTGCCCCGCTGACGTTGCCCCACACGCGCCCCGCTGATACCATAGGGTAGACGCCGGCAATGCGTGAACGTGCGCCCCAATGACAGAGAGCGCGCCCCGCTGGACCGCCCGATAAGGCAGGTTGCCCCGTGACGCCCCATTAGCGGGGCGCGTTGCGGGGCGCGTATATTGAGGGTTCTACCTGCGTTGTCCCGATAGTGCCCCGCTGGGCCCCATTTCCGGGGCCCCATAGGGATTGGAGCGCACACACACTCTTGGTATGTCAAGGGGGCGCGTGTGTTGAACCCTCTGGGGCAGTGGGAACAGTGGGGCAGCGGGGCACTAGTAGTAGTAGTAAGAGATATATCAATATCAAAGTACTATATACGCGCCCCACTTTGCGCCCCACTTGTGCCCCGCTGGTCCCATTCTGGGGCAGTAGCGGGGCGCGAGGGGGAGAGAGGCAGGAGGGGATCACCGGGAATGCTGACGTGGTGCACATTGTCAACGAATGCAGCAGCGGGGCAGCGGGGCAGGCCCGGCAGTGTGGGGCGAGAATGCCGACGTGCTGGGCATTCTCAACGCTTGCCGAGAGTGTGCGCGGGGTGCATGTTCTCGCCTATTGGCGAGAGTGCCGACCAGCACGGCGTTTTAGCCCCCTCCCCCCCGGGTGGGGGGTGTTGAGGTATCCTTAGGTCGATAGAAAACCCCCTCCCGGTCCGAAAACATCAGGAGACCCGAGCACATGGGACGACGCAAGAACACCACACCCGAGCAGGTGTCATCGGCGCGGCTTCGCTGGCTGCGCGCGCAATCTCGCCGTCTGATGGAGGACTACAAGGGCGCCAAGAAGGCCAACTCGTGGTCGGCAGTGTCCTCGCTCCAGCGTGAGATCCGCACGCTCCGAGACATGATCGACGCGGAGTGCCTCAAGATCGGCGAGATGGAGGCCCTCAAGGCGCAGGCGTCCCCCGAGACTCCCGAGGAGCGGGCCGCCATGCTCGGCAAGCTGATCGAGGCCGCGTCAGACGACGAGCTCGAGGTTTGCGTGGCGGAATGGTGCAAGCGGCGCCGCTACCGTCTGCAGGTCGACGAAGGCGGGACGCTGCAGATCGTGCCGCTCGGCGACTCCGGCCCCGATCTCACCCTCGTGTCCGGTGGCCGGTGATCTGACGTGGGCCCGCATGTTCCCGGCGGGCAGCCGGCGACCCGTGCCCACGCGCTGGACCGACGGACAGGCCGCGTTCCTGGACTCGCCCCTGCACATGCCGGTCCTCTGGGGCGGCAACGCCGTGGGCAAGTCCGTGGTCCTCGCCGAGCTGGCACGCCGGGCCCTGCGGGGCCAACTGCCGTGGCAGACGCCGGGGCAGCCGTACACGGTGATCATCACGGGCAACACGTGGTCGCAGATCGGGTCGACCCTCAAGTACCTGTGGGACGGGATCGAGCCGGGCGAGTTCAAGAGCGGGATCCGCTACGAGGCGGGCGGCCTCAAGGGCCAACGGCTGCAGGTGTTCCAAGTGGTGGGTGGCCCCGGCAAGGGGGGGGAACTGCGGTGCGGCACGTTCCGCGCATCCAACCTGGCCGGGCCCCGTGCGGACGTCGTGCTGGCTGACGAGCCGATGCCCGAGGACGTGCACGCCGAGCTCCTGCCGCGCCTCATGGGCCGGAACGGGCGCATGTACGTCACGTTCACGCCGACCCTCGGGACGGCCGGGGACGTGGACTACCTCTGGCGCATGGTCGACGACCCCGAGATCCCGTGGTGTGGGGAGATCCAGGTAGAGACCACGCTCGAGAACTGCACGCCCCGCGGCGGCCTGGTCGAGGTCCCCTTTCTGAGGCAGTCGGAGATCGACCGCCTCGCCAAAGGCGTTTCACCGATTCAGGCGGACATGCGGCTGGGCCGGAGCCGCTACCCGCGGCGAGACACGGCCTACTTTGAGGGCGTGTGGGACCGCCGAATGCGCGTGGACTACTCGCCGCCCAAGGACACGCGGGTCCTCATTGGCATGGACCACGGGTCCAAGGCGCAGGCCCAGGTCATCACGCTGATCTATGCCGAGGGCTACGGCCTGAGCACCCGCTACCACATTGCGGACGCCTACGTGTCGCCCGGCCGGACCGAAATGATGCAGGACGCGCAGGGCCTACTCGACATGCTGATCCGCAACGGACTTGCACACCGGCGGGTAGGGGCGGCGCCGTTCTACGACTTGTCAGACGTCGACCTCTGGATCGGCGACCGGTCCCACGGCGGCTACAACGGCGGCCGGGGGGCAAAGAGCAACGGGGACATGCAGCGTTGCCTCGCGCAGCTCCTCGGGTTCGATGTCGACCGCACGGAGGCGTGGCGCTGGCGTGAGCAGCTGCCCGAGCCGCTGCGCAAGATCCGGCAGCCACGCAAGCGCAACCGGTCCATGTGGGACGGCATGGACTCGATCCGGCGGATCATGGCCGGGCAGCGCCTCACCGTGTCCAAGCGGCCGGAGTGCGACGCCATCCAAGAGGCCTTCGAGAAGTGGGAGGGGGCCCTGCTCGACAAGATGCGGGACCGCCTCGACGCCTTGCGCTACCCCATCGTCGAGGTCGATAGCGGCCGGCTGCGTCGTGCCGGGTAGTCTCTGTCCGCCTGGCGTGGTAGCCTGACCTGGCCTCGTGGTGGGGCACTCCTGACCCCGGCCGGATCCGCTGCCGGCCGGGGTCTCAGCGGAGGACCGCATGGCCCGGTGGGGAAAGTCGAGCGTAGGCAAGGGCTCTACCCGCCTCGGGCCACGCGAATACGCGGCCCTCGCCGTGCGGATCTCGCGGAATCGCCACGGCGCAGACGTGATCGCCCGCATGGAGTCCTACCTAGGCGAGCGTGCCGGCCGAATGGGGCCCGTCGACCTGTCCCGCAACGTGGTGAGGTCCTGGCAGGACCGGGTCTGCCGCGCCTACTCCCGGCCTCCCCTGGTCTCGGGCCTGTCCGCAGAGCTCGCCGCCGTGATGGGCGACCACACGGCCCAGACGGTGATCGACCGCTACGCCGAGGCCGGCGGCTACCCGATGCCCACGACCCAGGTGCAAGCCAGCGGCCAGGCCCAACGGCTGCAGCTCGTCGCCGGCTACGCCGGGGTCCGCGTCAACTGGTCGAGCAGGTCCGGCCGGATCTCTCTCGACGTCATCGCCCCCGACGACCTCGAGCCCACATACGCGAGCGACGACCCAACCGAGCCGACCGTGATCCGTCACCACGGGGTCCGCGAGGTCGAGGGCGAGGTCGTCGAGGTCGTCGAGGTCTACGACCTGACCGACCTTGACGCCCCGTCGTATCGGGTCCTCAAGGGGGGCGACCCTGAGCAGGACATCACGGCCGACGTGCACGGTCAGACCTACGTGGGCGACAGCTACACGGCCGAATGGTCCTACGCCGACGGCACGCCCTACCATCCGATCGTGATGCGTGGGCACCCGGATCGGCTCTATGAGCGGCTGCAGCAGGTCGAGGCGACCCTGACCACGGCGATCCGCTGGACCGCGTGGGGTAGCGGCTGCGACTTCGCGGCGCACCCCGGGCGGAACGTCCGCGGCCTGGCCCTCGCGTCGATGACGTCGAGCACCGGCGAGGCCGCCACGGGCATGGCGGACGGGCCGGAGGTGATCAAGCGGTGGGTCGACACGGACCCGGACAAGCCAGGGGACCATTGGCAGGACGCCCCGGCCTACGACCCGCTGACCATGGCGCGGGCGGTCGGCCTCTATGAGACCATGGCCTTGAGCATGATCGACCTGCCGCTGCAGCTCGAGGCGACCGGGGGCGAGCCGACCGCCCGCGAGGCCGAGGCCCTCGAGGAGCGGATCCAGGGCACGCTACCGGAGTGCCGCCGATTCGACGCCGAGCTGCTGCGCCGATGCGCGGCCCTGGCCAATCGGCTCGAGCAGGTCGAGGGAAGTGGCTTCCCAGAGACCGGATACGGCGTGCTGTACCGCGCCGAGATCGACGCGGCGCTGCCCGTCGTCGAGGACCTCGCCGCCGGCGAGGAGTGAACCCGAGCACCGGATAGGACATGGCAGACGAGACGACGGACGTTGACGGCCTGGCAGGCAAGATCGCGGCGGCCCTGGGCCGCATCGGCGGCGGGGGCAGCTCCGACGACGACGGCGACGGCTACGACGACGGGCGCCGGCCGCGGTCGGTTCCCTACGACCGCCTGCAGCGCGAGATCGACAAGCGCAAGGCGGCCGAGGCCGCCCTGTCGGACATCGGCGGCCAGGTCGAGAGCCTCATGGCGGCGCGCACCGCGGAGCTCGCCACGTTCCGCGAGGACACGGCCGCGGAGCTCAAGCGGATCCAGGGCGGGCACACCGAGGACCTCGCCCTGGTCGACCTCGGCGTGACGGACCCGCTCGGCCGTACCGCGGTCCGGTCGGCCTGGTCGTCGCTGCCCAAGGACGGGCGCGGCAAGAGCCCGTCCGAGTGGTGGGGCGGCCTGTCCGAGGCCCACAAGGCCCACGCCGCGGACCCCGAGAAGGAGGCGCCCAAGGTCCCGCGGACCCTGGCCGCGTACCTGCCGCAGGTCGACACGAGCGGCGGCGGCAAGGGCGGGGCCCAGACGCAGACCCGCAAGCCGCCCCCCGGCGGGCCCGGCAAGCGGCAGATCAAGGGCGTCGACGGCGTGCCCATCGATCAGGGCATGGATGCATTCTTCGCAGGGCTGCGCGGCCTGTCTTGACGCACCTGAGGGGGGCGGGGTAGGGTCTCAGCACCGGCCCCCGCCCCCCAAGGCGTAAAAGCGAGTACCTCACCCCGGGCCCACGAGAGGTATTCCCATGGCTGCAGGATCCTGGCGCACCGGCGCCGGTCTCGGCGACGCGAACATCGCCGTTGCTCGGCGCACCATCGCCGCCGCCCTCAACGCTTCCGCCAAGAACCGCGAGCTGCTCGGCCACCCGGTCATGCAGTCGATCCTCGCGCAGGACGACCTCCTGGGTCCCCTGCTCGGCGAGCTCGGCGTGTCCTTCGGCCAGCTCACGATCGGCACGGGCAAGATGTCGGCGACCGCCGAGGGCACGGACGTCGCCCTGACCAACTACTCGCTGGCCAACTCGACCACGATCACGCCCGCCCGGCACGCCTTCGCGCGCGCCGCGTCCGACTTCGGCCGGGCCCTGCAGGAGCCGCTCCTGACGGGCGAGCTCGCCCCCGACGCCTACGCCATGGTGATCCACGAGGCCATGATGGTGTGGGCGAACACCCTGGTCGACAAGATCGTGGCCCTGTTCCCGTCCCTGACGAACACCATCGGGACCACGAACACGGCGCTGTCCTGGTCGGCGATCCAGGACGGGATCATCGACCACAAGGACCGCGGCAACCGCGGCCCCGTGCTCGGCATCATCGACAGCGTGGGCGCCAAGGCCCTCATGTCCGACATGCTCAGCATGGGCGGCGCGGTCCAGTGGGCCCCGCAGGCGCAGGGCGCGATCCAGAACGCCACGGCCGGGGCCTACCTCGGGCGGTTCTGGGAGGCCGACTTCTACATGTCGGGCGAGCTCGACGACGACGGCACCGACACGAGCGGCGCCCTGCTCAGCGTCGGGTGCATCGCGACGAAGCACGCCCGCGTCCCGCTGCCCGCCGAGGCCATGGAGATCGCGGATGGGTACTGGTTCACGGTCGAGGGCCGGCGCACCGCCGGGTCTGAGACCCGCTTCGATATCGTGTCCCACCTCGCGGCCCAGATCCGCGAGGACGGCCGCGGGTCGGAGCTGCTCTACAAGATGACCTGAGCCCAGGTCTGACCCCGGGGCCCCGCCCTTGCCGGCGGGGCCTACCCCCTGAGGAGGCCCACGTGGCGACCCGAGCATCGACCCGAACCGACGACGCGCCCGAGGGGGCGGCGTCCCTTTCCCGGCCCCGCCTCGCGCAGAGTGCTGCGGGGCCCTCGCTCGGGTCTACCCCGATGCGCCTGCGCGAGAGCCGGGGCCCTTGGACGTGGATGATCTCCGCGGCTCGGCTGGGCTGCCGCAACGGCGTGATCGTCCCCCGTGCGGTCCCGGCCTGGCACGCGCCGGGCGTGTCCGCCAACGTCCGCGGTGACAATGGCGCCGGCTACGTCGGCGACCTCAAGCGGCAGCACTACGTCGAGATCCCGCACGACCGCCTGCCCTGTGTCGCCTTCGGCGAGTCCAGGGCCGGCGCGGCGCATTCGGTCTACCTCGAGCGCCACGAGGGCGTCAGCATCGGCGGGGCCCGGGTGTTCCGCTGGACCTCGGCGTGGACCCGATACGCCCGTCTAGGGCACATGACGTACCCCGAGTACGATCACGCCGGGCAGGACCTGTTCCTGCACCAGGCGCTCCTCGACCTCTGCACGCCGGACGGCAAGCTGTCCCCGGTGCAGATCACGCTCGCTACCCGGCCCCTGATCAAGCGGATCGAGGCCGAGGCCAGCCGCGAGGGCCCCCACGCCCGCGCGCTGATCGCCCAGATGGCTGCGCAGCTCCCGGCCGAGCACGTGCCGGACAGCGTGCACGCCATCCTCCGACGGCTCGAGATCGAGCTGACGACCGACACCGACAAGTAGGAGGCCCCCGTGGCCTGGAACACCGCCCGTACCCTCTACGCCGTCCCCGCGCAGGACCTCACCGTGATCGTGGGCGCCGGCGGCGCCCCGGACGTGGCGATCCCGTCGACCACGGGGATCGCCTACCGGTCCGACGGCTCGGCCGGGTCCCTGGTCTACGAGACCGCGGACAGCGGCACGACCTGGACCGCGACGAGCGCGGCGGCGACCGCCGAGGCCGCGGCCAGCGGCACCGGCGTGGCGGCGACCTCCGAGGAGCTCCAGGTGCGGACGCTTACGCTCACGCTCACGGACGTCGACGTGGCCATGGCTGACGAGGCCGGCGTGGTCGCCTACGGGTCGCTCAAGATCGCCGACATGCCCGAGGGCGTGATCACGTTCCTGGGCGGCGTCGCCGACCTCGACCTCACGAAGTCCTCGGCGGGCGTCAACGCCGACTGGGACGGCGACATCGGCGTGGGCACGGCGGCGGCGGACAACAACGCCACGCTGTCCGGCACGGAGCAGAACATCATCACGGCCACGGCGACCCCGCAGGCCGTCGCCGGCGTCACCACGGGCAACGCCTACGGGGGCACGCCCGCGGTCATCGACGGCACGAGCACCGCGGCGGACGTCTACGTGAACGTCCTCGTGGATGACGCGGACCACGACGTGACGAGCACGCCGTGCAACATCATCCTGAACGGCACGATCAAGCTCACTTACGTGGTGCTCGGGGACTACTGATCATGGCCGTGCGCGCCGAGACATACGCCCTGGCCCGGCCGGTTCCGTACCTGCTCGAGCAGGGCTATTCGGACGCGGCGAGCAGCTCCGGGCAGACGATCCAGGCACCGATCCGGGCGACCGGAGACGGCGCCCTGGTCGCGCCCACGCAGGCCGGGTCGACCGTCACGATCACGGACGCCAACGGCACGGAAGTGGTGAGCGAGGCCGCGGTGACGGTCTCGGGTGACGTGGCTTCGTACACGTTCGCCGCGGGCGCCCCCTCGACGGCCTACGCCCTCGGCGACGGCTGGACGGTGACGTGGGCCCTTGTCATCGCCGGCGAGGTCTACACGTACCGGCACGGCGCCATCCTCGCGCAGTACGTGCCGCGGAACGTCATCACGGCCGCAGACCTCTACGGCGGCGACGGCTTCCCAGAGCTGCGCCACGCGGTCCCGCAGGCCCAGGGCGAGCGCGGCGACGGCACCGGCTGGGCGCCGCAGATCGACGCGGCCTACTACGACCTGATCCGCCGGATGCTGCGGGACGGTCGCCCGATCTGGCGCTCCCGCGAGCCGACCGGCTACCGTGGCTGGCTCCTCGCGCGGGCCCTCAAGAACGCCGCAGACGCCATCCCGGCGCCCGAGGGCAGCCAGTGGGCCCGGTTGCAGACCCGGGCGTACCATCGGTTCCGGGTCGCGGAGGGGGCCCTGCGCCTCAGCTACGACGACGACGCCGCCGGGGTGCGCCGGCCGGGCGAGGGCCCGATCTACACGGCGCCCGTCGGTCGCCCCCGATGGTGACGGCGGCCTACTTCGCGCGCCTGCTCGAGGCCCTATACGACGGGCTCGAGGGGAGAGACTGCACGCCGTACCAGTGGGACGATTCGGACGGGTGGACGCAGAGCCGCACGCCCTCGGATTGGCGGGCGCACCTCGAATGCTGGTTTGACCTCGGCGGCGCAGTGCTCGTCGAGCGGTCGAGCTATCAGCACGAGTGCCGCCTGCTCGCCGGGATGCGCTACTATCCAGACGACGATTCGATCAGTCAGGCGCGCATCCATGCGGCCATGAGGGACGCGATCGAGCACCTGCTGACGGCACGCCTACCCGAATGCGCGCGAGTGCTCGGGGTGACGGCAGCGACGATCGAGGGCGTCTATGAAGGCGGCTGGGTCGACGTTTCGATACACTTTCGCCTCTACTTGCCCCGGAGCTGACCATGGCCACCGTCGCCGCCCGCCTGCTGATCCTCGCCGAGGGCGAGGCCAACCCCACGCCGACCGACGACCCCGGCGCCGGCGGGTCCGTGTCGCTGGACCTGAACAACTCCCCCGGGGGCACCCGCTGGACCGACGGTCAGGCGTCCGGCGAGGTCGATCGGGTCTACCGGCGGGTCCGCACCATGACGTCCGGCGAGACGCAGAGCTATGACCTGCTCGCCGCGGGCGGCCTCACGGACGTCCTCGGGCGCACCATCGACGCCGACGAGCTCAAGGGCCTGGTGCTCAAGTGCACGAGCGGGTCGATCGCCCTCGAGGCGCCCGCGTCGGCGTTCCTTCCGATCTTCTCCGACGCCTCGGACCTGATCCTGCTCGCCGCGGGGCAGACCCTCGCGATGGATTTCGGGGCCGCCGGCCTCGACGTCACGAGCGGGTCCAAGTTCGATATCATCGAGAAGGCAGCCAGCACCGCCGCGTATGAGCTCTGGCTCTGCGTCGCACAGTAGGGAGTCCCCATGTCCGCAGCAACCACGCCCAGAAACTTCACGGACGGCGTCATCACGGCGACCGGCGACGGCGGCAACTCTGAGACCGTGCCCCTGCTCGTCTCCCTGTCCTGGGATGGCCTCGTGCCGGACGGGCGAGAGCTCGAGGTCTACGAGGCCCAGGGCGCCGTCACCGGTGCCCGCAAGGGCGCGCGCGCCTACCCGACGGTCACGATCGAGATCCAGGCCGCGAGCCTCGACGATCCGTTCTTCCGGCTGATCAATGGCATCATTGCCGGGTTCGTGTCGACGACGGCCGATATCGGCGACTACCCCGCGATCGACCTGTCGATCGACGAGAGCTACAGCACCGATTCGCGGATCTCGACCTGGCAGGACTGCATCGTGACGGGCGAGCCGTACACGGGCGGATCCCCCGGGTCCGTGTCCATCACGTTCCAGGTATTGGGCCCCGTCACCATCGACGGCGATACCTGGGTCTCTTCCCGGTAGGAGTGAGCAGTGGCAGATCAGACCCGAGCACCGATCGTCAACCTGGGCCGCGAGGTCGAGCTGCAGGAGCCGCGAGACCTCTTCGCGTGGGCCCTGTCTCGCAATGAGGCCGAATCCAAGCGGCAGGGCATGCCGGGGGACCTCGCATACGGCGCGGCGGCCCT
>Ga0316207_10003266_pt1 | contig 15290 bp, 12 predicted proteins | sample 6weekpyrite_MG_FD_204943 | JGI IMG/M metagenome (GOLD analysis project Ga0316207, IMG submission 204943) | Microbial mat bacterial communities from mineral coupon in-situ incubated in ocean water Damariscotta River, Maine, United States -... | ecosystem: Environmental > Aquatic > Marine >... | reverse complement strand
GCGGTTCGATCCCGCCTAGCTCCACCAGACAGAAAATAGATACAATTTGTCCCGTTCATCTAGAGGCCTAGGATATCGCCCTTTCACGGCGAGTACAGGGGTTCGACTCCCCTACGGGACGCCATATTCGCTTAAGGCGTTGATTGGCAGCTGTTTTTTGGTTTGACTAAGTGTTCTACCTGCGGTTTGGGTACAAAACATGGGTACAAATCAATTATGGTTGCACTAAGTAGTCCACATAAAGACCCGAGGACGGGTGTTTACTACATTCGACGTGGTGTACCTGCTGAGTTAAAGGAACAACTTGGCAGGGAACACAAACGCTCCCTTAGAACTAAAGATATCTCTGAAGCAAAGTCACGCTTTGCTATTGCATTGGTTGAATGTGACCAGCTATTTGCTGAGGCACGTCTGCGTCTTCAATCACCTGACATTACTCAGTTTGACTCTATACCTTCCAAGATTGATATCCGATCATTCTCTTCAAGTATTAAGCCACAATATGAAAAGGTTGTTGATGAACCCGCTGTGCTTGTCACTAGAAATTCGGACATTACAGCACCAAATGATATTGATATGTTCTCTATAGTCTATGAGGGCTATAAGCGTGAGATAAAACCGAGCGTTAAACTTGCCTCTGAAATGGATAAAGCAATTCGCAGGTTCACGCAGTTCCATGGGGAGGTTGCAATTACTGCAATAACACGTCGACAAGTCTCTGCATTTAAGGACGCACTATTTAAACTCCCATCACGACCGAAACAATTTATACGTGATATGCCTGTTCTTGATGTGATTCGATTAATGGAAGGCGATACCACCACTGCTCGACTTAAACCGGCCAGCGTAAAGAAAGATCTTAGCGTAATACATGCAGCGTTGGAGTGGGCAGTCGATAATGGATACAGGGATGACAATCCAGCCGCACGTATAAGAGTAAGAGCTGACAGGAGTGCAGTAGAACAGCGACTACCTTATTCGTCAGATGATTTACGTATTATATTTAGTTCACCTGTTTTTACAGAAGGTTACCGCCCCATTGCGGGCGCAGGTGAGGCTGCATATTGGTTACCATTGCTTTCGCTTTATACAGGGGCACGACTTGATGAGTTAGGCCAGCTGCGGGTTAAGGATGTTCGCAATGAGAACGGTATCTGGTACATTGATATTAATACCGACGATAAAAATAAGAAACTCAAGACAGTATCATCAAAAAGAAAAGTACCACTTCATGAAGGTGTTCTAGATAAGGGATTTGTTGGTTACGTAAGTACACTCAAACAGAACGGTATGCTGTTTCCTGCATTGAAAGCAGATACTAGAGGCAAGCTTACAGGAAATTGGTCGAAGTGGTGGGGACGTTACGCAAGACAGATAAATGTGCATGATGAGCGTAAAGTGTTCCATTCATTTAGGCATACATTTAAGGACGGTTGTCGGGAAGCAGGTATTGCCGAAGAGGTTCATGATGCGCTTACAGGGCATTCGAGCGGCGGTACCAGTCGCTCTTATGGGAGTGGGATATTGTCGCTAGAGGTGTGTTATCAAGCGATAAAAAAATTGATATTTAAGTTGGTCTAAAAATAACAAGGAATTTAACATGTCATGCCAACACGTAACACCAGAGGGGCAACCATGCCTTTTGCAAGACCATCTTAGTGATTTCTATACGACCAATGGGCGTAATAGTTTTTGCATATACCACTTGCCAAACAACAAGGGCGGTAATATTGATGGTGATAGATCAGCATGGCTAGACGATAGAGTTAATGAATTCAATGAGGGGCTTTGTGAACTTATTGGAGTTGTTAAGAGAGCCAATGAAGTTCTTGATATGCAAGGGTGTATATTCCCAGCTGGGTTAGAGGTCACAGAAGAGGTATTGCCTGAGTGTAATTTTAGCCGGTCAATATTCTTGGGTGACATTTCCTTTAATGGGAGCGTCTTTACATCAAAAGCTACTTTTGATGTGGTTAAAATTGCTGGGGATTGTGATTTCTCATCTGTGGGGTTTAAGGGGGATTTTCTTCTTACTGGCTCAACTATTGGAGGAGAGCTGCTTTTATTATCGACAAAATGTAAAAGTATGGCTACTTTTTCTGGTTTGGAGATCAATAATTCTATGCATGCTACAGAGGCTGTTTTTGAATCCGCTTTTGTTTGTGTGGGTTCAACTATTGGAGGGTATTCAAATTTTAATGATGTTAAATTTAATGGGACGACAACGTTCCTGAATACTAGATTTAGTTTTGTTACATTTAACGACGTAGTGGCAGTAGATAGCTTCTGGCTCAACGGGGTTGAGGTGGCTGACTATTTTTCCTCGTTAAGATCGGTTTTTAACTCTGGGTTTAATATGGATGGTAGTAAGAATAGGCGTGAGTTGTCTTCAGTGGATTTCTCGGATGCAAGGTTCGAAGATGGCGCATCATTTATGAACAGAGATTTCTTAGGCTCCACAACATTTGACCGATGCATGTTTAGGAAAGCACCAAAATTTCATAATACCACACTGCATCAAGATACTGGATTTGAAGATATAGCATTTAAGGATACATCAAAAGAAGCTGCACGGTCTTATAGGACATTAAAACAGGCAATGGAATCAGTGCGTTCACGACGAGAGGAAGGCATGTTTTTTGCCTTAGAGCAGCGCTGTTTAAGGAATAACAAAAGCATAAGCGCTTCCGTACGGTTTCTTTCGTGGCTGTATGATGCAACATCAAGTTACGGACAGAGTACAATGAAACCCGTTTACTGGATGATAGGGATTCTAACTATTTTTGCGTGTGTCTATGCTTATCTTTTGTCACCAGTTATTAGTATGGGGGCATCATTTGATTTTGGAATACTTAAGGATGCGTTTGCTATGTCAATTAAGCAGGCAGTGACTCCATTTTACATATGGAAAGAGAATTCTGAATTGACAATAAGTTTATTTGGAACATTGCAAAGCATATTGTTTCTGGGTATGTTTGCTTTGTTCCTCTTGGCAATTAGATGGAGATTCAAGAGGGGCTAATATAATTAATTTATATTTACAACAAGGAGGTTGTTCATGCTTTTGTTATCACGTCAAGAAGGTGAATCAATTTTTATTTTACCTAGCGACGCTGCTGATTTATCTATAACCTTAGGCGAGTTGTTTTCTGATGGTGTGCTTGAGTTAGCGATTAAGGAAATTAAAGGTGGTCGAGTCAAGATTGGTTTAGACGCACCTAAAGAGCTGCTAATTATGCGAGGTGAGATTGCATAAGGAAAAATTCTAAACAAAAAAGCCCCTCAATCACATCAGTCACACACAGTTATCTCGCAAAGAATCCCGCAGGATTAGAATTGAGGCTATGCATGAAAGGTGTGGTGAGAGACAGAGGTGTAGAGGTAGGAGATCTCTACGGGGTAAAACTAAGAGGTGAAGCTAGGTAATTAGATGAGGCCTAATCGAGCTGCAGTAGTTAAGTCGTATTCAGCGCCATCAATTGTTATTACAGACTTCCCATTGGGATAAGACTTCACTGTGTATCCTGATCGCTTTGCAAGATCAGCGGTTGGAGGAACAGTGGTGAAGTAGTCCTGAGTCAGGGTAATATATGCACCCGTGTCCTGACCATAGAAATGGCGTTGGATTGCATCTCGTAGTTGATCAGGTCGATTCTCTTTCGCCCATTCATAGACTTCTTCAGGATTAGCTCCTTGTTTCTCAATAACGGCACTTGCTTGAGAGCTAACGGCATCATGAATGCTATGTGCTGCATCTTCGAGTTGTTGCGGTGTCATGTCACTGTCTCCTATAAGGCTTTCCCAATTCAAAGAGTCATAGTCATCATTAATGAATGAATTGACGGTGCCTTCAAAAGAGGAAGGGCTAAGCGTGTTTGAAAGAGTTTGAATGGCATGTTCAGTCTCTTGTGGTAATGAAACTCGACTATTCTCGGTAGTTTGTTCAGTACTGGTGTTACCTTCATCCTGATCAATTTCATAATAGCCACCATGTTGGTCTTTACCGAGAAGCCCCATGTGGATAGCTGCCGAAATAGTTGTTGCTGAGCCGTTAATGTTTATAAGTGTTTTGTCTGTTAGCTCTGATGTAGGGACACCAAAGTCTGTATGTGCTGTTGACAAGATTTCTCCACTAAGCCCATTTGGTATCTCTGAAGTTGTAACAGAATGGTATGAGTTGTGTTCTGATACTGCTTCACCACCTTGTATAGAGATGCTTCCTGACCCTTCATTTGAAATAACAGGTTGATGATTAGCGTCAGTGGTTTGTTCTGAAGGCACTTTTACGCCACCCTCTGATATCTCACCGGTTGCTGTGTTGTAACTGATTGCAGTCATATATTGTTTTCCTTTATTCGAACGGAATTTTAAGATTAATTTCATCTTCGTATTGCTGTATCGCTATGGTTGCTGCTACGAAGAAACTTGTAAGTTCAGTGTGGAAGTAATTTCCTACTTCTTTTCTGGACTTGGCTTTTAGGTATGAATGAAAACCAACATCATGAGAGGATGGTCGGGCTACTAATGTTAGTACTACCGTACCGATACCTTTTTCTAATGTTTCAACAGTCTCATACCAAAGACTGTCTTCTTTATTCTCGAAAGCAAATAACCAGAAGGCTAAAGCAGACGACAAGACTTTTTCTGGATCTCCTTGGTTCTTTGCAAGCCACTGAGCATCCTTTCCACCAGCAATATTACTTGGAGATACCTTTGCCTTAGTGAGCCAGTAGTGAACTTTGCTCATGGCGTGTTTCACCTTGCGGTGTTCTCGGTTTCTATCAATGAATTGTTGTGCTCTTTTAATGTGAGGTTCTAAGTCATCTTTACGAAGTGCCCTGAGTAGAGGGTGTCCGTAGAGTGCCTTGTACCGTGTATGAGATGAGCAGTACTTTGATAGGCCGATTCGTTTCTTACTACATCCTTTAAGACTGCAGTCATGCAGCATGTTTTGTTGCATTAAAGGCTCTTGGTCTGACCAGTTCTTTTTGTTTGCCATGGTTTTCTGTTTTAAGCCAATCTTTGAATAATTGGCGCATTCTCCTTGATGGTATGTAAATGGTTATTGGTTGGCCGTTACGTATTCTCGATCTGAATACCCACTGCAGTAGAATTGAGAGGGCGTATAGATCTTCATCGGGGGTCTTGCCGATGCTTGTGAAATACTGTTTAAGCCGTGGTCTGAGATAAACGTCAACACAGAAGGCGAGTGATTCTCTATCACCATATTCGTTAGTTGCCTTGGTGTTATATGACAAGAAGCCTTTTGTGTAGCCTTTCCCCTTGAGAGAATTCTTCTTGAATGCGAAAGACGTCCATAGTGTTTTTCCTGACGGGGTCTTATGAACATTCTTGAAGAGATTCCGTAAGTTGTTTCTCAGTTTCTTAAGGTCAGCTTCACTGGCTTGTTTGTACCATGTTGATGACAATGGTCTTCGGTTACCTTTGGGTTCTCCTATCTTGTTTAAGGAAGGCGAGTCAACGATAGTGACCATGTTACGCACTTGTTCTTTTATCAAGTCCTCATGCTCGGTATAGCTTCCATCAACAAGGTTTCCATTCTCATCAAGTGTCTTCTTTTCATAGTCCACGTCATAACCATGCAGATAGCACGACATGAATGAACCTTCAAAGAGGTAGGTGAGGACAATGACTTTCTTGAACAGGCTTAAGATCTCAATGGGCAGCTCCCATATGAGTAACTTGTCATTAACGAATACAAGCTTACCGTTGTCACATAGCTTCTTTATGGTCTCAAACTTTCCTGTGTAACTTGGGTACTTGATTGAGTTCCATTTCAAGCGGTTCAGTGATGTCACAGTCACCATCTCAGATTCAAATAGAACAGTGATATCGCCGGTACTTATCACTGCCTCTTCAACGAGTACAGGTTCTTCATCAATGATGAGTGTGTAATGAGATAGTTCTAATGCATCCCTTGTTTCAAGACTGATCTCTCGTAGTAACTGATGGGTTGTAGCGATGTTTTCATTATCAAGTATCAAGCTGTTTAAATGATTGGTCTTACTCCCGCCTATCGGAATGGGCTGTTTGAAATGAAGGGTAGGGCAAGCATTGTGTATACGCTCGCATTCTGTAAGCAGTGGTGCTGCATATAAGTACCGTTCACCGGTATCAAGAAAAGATACTGAGTCGTTAAGCGTCTTGAACACCCATGAAGACTTCCCTGTACCCATGGCTGCATCGACAACAGTAATAGATGGTTTATGGTTCTCTCCTCGACAAGCCATTAGTTAAGCTCATGTTTCTTTGAAGGACGTGTTGGGTTTCCATCTGAATCAAATGGAAGCTCATCTGAGTTGATGGCACCAAAGGATGGAACGTTGTCACTGGTTACGTTGTTGTCTTTTAGGAACTGCGTCATTACTTTGACTAGAGAGGTCGATAGTTTCTCTGGTTCAGTTGTTTGGAGTGCCGTTAGGAATGTAGTGCAGACTAGCTCATGGAGTTCCCATAGCTTAGATATGTTGCTTTCGTGGTTCATTGGTATTTAGTTTCCTTAAGTTTCTTCAGAACACCCCCACAGACAGACACGCACGAGATGTCTCTTAAGTAGACACGTCTTAATGAATGTGAGCTGTGGAAGGTTTGGTTCTAAGGTTGATGGTTAAAGTGGGCTGAAGACTCAGCGTGTTACTCCAAGAGCAAGGTGGAAGTGACTGTGCGCCCCTAACGGTGCCTAACTGAATGACGACTGTCTTTACCGAGAGCAGGCAGGAATGGTTCTTACGCCTTGTCTGCATGACGACTTCAGTAGTCCGAGAGGTGGTGGTTATTAAATTCTCGGTTGTGCGGCGTGACTGAATGACGACTGTCTTTACCGAGAGGGAGTTAGAATTACAGGTGCTCTATAAGGGACTAATTTATATGATATTTCCTGATTTCTAGGGAGACGCACTGCTTATGTAATTAAAAGGCTAATAACTACAGAATCCATAGCGACTGATATATGCTGGATAATCCCTTTTTCAAAAATAAAAGTACTAAAAGTTGAAAAAACACGATCAATTACAAGGGGTTAAAGGGCGGGCTCTTAGAAAGAAAGAGAGTTTATATAGTCCTTAAAGATTGACTATGAAGAGTGAACTGTGAAGGGGTAGTGGTTGAAGTAAATCTTTAAGTGCATCTAAAAGAGTAATGCATCACCACCCATCACCGTTTATATCTACACACTTGCATGACAGGTCAACTTCTGATCAACTCAGTTTCCCATTAATGACCATTCTCGGCCTAGATACAGGAGCGACCATGAATAACATCATTGAGTTACATACCAACCAGACTACCCAGCCAAGTTCCGTAAACGGGAATGTCAGCCCACCACGCAGGAAGAAGAACACTGAAGTCAGAAGCCGTGAGTATCTGACATCACAAGAAGTAGATGCTCTGATCAAGGCGGCTGGAAATGTAGGTAGGCATAAGCACCGTGATAAGACACTTATCTTAGTCATGCATCGTCATGGGTTAAGAGTGTCAGAGGCTGTTTCATTACGTTGGGATATGGTTGACCTTAAGGAAGGACTCTTACATGTCACAAGAGTAAAGAATGGTACACCTAGTACACATCCACTAAGAGGGGTTGAGTTACGTGCACTCCGTAGGCTCAAGTCAGATTATCCTGACACACCATATGTCTTCGTGACAGAACGAAAGAGCTCACTAACTACATCTACTGTACGGAAACTTGTCGCTCGTGCTGGAGTAAGGGCAGGTCTGGAGTTATCAACTCATCCACATATGCTGAGACACTCTACTGGTTTCTACTTGGCAAACAAAGGGCACGACACCCGTAGTATTCAACATTACTTGGGTCATAAGAACATAAACCATACAGTACGCTACACAGAGCTTGCGTCAGATCGGTTTAATGACTTCTGGAATGATTAGTGATCAGGAGATCCTCACGATCCATGTCAGATCGATTCAGGGATGAGGAATAGGGTTGGATAGGTTAGCTGAAGTCGTCTTAGAGAGATCGAGAGGATCTCTGAAAGCTATGTATACACCCTCGTAACTGTTGCACCCTTAGCTATTTTTATTCTTGATCGGGGCTGGTACTGTCACGCTTCAATTCAATAATAATATGAGAGAAAGCAACATGACTATGCAGTTGAAGAACATATTTATATTAGAGGTATCATTGAGACCACACCTTTACATCAAGATTGGTTCATGGGATTACTTCATTGGTTACATTAGTCCATCTGTTTTTATTGCTTGCGGTAAGTAAGCGAATCTTTGAGAGGCCAGTTCTTGGTCTCTCTCTTTGTCAGTAACTATTCAACCCTGTAATTAATACGTCATTGGGAGAGTTGGGACTAAGAGAAGGTGGGTAGTGGCTATGGGGGGAACTTGCGTTTCCCTACTTATCAATACCTTAACAGATTTTATTATAAAAAATATCATTCGTGGTAACTCTTAACTAGATAAAATTTACACCCGAGCTAGTTCTTTACTATACACTTTCCTCGTAAGACGCTGAGTACATCTTTGATCCATTCTGAATTGTGATTTCATTATTCATTTCTTCTACAGTGAATAGGTGCTGGATTTTTGGTGGAACCACATCTGAGCTCAAAGTAAAGTATTCGTTAGGCGCTTCCATTTCGTACAATATTTGAATGCTATTTATGTTGTTCCCTTTTTTTAACTTAATTAGATTGTTTGTTAGTTGCATTCTTTCATTTTTTTTGTTTAGAACTTGATTGTTAGAATCAAAGTAGAGAATAAAGCACTTCTCAATAATAAGACCCTCTAGATCTACGCCAACCTCATCGGTCATAGAATTCGAAATTATAAAATCTATATTTGATTGGGTATCTACGGCTTTGGTTGTTACTTTGAATATATTGAATGAAATAAATATATCATCCTCATCATTTGGAACATTGTGAAGAATATTGGATAGTCCCGTATGAGCACCATTAGTAGGTCTGGTTTCAGGATTCTTTGTATATCCAACGTACTGTACTTTGCTATATATTCCTAGGTCAATATTAAAATTCACAAGGAAGTCATGAACTGACATAGATATCTTGTCAGTCTCTGAAGAATCTATAGTTATAAACTTTTCATCAACCAAGGCAGTTATAGGCTTGTTGTCTTTGCGGAGCAGGGGCACAGTTACAGATATTCGTTTTTGATTTTTTCCGATTAGTAAATATACTTTCAATTTCTTGGTGAATAGTGTTGTCTTTGGCTGTTTTTTCTTATCAAATCGAACCTTTGTCCTTGATGAAATAAAATAAATAAACCTTTTCTCAAGGTTTTCTTCAACAATTTTTTTATGCTGCAATAACTCATCTTTAATTAATTTTCTTGTGTCGAATAATTTATGCTCATTAACCAATAGGTCATACCAATAGATATTTGATTGAATGAGCTCAATAAACCAGTCTTTTTCAGAGTTAGCATAACCATCCTGAGATAGAAGGCTACTATATATTCCTCGTGTCACAGGCTTGGCTCCTTATGTTTTTTGGTATAGCTAAACTATGTAAAGAAGTGACAATTTACATCATTCTAGTCATCTTATTTTTTTGGTCTTCTCGAACTTCATTATAAGTGAAAGTTGCTATTTTGTTAGTTAGTTTTTGCAATAGGCATTATCTTGATATCTAACATTTACTTGTTAAAGGGAAAATAAGCCACCATATTTACGAAATTAAGTATTAGATCAAGCGCTGCAAATGATGTCTAGATCTACTCCCACTGTTTCTTTGAGATAAGTAATTGCTGCGACAAGCACTTGAGATTGTTCTGTTGATAAATTGTTTTTTGATACACCCGGTTGAACGACGAGAATTTGAGTTTGGACTTCTTTAAACCGTGATGCCTGTGAAATTTTCGTGATATCTGATAGGTTACCAGCGAGCATGTGTGAAGGGCGATTGCCCGCATTTATCTTTGCATTTCTATTTAGAAGGTGTGTGCATAGTTTGTTAAATTTTCCCGGCCATTTAGCGGATCGTATTGCTTGAGATGAAACTTCAACTACATCTTTCACTCTTCTTCCTGCTTTTGCTCCGCCTGAAAATTTGCAATGCACGAGCACTAATTTAATGTGGTCATCTTCTTCATGAAGGCAGACTAAATCTGCTGCTTCCCCAGCACCATCATCATCGAATACTATGGAAAACCCGCCATCGATAAAATGTTGTGCAGTAGTCCATTGTATAGAATCTTTACGTACAACCCCGTTTTTCCATATTGATTCTTTCGTCAGGTCTGTGCCGCTCCAATCCCAAGCTTCGAAGCGCTCGGTAGGAATAGTAATGTTCTCTGGTTTTTTGGGATTAATGATTAAGTTTCCATCAAGTTCTGACAGATCGATGTAACGGATTAATGGCGGATAATCATTAAAGTATTCGTGCAATGGATAGCTTCTAGCACCGCTCTGAAGAAATACATCTTGCGCAACAACATTTCGAACGCTAAAACCGTGATCGCCGCCAACATTTAATGCAAATTGGCCAATAACTTGGTTTTCAACATTAATTACGTCAAAGAAAATATCATTGGAGGGTTGATCTACATGTTGTATCTGGAGGTCATATAAATATATAGGGCTGGAATTCCCAGAATGTTCAATTGACACATGTGCTTCAGATAACTTAAGTATTTCTATAGGCCATTCGATACCTAATATTTCGTTGTTAGGTAGCTCATTAACTTCCTCAGGGATTAGTACATTATCTATGATATCTTCAGTGCTAATTGTGTCGTCTAAGAGTTTTTTTCCAATGGATTCAGCCCATGTCACAAATTGAGGTATAGTGCTTGGTGTTCTCGACCAGACCCTACCTTTGTAAGAGCATCCAATTGATATTTGTTTTCCATTTTCCCAACCATCACCGCTTAAGTTTGATTTTCTCGAGCCTGCTTTTTCAGACAGGGTAAGAGCTTGTCGGACATTTTCACCTGTATACATTGCGTAGCTTAAATTACGTCGACCATGCTTACTAACACCGAGGTTTTGGAAGACGAGGCGTCTAATATTCCCGAGGCAACGGAACATTTGTTCTCCTGATACCTGCTCAGTAGCACCGACAGCGTGAGCTATGCTTTCAAAGTTTGAACTTTTATCGGATGAATTTAAGTAAAGCATATCGTGTTGTCGATCGTGATGTAGAACAAACAACTCCCATCCGGTTTCTATCAATTCTTTCGAGCGAGACCACTGAACTCTGTCGGTGGAACGGGTGACAAAAAATAAGGTATTAGACTTATCATTAAACCAAACATGCATTACTTCATGTTTACGAGGAATCCCTTCATGGAAACGTTTAGGTGAAAAGGTAGGAGCATGGTAGAAGAGTGTGCTTTGTTTGGGATGAAGAAGATGATGTGAAATACCTACTACATCATGGTTATCTTGGTTTATGGATTTAGAGTCATTTAAGAATTTGATCAGTTCTGCATGTTCCTTTGCAGCGTTAGAGCTCATTTCGCTAAGGATTGAGTTCCAGTCTGAATCTTCGCTATAGAGACGCTCAAGTGAAGCAGACATAGTAGTGTCGGCAATATTAGCAATAACAGTTGCATCTCCAAGATGTTTACCAGCACTTCTTGTGAAGCGGCCTGTAAACTGGAGTATCACGGATAAGCTTTTGTGGGGGTCATGAATTGCTGCAATTTTCAGCTCAGGTAAATCAAAACCTTCTCCCAGCATATTGACGCAGATGGCTATTCGGCTACGCCCTTCTCGAAGAGCAAGAAGGCGTTCGGGGTTATTGTTAAGTTCTGAGTGTATTACAAGGGGTAAAAAATCTGGAGCACGTTGGTTATAAATCTCATGCACTTTCATTGCTCGAGAGATTGATTCGCAACGTGCCATGATAAGATGGTTGTAGCCGTTTTCGAGATCGTTCTGTAATTGCATAACGGCTTCATCAGCAATAGCCGTATCCGAAGAGTACGTGCTGAATTCGTGGATAGGCTTAAAAGTTATATTTTTAAAATATCCGTCATGTTGCGCAGATCTAAGTGGGTATGAATATATAACATCACCACCAACAAGCTTCCCATCTCTACGGAATGGAGTGGCTGTAAACTGTAATACTTTTTTCTCTGCGAATGCTTCACGGAAATGCACCCATGTTGATGCTGCTACATGGTGCGCTTCATCAATAATTAAGGCATCGCAACGCAAGGCTATTTGATCTTTAAGAAAAGAAGCTGTCCCACCAGATAGCGATGACATAGCGCTTACGACAACGTTGCAGTCTTCAAAAAACTTTAAGTCATCTATAGTCTTAGGTCTATGTCGCAAAACGCCAACGACAGGATTAGATGCACTCTCATCTAGTACGTGTAGTTTTCTCAGCAAACCGAATGAAAGAAATTTATCTTTTGTTTGATCTCGTAGAGCTTTAGATGGTACCCCGACAACTAAAGGTGAACAGTTGTATGCGGCTAGCGCAGATAGCATAGTTTCTGTCTTACCTGTTCCCGTAGGCATTACGATAGTGGCGGGACTATGATGAATACTCCAGTGAGAGCCAATAGCAAAAAGCGCTCCTAGTTGCGGTGGTCTCAACCCTTCTTTGCCGCCAGTAACAGTACCTTTAGTATCAGCCTGTTCAGCTTGATACGTAAAAGCATTTGACCATGTTGAGGATGCGGCCTCTGCTACAGTACGTAGACCATCATTTTTTATTTGATTGAGCTTTTCTTCGATGGCAAGGTGGGTAACCCATTTAAAGGTGCCATCATCTAATTCTTGAAGTATCCCTTGAATACCATCAGGCAGGTCGAATTTCTTCTTTCTGCGTGTGATGATTATTCTTTCGTCATTTTCTAATTGGTAACAGTTCTCCGAGAGCTTTGGGCTGATCTTTACTTTACTAACATCGAGTATTGAGTAAGTGCTTGCTACTCTAAGAAGTTGCCATGCTTGACCAACGTTGTAACGAATGGGGCCTACTAATAAATCTGGCAGCTCAATATTATCCATTTTAAATACTTCTCCATATGATTGTGGCAGATAGCTGAGGTCTTTTTAAAATGTAGTGGCGCAGTTATTTATTCTGTATATCTTTGACCACAATAGTAGCATGGTTAATTAATTTGGCTCATCTTAAAATTGACGTACGTACAAAGTATGGGTACAAAGAGGGCTTATTGGGTAGAAGACTTAGTGATGCAAGAGGTCGGCGGTTCGATCCCGCCTAGCTCCACCAATTTTGATAACAGATACAATTTGTCCCGTTCATCTAGAGGCCTAGGATATCGCCCTTTCACGGCGAGTACAGGGGTTCGACTCCCCTACGGGACGCCATACAAACGCAAAAAGGGTACCTTCGGGTACCCTTTTTGCTTTTTAGCTGTATTGCTTAGAGTTGAACCGGTACGAGCGTTCGACGAGGCAACTACGGGGCGCCATATAGTGAAAAAGCCCGCTTTTAGCGGTTTTTTTTGTTTTTTACGGGCTTTTTTACATATTTTTCTTATTTCCATAGCAATATTCATGGTTATTAGGGCTTTTACCTAATGCTTTGCTGTATTCAGCCGATAACTTTGTATATAGGTTTCCTGTGTTAAGCAGGAGCTCGGACTGGATAAGCGATATTCAAGGCGAAATCATGAAAATACCTAAAATGACTCTGAAAATGACTTTGATTACATCGGCATTGGCGACGTTGATGCTGATTTTGCTGTTGATTGTAACTAGCCATTCAGCAATGTCGGAATTAATGCAAATCGCGATAGATTCTGGTTTAGAAGACAACGGAAAGTTACAATCGGCTGCAAGTTCGGCATGGACTCTCGTGATGGTTCTTGCTGTGGCTCTGGTTGTGCTTATAGCCGGTATTGTTTTATATATTACTAAGCATTTTGCTAAGCCTATTCAGCATTTGTCGGGTTTAATGAAACAAGTTTGCGAGCAGCGCGATCTGAGTTTACGTGCGGAAGAGAAGGGCAGCCAAGAAGTTGTTCAAATCGCGATTGTATTTAACAAAATGCTGTCAGAGTTTGAAACTTTGTTAGGTGGCGTAAAGGGTTCGGTCGGTCTCTTAAAAGAAGCGACACAGGAATTGTCAGCAGTGACAGAGAAAAGTGGCGACGACATGGCAACGCAGCAGTCTGAAAGTCAGCAGCTTGCAACAGCAATGAACCAAATGGCCGCGACGGCGCAAGAAGTAGCGCGTAATGCATCTGAGGCATCTTCGGCGGTGCAAGAGGCAGAAGGTGCTGCGCAAGAAAGTGCAGAAATTGCCGTTGCTGCGATGTGCGCAATGGATAATTTGGTGACAGAAGTAGGCAGTGCTGCAAGTGTTATTACTCAACTTGAAGAAGACAGTAGTAGCATTGGCATGGTATTAGATGTGATTAAAGGCATCGCCGAACAAACTAATTTGCTTGCGCTTAATGCCGCGATTGAAGCAGCCCGTGCAGGTGAACAAGGTCGTGGTTTTGCCGTAGTGGCAGATGAAGTGAGAACATTGGCAAGCCGAACTCAAGAATCCACTAATGAAATTCAAACAATGATCGAGAAATTACAAACAGGCACACATGATGCCGTTAAAGTTATGTTGCATGCCAAGGAGCTAGGCGAAGGTGGTTCAGCACAAACAGAGGCGACTGCTGAGGCATTGGCTGAAATTTCTGGTGCGGTTAAAACGATTAATGATATGACTACACAGATTGCTAGCGCAGCAGAAGAACAAACTTCTGTGGCAGAAGAAATGAGTTGTAATATTACGAATATTTCTGAAATGTCAAATGCGACGGTCGACGGTTCAATGCAAACAGCAAGAACGACTGAGCATCTTAAATCGCTTTCTGAACAATTGCATGGTGTGCTAAACGATTTCTCTCAACAACGTTAAAGCGGTAACGTAACGCGAACGACGACACCTTGGTTTCCGGAAAGATTTTCCATGACAACCGAGCCATGATGAAATTCAGCAATAAGCCGAACAATAAATAAGCCAAGCCCAAGATGATTGTTGGATTGAGTCCCTTCGCGTAATGACACCATCGAATCAAACAATTGTCCTTGCATAGTTTGGGGTAGTGCGGGGCCTTGATTCTCCACATCTATTTTCACGGTTTGCTGCTCGCGGGTTAAATGTATTTTAATCGCAGTGCCATCTTCACTAAAATCAATCGCATTACTAACCAACTTATCTAATAGCTGGGAAATTCTGTCAGGATAGCCCGATAAGAAAATATCGTTTTCATTGCTCGAGAATACAAACTTTTTTTCTGAATAAGCAAGTTTATAACCTTCTACACAACCAGCTATTAATGCTGCGATATTAAAT
>Ga0316207_10003265_pt1 | contig 15293 bp, 12 predicted proteins | sample 6weekpyrite_MG_FD_204943 | JGI IMG/M metagenome (GOLD analysis project Ga0316207, IMG submission 204943) | Microbial mat bacterial communities from mineral coupon in-situ incubated in ocean water Damariscotta River, Maine, United States -... | ecosystem: Environmental > Aquatic > Marine >... | reverse complement strand
TGTTCTTATAAAGCCCAAAAGAGCTTAAAACGAATTAATAGCAGTGGCTATTATTCGTCATCGTCATCGTCATCGTCATCAGAAACTTTCGAAGCAAGTTCTAACAATGCATCAAATGTACCATCTGGTGAACGAAGCGTATCTAGGAATGCTAATACTGCTTTTTGGTCTGCTTCGCCTGCTGCTAGGAAGTTGCTAACTGCACCAAAGGCTTCACTACCATCATCAGTGATAGCTGTCGCATTTGTACGTGCATTTGGCACACCACCGTGCATAACAATCGCATCACGAATAGTTAAAGCACGACCATCATGCAAGTAAGGAGCTGTATCCGCTACACCCCAAAGACGCATAGTAGTGAACATGCCGTCGCCATTGAACTCTTCTAGGCTTTCACCCATGTAGTGACGTTTAAGGTCAGCAAATAGCTCGATAGTAACACCACCGTTGTCGTTCTCTTCGAAGCTCATTGGTGCTTCAGTCAAATCAACAGTTGTGTGTACATTTGCAAATGGTTCGTTACCAATTTCAGGAAAACGGAAACCTAAGAGCTTGCTATCAGTATCCATTTTTGGAATGTGACATTCTGTACAACCCATTGAGTTCAACAAACGTTCACCACGCTTAGCTTTACCCTTAACCTTAGTTTGGAATGGAGTTTGTGCAGTACCAACGAATACACTGAGGGCAGAAAGTTCGCCATCAAATACTTCGTTAACAACGCCGTCACCATCGTGGTCATTACCATGGTCTACAGCCATACCAAAGTGGAATGACAATGCGCCAACGTCGAAAGTACGAGTTGATTTTTCGTTACCCTTACGACCGAATGGTTGAACAACTAGGAAGTCTTCATCACCTGGAGTGACGTTAGCAATACCTTCAACACCGCTAGCATCAATTACGCCACCAGCAATAGTAAGAGAACCAAAGTCAACGCCTTTAGCACTTAGTGGGTAAGTACCGTCACCAGCCGCTTGAGCTGCGTGTAGTTGTTGTTGAAGCTCTTCAGTCATTTCGTTAGCAAGATGTTCGATACCACCTGCACCGAAGATGAATGGAGGGTTGATAACACGTCCATCAATATTTTCTTTCTTGTTTGGAGTCGTTAAATCAACAAAAGTGTTACCACCAGCACCAAGTACTGTGTTGTTAACACCACCAACACCACCGATACCAAATGTCATTGGTACAGTACGGCGACTGATGATTGAGTGACATTCTAAACAAGTTTGACCGTCAAGACCGCCAATACGTTGGAATGTTGTGTTGTTTTGAAGCGAACCACGTTCGGTTTGGATACCGGTTGGGTTAGCATCATCGCCGTCACCAAAACCATCTGCTACTCGGAATGGGTTTGTAAACATGCGCATACCAGCAAGACGAATTTCGTCGCGTGACATGTTGGCAAGATCAGATTGTTGAACACGGTCGTCACCAGTAAATAGATTGCGGATATCAACGGGTTCGTCATCACCGGCAATAGCGGCGAGTGGAGCTGCTAGTGCAAATGCACAAGCAATAGTCATAGTACGTAACTTCACTGTATTTCTCCCTTATATATGTGATTATTTTGCTAGCAAATAAAGTCAATCTACAGTACGTAATACCACTACGTATCCCTTCCGCGAGTAACTTTAGTTTTAACTAAGCTTATTTTTATTACTATTTATTATTATTGTAGTGATTAGACAGGGTATAAAACTAAGTCTAATACTGGTGGAAATGTTACAGGAATGGGTGGCCTGAATATGTGAGCCATTTCTTACATTTGGACAGTTTCTAACTATGTGCCAATAAGTTTTATTTATTATCAGCTGATGTTGTGATAAGCAGTTACAAGCCTAGAACAGCTTAACACTATTATATATCAGGTTAATATAATAAAGCTTATTTATCTCTGTTGATAGCCCTATGGCCAATATCACGGCGTTTATAGAGATTGTTCCAGCTAATTTTCTCAGCAAGCTTGTAGGCTTTTTGTTGTGCATCAGCGACATCGTCCCCAAGTGCTGTCGCACATAATACGCGCCCACCTGCCGTCACTACTTCGCCATTTTGTTCTGCAGTACCGGCATGAAATATCTTTTCGCCATCAGTGTCTGAGTCGGGTAGGCCAGCAATAACATCGCCTTTGGCATAATCATTTGGGTAGCCGCCTGCAGCGAGAACGACACCGAGTGCTGAACGAGGGTCCCACTCGGCAGAGACGGTATCAAGTTTGCCATTCAGTGCTGCTTCAATCAGGACAACAAGGTCTGATCGAAGGCGTAGCATAATGGGTTGGGTTTCTGGATCACCAAAGCGACAGTTATATTCGAGCACTTTCGGTATGCCATCATCGCCAAGCATGATGCCAGCATATAAGAACCCGGTGTACGGCATACCTTCACTGGCAAGACCTGCCACAGTTGGGCGAATGACTTGATCCATAATACGTTGTGCTACGTCGGGAGTGACAACAGGTGCCGGTGAGTAGGCACCCATGCCGCCTGTGTTTGGGCCAGTGTCACCATCATCGCGTGCTTTATGGTCTTGTGAAGTTGCCATTGGCAAAATGTGTTCACCATCTACCATAACAATAAAGCTGGCTTCTTCACCAATCAGGCATTCCTCAATGACAACGCGTGAACCAGCTTCACCAAAAGCGTTTCCAGCTAACATATCCTTAACAGCAGCAATGGCTTCGTCGTTATTTTGTGCAACGATCACGCCTTTACCGGCAGCGAGGCCATCGGCCTTAATAACAATTGGCGCCCCTTTTTCTTCAATAAAGGCAATTGCTGGCTCGATTTCAGTGAAGACCTCATACCATGCGGTTGGGATATCGTGACGAGCCAGGAAATCTTTGGTGAAGGCTTTTGAGCCCTCAAGCTGCGCAGCAGTTTGAGTCGGACCAAAACAACGTAGACCAGCAGCGTTAAAGCTATCGACGATGCCAAGAACAAGCGGTACTTCAGGGCCAATGACGGTTAAATCAACAGCATTGTCTTTGGCGAAAGCGATTAATTCATCAATAGCATCAACATTAATAGCAACATTCTTTATGCGGGATTCAAGTGCAGTGCCTGCATTGCCAGGGGCAACAAAAACGGTTTCAACACTGGGTGATTGAGCTAGTTTCCAAGCTAAGGCATGTTCGCGACCGCCACTGCCGACAACAAGAATATTCATAATTTTGTTTCTTACTCTATTGTTTGGTTTCGAGACGACTATTATACCTACTTTTTGCCAGTGAAATGTTACAAAAATTTAACAATGAGGTTAGAAGTAAGCGCTATAGTATTGATTCACAATTTTAAACGATCAACGAGTTGAAGCGAAGTGGTTCGATGCATGTTGTGGTTAATGCATCGGTGTTTTTATTTTAATAAATAGTGGCAGAAATATTGAGCTGAAATTATGGGAAGTAGATTTATTCAATCCATATCAATTGGATCTTACGTTTATTGGAAGGGTTTAGCCTTAGTATTCCTGTTGTTATTTGGTGTATCACTACATGCAGATGAGCATGCTAAGTTAGTTGTTGCCGTCCCTAAAGACGTGCCACCACAGTACGCTATAGATGCGAATGGCAAGCCAATTGGTTTTGCAATTGATGTGTTCGACCATGTTGCTGAACGCATGGGCGTGAAAGTGGAATATAAAGTGAAGCCAGATTGGACGACCACTTTTCGAGCCCTGAAAGAAGGTAAGGTTGATTTGATTCCCAACTTAGGTATTTCGGAGAAACGGCGTAAAGATTACGATTACACACGCTCTGTCGAGGCGGTGCCGATTCATATCTTTGTACGAGAAAGCGAAAGCCAAATAAAAACAAGTGATGATCTCGTTAATAAAAAAATTGGCACTGTTAAAGGTAATATTTCTGTTGAACTGATTAAAAATTTTCAGGATGCAGAAACAGTTGTTTATGACAGTGTAGAGAGAATGTTGCTTGGTTTATTGTCGACAGATGTAGACGCCATTATTTATCCCCTACCTTGGACGTTATATACCGCGCGACGCGCGGGGCTTGATGATCATATTAAAAAAATAGGCTCAAGTATTTTTGAAGTAAAGCGTGCCATGGCGGTTAGTAAAGGTAATAAAAATTTATTAGACAGTCTTAATCGTGAGCTTGAACAATTTATCAATACAGATAGATATCAGTATTTATATACAAAGTGGTATGGGAAGGATGCACCTTTTTGGAATGTTAAAAAAGTTCTGTTGTTTGGTGGCAGTGCAGTTTTATTAATATTTATTTTTATGTTTATTCTGCATTACAGGATTATTCTTCGCTCGAATAAGGCCTATAAAGAAAGTGTCGCATTGCAACAGTCAACAGATATTAGCTTGCATGAAGAGAGAGCATTGTTACGTGCATTGATTGATTCGGTACCAGATCTAATCTTTTTTAAAGATAAAAACAGTGTATATCTTGGCTGTAATAAAGCGTTTGGTGATTATTTTGGTCGAGTAGAGGATGATTGGATTGGTAGAAGTGATTTAGATTTTTTTCCAAAAGAAGAAGCTGAGTTTTTTCGTAACAAAGATCGAGAAATGTTGACGTCTGGTAAGCAACGCCAAAATGAAGAGTGGTTGCCCGCAGCAGATGGCCGTAAATTATTATTTGAAACATTAAAGACGCCCTATTATGGACCTGATGGAAAGATACTTGGTTTGATAGGTATCAGTCGCGATATTACTGTGCGAAGTCATGCTGAGCTGGCATTAAAGAAAAGTGAAGAGCGTTACAGTCAGTTAGTCAATAATAGCCCGGCTGGTGTATGGCAGGTTGATGAAAACGAAATGATTACGTTTGTTAATCAGAGTTGCGCCAATATACTTGAGTTAGATAAACAAGAAGATGCTATTGGTGTGTCAATGATGGATTTTCTCCCGGAGTGGAGCCAAGAAAAGGTAAGACAAGAGAAAGATAAACAGACTGCTAATTCATCAAGTCAATGTGAGATAGATATTATAGGTAAGAAAGGTGGGCTCAAGAGAGTGCTGTTAGCAGGTTCGTATGAAATGTCAGCTGATTTAGAACACCGCAGCTGGGTTAGTACGATTATCGATATTACACGTGAAGTCGAACAACAGAAAAAATTACGTCGTAGTCAAAAAATGGATGCGCTTGGTAAGTTAACTGGTGGTGTGTCACATGACTTTAATAATATGCTTAACGTTATTATTGGTTATGCTGAGATATTAAGTCGAAACTTAGATAATGATTCTGCTAATGCGCATTTTGCTAGAGAAATTGAAAGTGCCGGTCAGCGTGGAGCAGCATTAACACGTAAATTACTTTCTTTCTCAGGGCAAACTAGCAGCGAAGATTCTTTAGTTAATATTAATAGTCTATTAGAAGACGATATTAATATGTTGAGTAAAACGATGACGGCCCGAATCGAAGTGGAGTTGGTACTAGATTCAGCGCTATGGTCGGTTAAGGTTGATAAAGGTGATCTTGAGGATGTTATTTTAAACTTAAGCATTAATGCTATGCATGCGATGCCCAGTAGCGGTAAGGTTAAATATGTTACCGCGAATGAAAAATTGAACGCGTTGGAGGCGGATGAAGTAGGTTTATCAGCACCGGGTGAATATGTTCGTTTATCGGTTGTTGATACTGGCATTGGTATGCCCCAAGACATTATTAATAAGATATTTGATCCGTTTTTTACGACTAAAGGTGAACAGGGAACAGGACTTGGTTTAAGTCAGGTTTACGGTTTTATGGAACGTTGTAATGGCGCCATTGTGGTGAATTCAGTGGTGGGAGATGGCGCGGAGTTTTCGATGTATTTCCCTCGTGAATTGAGCGATGCGGACACTACTCTTTTAACGAACCAAAATGATGATAATGACAAGCTTGCTAGTAAAGGGGATGAAAAGGTTTTATTGGTAGATGATGAGCCAGCGTTATTACAATTAGGTGTGCAAATGCTGAAGAGCCAAGGTTACAAAGTTTACTGTGCAGAAAGTGCGGATAATGCGCTTTGGATATTGTCTCAAAATGAAGTTGATCTGATGGTAAGCGATGTCATTATGCCCGGAACAAGTGGTTTTGATTTAGCAAAACAGGTTGAGACGTTATACCCCAACATCAAAATTCAATTGGTAAGCGGTTATGTTGGAGAGCAGGCGGGGGGAGATAAAAATAGCCCTTATATGAAAGCCTTACTTAGTAAACCGTATACTTCAGAGGCGCTTCTAACTCGTGTTAGAAGCTTACTCGACGAAGCGTAAATTAATGTCTGAAGTGACGCATGCCGGTGAAGACCATGGCGATATCATGCTCATCGGCTGCGGCAATGACTTCATCATCACGCATCGAGCCACCGGGTTGAATAACTGCGCGAATGCCGGCGCTGGCGGCTTGATCCAAACCATCACGGAATGGGAAAAAGGCATCACTGGCCATCACTGAACCACTGACTTCCAGTTTGGCGTGTTCAGCTTTAATACCTGCAATACGTGCTGAGTTAACACGACTCATTTGTCCTGCGCCTACGCCAATGGTCATGCCATCACGTCCATAGACAATCGCATTTGATTTAACGTATTTAGCCACCTTCCAGCTGAACAATAAATCTTGCATTTCTTGTTCGGTTGGTTCGCGTTTTGTAACAACCTTAATTTCATCAGCGAGAAGTAAATCGGCATCTTGGACTAATAGGCCGCCATTAACGCGTTTAAAATCGAGTCGGTTACTTGGTTCGGTTGGCCATTGACCACAACTAAGCAGGCGCACGTTTTTCTTCGCTTCAATCACAGTTTGCGCTTCTTCGCTAACGTTGGGTGCGATAATCACTTCAACAAATTGACGATCAACAATGGCTTGTGCTGTTTCTGCATCGAGTTCACCATTAAAGGCGATGATGCCACCGAAGGCTGATTCAGGATCGGTGCTGTAGGCACGATCGTAAGCTTCTAATAACGAACCACCTGTTGCCACACCGCAAGGGTTGGCATGCTTGACGATGACACAGCTTGGCGCATCATTGAATTGTTTTACACATTCTAAGGCAGCATCGGTATCACCGATATTATTGTAAGAAAGTTCTTTACCTTGTAATTGTGTTGCTGTGCTGATGCTGGCTTCTTTACTACCGGCTTCGACATAGAAGGCAGCAGATTGATGCGGGTTCTCACCGTAACGCATTTCTTGTGATTTAACATACTGGCTATTAAACGTACGGGGTAGGCCAGTAGGTTGCTTATCATCACCAATGGCACCTAGATAGTTTGCAATCGCGCCATCGTATTGTGCGGTGTGTTCAAATGTTTTTGTCGCTAAATCAAAACGCGTTGCATCGCTAATAGCACCGCTATTGTTGCTCATTTCATCTAGTACGCGAGCGTAATCGTTGGCATCAACGACAACAGTCACAGCGGCATGGTTTTTAGCGGCGGCGCGCAACATGGTTGGGCCACCAATATCAATATTTTCAATCGCCATTGCTAGATTACAGTCATCACGTGCGATGGTTTGTGCAAACGGATAAAGGTTTACTACGACCATATCAATAGGGGGAATGTCATGTTCTTGCATAACGGCATCATCAGTACCACGGCGACCGAGTAAACCACCATGTACTTTAGGGTGGAGTGTCTTAACGCGGCCATCCATCATTTCTGGAAAACCGGTGTAGTCAGAGACTTCGACAACAGCAATATTATTATCAGCGAGCATTTTCGCCGTGCCACCTGTTGATAAGATTTCGACATCTTGTTCGGCCAAGGCGCGAGCAAATTCAACAATACCGGTTTTGTCAGAAACACTGATAAGAGCACGACGGATAGCGGACATGGGTTACCTCAATAGGGATCAGATGTAAGTGAAATGTAGATGTTCTTAGTCGAGATTGTATTGCTTCATTTTTTTGCGAAGCGTACCGCGATTTAGACCGAGCATAATGGCGGCGCGACTCTGGTTACTACGGGTGTAATCAAGGACAGCGCGTAGTAATGGTTCTTCCATCTCTTGTAAGACCATATTATAAAGATTTTCAGGTTCATGCCCGTCAAGGTGGTGGAAGTAATCAGCCATGGCGGTGGCGATGCATTCACGTAGTGGGCGATGTGTTTTTTCGTTACTAACTTGAAAGATTGTTTCTGCTAGTGCGGCTTGTGGGTTTGTACTCATGCGGCTATTTCTTGTTTTTGTATCAGTTTATGAAAGAAGTCTTGAACCATCGAGAGCTGTTCAGCACTGGATTCAACACGGGTTACGGCACGACGGAACTCGGCACCATGTGCCTGTCCCTTGCTGTACCAAGCAATATGTTTACGCGCGACGCGTACGCCGGTGAATTCGCCATAAAAAGCATAGAGATTCGCGAGATGTCCGAGCAGAATATCGCGAATTTCAATTAATGACGGCTCGGCTAATTTTTCACCGGTATTTAAAAAATGATCCATTTCGCGGAAAATCCACGGACGACCTTGAGCAGCACGACCAATCATCACTGCATCGGCGCCGGTGTAATTTAATACAAAGCGGGCCTTTTCTGCTGTACTAATATCGCCATTGGCCACCACGGGAATACCAACACGGCTTTTGACATCGGCAATCGTGTCATATTCGGCATCGCCTTTATAGGCATCAGCACGGGTACGGCCATGAATCGCCAGTGATTGGATACCAGATTCTTCTGCAATACGGGCAATGGTTGGTGCATTACGATTTTCACGATCCCAACCTGTGCGTATCTTCAAGGTAACTGGAATATCGACGGCATTAACGACTGAGCTCAGGATATCAGCAACCAATGCTTCATCTTGCAGTAGCGCTGAGCCTGCCATGACATTACAGACTTTCTTGGCAGGACAGCCCATATTGATATCGATGATTTGTGCACCGTTATCTGCATTATGTTTTGCAGCTTCCGCCATCATTTCTGGGACAGAACCGGCAATTTGTACTGAACGGGGATCAGTTTCGCCATCATGATTAGCACGGCGTTTAGTTTTTTCGCTGCCCCAAAGCAATGAATTGGAACTCACCATTTCAGACACAGCCATGCCCGCGCCGAGACGTTTGCAGAGCTGACGGAACGGTCTGTCGGTGACACCAGCCATCGGTGCTAGGATCAAACGGTTACTGATTTGGTATGGTCCGATTTGCATAGAAAATGTGTTCTATCATTTTGCGCCATATCACTTAGTTGAGATTAGTCGCATAGGTCAATAAATGGACAGCTGATGATACTCGCATTGCCGCGTGCGGAAAAGTGCTATTGCCTTATTTCTGGTGCTTATTTGAAGATAAATAAGAAACTGACGGCTTTGCTTCCTGGGTCAACTAGCTCCAAGGCTATATTGATGGGTTTATTGGGGGCGATACCTGTATTGATATTAACGTCTTCAGGCAGGTATTCACTGGGCAGGAAGTCACGCCCAGCAATAAGCTGTCCCTCGATATCCTGAAATTGGATTTGCAGCAATGGGTAAGCCTGTTGGAAATCTGCGTGGTTGATGATCGTGGCGGTCACGCGTAGTGCATCATTGATATTCGGATGGCTGCGTATTTCACGACGTTTGAGTGCGATGGAATCAGGATTACGTGGCAGCGCTAATTCACAGTTCAGATACTCACAAAAACTGGTCATCAATGGGCGTAGCCCATGATTAGCGAGATTATCTCTTAGCAGGTAGGCGCTTTGTCCGATAAATAATGCGATAAGCAATAAACTAACAAGAATGTAGCCAATGCTACTTGCCTGAGCAGGTGGTGGCGCATTATCTAATTCGGGGTAAAGCTGAGAGGGGTCATAACCAGCTTCCTCTTCTAATGGGGGCTGAGTGTCGTTCTCACTAGATTCAACGGCAATGTCAGCATGATTGGCCGCTTCTAGTTCAGTATCGATGGTGATAGCACTGATTTGGTTTTCGATTAGATCCGGATACGGCGTAATCTCGACATCTATTTCTTCATCATCAGAAATGGATGTATTCGTGTTAATTAGTCGTAAACTAGGTTGGTTAACTGTTTCCTCGGGTGTTTCCTCGGGTGTTTCCTCGGGTGTTTCCTCGGGTGTTTCCTCGGGTGTTTCCTCGGGTGTTTCCTCGGGTGTTTCTTCGGGTGTTTCTTCGGGTGTTTCTTCTTGGCTATCGAGTGTTGGGAAATCTAATTCATCGGTGTCGATGGCGGATGCTTCAAGTTCTGGGGTATTAATAGTGTCAGGGATAGCAATGTTAGTCGCGTCAATCTCAACCTCATCTAATTCATCAATATTGATATCGCCGATGACTAATGGTGTGTCATCTGGTTTATCAATGGTAGGTATTACGGTTTCAGATAAGATCTCAGCAGTAAAAACAGTATTGCACTTACCACAGCGCACCTGACCATCAGCAACCTGCAATTGTTCGTCAGTGACGTGAAAAAAAGTACTGCAATGTGGACATTTAGTTTGCATAGACACTAACGATACCACTGATAGCGCGAGGATGCTTTGTTCTAGCGTTTGGTACCGCTAAGACGGATCCAATCACCTTGTTGAGTTGGTTCACCGATATCGCAATGGCGTCGGTAAGCAGTGGCGACATTGTCCGCCTGCTCAGGAAGAATGCCTGATAAAACCAATGTGCTGCCAGAGCGTAGTGTTTTGCAGAGCATATCGGCTAACTCAGCAAGTGGACCGGCGAGTATGTTGGCGAGCAACATATCAAAACCATCATCAGGGAGTTCCATGGGCAGATGGGTTGAAATAACGTCGGTGACCTCGTTTCGTTTTGCATTATCCTGCGTGGCTTGTAGTGCTTGAGGGTCGATATCAATGGCAGTGACCTTCTCAGCACCTAGTTTGGCGGCGGCAATCGCGAGAATGCCAGAACCACAACCGTAATCCAGCACTTGTTTATGACTTAGGTCTTGCCCGTCTAACCATTGCAGACATAACGAAGTCGTTGGGTGGGTGCCAGTACCAAAGGCAAGGCCAGGGTCGAGTAAAATATTCACTGCTTCGGCTTGTGGTGGTTCACACCAGCTTGGCACGATCCAGATATTTTCACCAAATTGCATAGGGTGGTAGTCATCTATCCAAACGCGCGACCAATCTTTGTCTTCCAGTGGCTCGAGTCGTCGACTTGCCATGATCTCAGGAGAAAGTTGTTCAGTCAGTTGTTGATCTAACACCTTGGTATCAATGTCGGCTTCAAAAAGACCGGTGATTTCCAATTCAGCCCATAAAGGTGTTTCACCGGGTAGTGGTTCGAAGATAGGTTTATCTTCGGCGTCAATTAATGTGATTGCTTGTGCACCGGCTTGTTCAAGCGCATCACTGACATTATCAGCATGTTCGGTATCGGTGCGGAGTGTAAAGCGTAGCCAAGGCATAATTGATAATAGTTGAAAGGCGGTTAACGACTATTCATTAACCGCCGTTCATTTTTATGAGAGACCTAGTTTCTTTTCAAGGAAATGGATATTGGCGCCACCCGCTTGAAAGGCACTGTCATTAAGAATATCTAGGTGTAAATCAATATTGGTATTGATGCCATCAATGACGAGTTCACTTAATGCACCACGCATACGCTCAATAGCAATCTCGCGGGTATCACCATGCGTAATGATTTTACCAATCATCGAGTCGTAATGCGGTGGTACGTGGTAACCATTGTAAATATGTGAATCAACGCGTACGCCTATACCACCTGGTGGTTGGAAGTTATTAATGGTGCCAGGAGAAGGTATAAATGTTTTTGCATGTTCGGCATTTATACGGCACTCAATAGAATGGCCATTAATTGCGATGTCTTCTTGCTTTAATGACAACTCTAAACCAGCTGCGATGCGAATTTGTTCGCTAACAATATCAACACCGGTAATCATTTCAGTGACAGGATGTTCAACTTGAATACGGGTATTCATTTCAATGAAATAAAATTCGCCATTTTCGAATAGGAATTCGAAAGTGCCTGCACCAAGGTATTTTGTTTTACGACATGCTTCCGCACAACGCTCACCAATAAAGGCACGTTGCTCAGCAGTGATGCCTGGTCCCGGTGCTTCTTCAACTACTTTCTGATGGCGTCGTTGCATAGAACAGTCACGTTCAGCAAGGTGGACAGCATTACCATGTGCATCAGATAACACTTGAATTTCAATGTGACGAGGATTGCCAAGGAATTTTTCCATGTAGACAATATCGTTATTAAAGGCAACGCGTGCTTCGCTACGTGTTAATGAAATAGCATTCAATAATGCGGCTTCACTATGAACAACACGCATACCACGACCACCACCACCACCGGCAGCCTTGATAATAATGGGGTAGCCGATTTTTTTCGCCATGTCGGCGACGTTACTATCGTCTTCAGTGATCGGGCCATCAGAACCCGGTACACAAGGAATCCCAGCTGCTTTCATTGTTTCAATGGCGGTGATTTTGTCACCCATCGAACGGATTGCATCGGCTGATGGACCAATAAATGTAAAACCACTTTGTTCAACGCGTTCAGCAAAGTCAGCATTCTCTGAAAGGAAACCATAACCAGGGTGAATCGCCATGGCGTCGGTCACTTCGGCAGCACTAATTAATGCTGGTACATTTAAGTAACTATCAACAGAGGGCGCTGGACCAATACAAACCGCTTCATCGGCAAGGCGGACATGTTTTAGATCGCGATCAGCTGAGGAATAGACTGCAACCGTTTTAATACCCATTTCACGACAGGCACGGAGAATACGAAGTGCAATCTCACCGCGATTGGCTATAACAATTTTTTCAAACATAGTTGTGTATTCTTCGCTGAGAGTTATTCAATAATGAACAAAGGTTCATCGTATTCAACAGGTTCACCATTGTTAGCAAGAATGGCTTTAATGACACCACTCTTATCGGCTTCAATTTGGTTAAGGATTTTCATCGCTTCGATAATACAAATTGTTTCACCAACTTTAACGGTTTGGCCAACTTGTACAAATTCAGGTGCGCCCGGTGCAGGAGCACGATAGAAAGTACCTACCATCGGTGATTTTACTTGATGACCACTTGGGATCGCATTTGTTTCTTCCGTTGTTTCTACTGCTTCAGGTGTGACTGCCGGTGCTGCTGCAACTGGGGCAGCCGGTGCTGCCATTGGCATCACCGTGGTGGTCGCAACATTGCTACCTTGACGGGTGATACGAACAGATTCTTCACCCTCTTTGATTTCAATTTCAGCGATGCCAGATTCTTCTAGCAACTCAATCAATTTTTTTACTTTGCGAATATCCATAGTAATTTAAGCTCTTAAAATATTGTTTAGTTTGTTACAGATTCAGCATGTTTTATCGCTGCCTGTAACGCTAATTCATAACCTTGTGCACCTAGGCCACAAATAACACCAACGGCTATATCGGAAAAATAGGATTCACGGCGAAATTCTTCACGGGCATGCACATTGGATAAATGTAATTCAATAAAGGGGATTGCTACGCCAGCTAATGCATCGCGTACGGCAACGCTGGTATGGGTAAAGGCAGCAGGATTAATAATGATAAAGGCGACACCTTCTTGCTGCGCTTCTTGAATACGATTAACAAGATCATGTTCGGCATTGCTTTGAAGACATGCGAGTTCATGCCCAGCAGTGCTTGCTTGTTTGCTCAGGGTTGCTTCGATATCTGCAAGGGTGGTGGCACCGTAGACTTCGGGCTCACGTGTGCCCAGAAGGTTTAGATTAGGACCATTTAGTAAGAGTAACTTTGCCATTAACACGCCTGATTAATTAAATCGCTTCAAATACCGGCTAGATCGAAGCTTTTCCCTGCATGATCAGACCACTTTATTATTGTGACTATGTGTATATTGTGCAGGGGAATGGACGTTTTGTCCAGTTATATGCACGTTTGGGGAATTTACCCTAGAAATCGACGAAAATCGCGACAAAATTCACATATTTGTAAAATATTGCTTATTTAAGCGAATATTGGAGTTTAAAAACTGGTTTTGACAGGATTAACAAACCCAATAATGAAAAGGAGTCTATTCGCACAACCCGCTTATTGCTGAATTTTGTTAACCCTGCCAGGAAGGCTTTAGAATTTATAATAAGGCTTTAATTTTCTCTTCAGCGGTTGATTTATGTAACTCGCCACGCTGTATAAAATTGATTTTACCTTGTCGATCGACAATGACAGTGTAGGGTAGACTACCAAAGCGATTGCCATAGGCTTTACTGACATTAATTGCATCAAGGTCGCCGAGTAGCATTGGGTAGTTAACACCGTAGGTATCTGCAAAATCTTCTACCTTGTCTTTTTCGTCGATCGCAACGCCGATAAACTGTAAACCTTGTTTACCATATTGATCTTGTAACTCAACAAAGGCTGGTGTTTCTTTACGGCAAGGTGGACACCATGTCGCCCAAAAATTAATAATTAATACTTTACCATCCCATTTTGACAATTTATGTGTCACACCTTCTTGGTCAGGCAGTGAAAATTCAGGACGGTGTGAACCGACTTGTGCAGGTGGTGTCGCAACTTTTTCTGTACTGGTTTTGTTTGTTTCTTTCGTGCTGGTGGCGGCGGTATTTTTGTCGCACGCAGTGAGTGAAAGACTTAATAAACCGGTTAATAGTAATAATTTTTTATTCACGTCAGTGTTCTCAATTTTTTATAAAGCTTGTTTAATATGCATGGCGAATTCTTCGGCATTTTTATAACCGTAGAAATCCATATCTTTAATTCGTTGACCTTGTTTATCAAAGAATAAAAGCGCAGGCGGTCCATAAACACCGAGGCGTTTTTGTACCGCAGAGGTATTGGGGTCAGATGGATCGGTGACATCAATTTGTATGGCAACATATTTATTCATCAAACTAATAACATCGGCATTAGCAAAGGTGGTTTTTTCCATGCGTAGACAGTCAGTACACCATGTCGCAAAGAAATCGATGACAACAGGTTTACCAGTTGCTTTTGCTTTTGCCAATTCGCGATCGAGATCTGCTTCAGATTTAACTTGTATGAACTTGGCATGAGCAACGTCAGCCGCGTGCATGGCATCTGTTGATACGCCGCCGACAGATAGTTTATTGAAATCGACAGGTTGCGTGATGTCGCGATTACCTTGCATGCCACCAAGTAACGACAACACACCCCAGATTAATAACACGGTACCAATGCCTTTCCAGAATACGCGCCAACCACTTGCTTCTTCCGGTAGGCTTTGTGTCGCACCAAGATAAATAGCCAACACAATGAAGAATATACCCCACAGAAGTAATACCGGCACGGCAGGTAGTACAGTGAGAATGTAAATCGCCACACCGATAAGTAATACACCAAAGAAGTATTTAACATTATCCAT
>Ga0316207_10003264_pt1 | contig 15294 bp, 10 predicted proteins | sample 6weekpyrite_MG_FD_204943 | JGI IMG/M metagenome (GOLD analysis project Ga0316207, IMG submission 204943) | Microbial mat bacterial communities from mineral coupon in-situ incubated in ocean water Damariscotta River, Maine, United States -... | ecosystem: Environmental > Aquatic > Marine >... | reverse complement strand
ATTCCACCAGATCGCCGAGTATGTAAAGTGACTCGGCCTGAGCGGCCTGATTATTCATGAATTCAACAAATAGTTGTATTATGTCAGGTCGCTCAGGAGCAAGATGTAAATCTGATATAAAGAGATGTTTTGCCATTGATTAAGTTATTCTTAACTTAAGCGATTGTTGCACTATTAATAATAACGGCTTCAACGGGGACGTCGCCATGGCCCATGTGGTTGCCAGTTGCAACTTGCGCAATACTATCAACAACATCCATACCTTCTACAACTTCACCAAAAACAGCATAACCCCAGCCTTGTGATGTTGGAGCAGAGTAATTTAGAAAATCGTTGTCTTTAAGGTTAATGAAGAACTGTGAACTTGCAGAATCTGGATCGGGTGTACGTGCCATTGCCAGGCTGCCGCGTTTATTAGAAAGTCCGTTGTCAGCTTCATTTTTGATATTGGCATTAGTCTCTTTTTGTTGCATGTCTTCAGTAAAACCACCGCCCTGAATCATAAAACCTGGAATTACACGATGAAATATTGTGTTATTAAAGAATTCAGTTTTTACATAGTTCAGAAAGTTTTCAGCAGAAATAGGCGCTTTTTCCGCATCTAGTTCAATGATGATTTTTCCATGATTTGTATCCAGGCATATTTTTTCTGACATAATATTTACTCTTACTGTGATTGAAGGTGCCCTAGAGGGCAGTTTACCTGAACTTTTTAAGAGCAGGGTTCTGGTTGAAATATGGCGTCCCCGAGACGATTCGAACGTCCGACCTACCGCTTAGGAGGCGGTGGCTCTATCCAGCTGAGCTACGGGGACAAATTTGCGCTGAATTATAACAGCCATATGAATGTTATCAAAACTGAAATCAGCTGATTAGCTTTCATGGGGCTATATTGTTATCAACTGAACTGATTTTTGAAGTAATTGTAGAGAATTAAAGGCATTATCTATTTCATTATGTGCCTTTTTCTTCTAGGCCGGTTGCGACGATCACTTTGTTTTATCAACTGATGTATTTTCCGCCATATAAAGGAATCATGTGTGTCTTCATAGGTCATAATGTAATTGAGGCTATGAATGTCATTTTGTGACCACTGCATGCTGCGCAGTGCCCCCGGTGTGCCACAGAACAGAATTTGATCACCAGATTTAATAGCTATATCATTTGTGGGCATTAACAACAGTTTCTGATTGCGCTTAAGCATTAAGGGGACGGCTTCTAACTGGTTTTCTCTTTGCCGCGGATTCTGTAGTAAATTACCAACACGTATGACACGACCTAAGCGTAATACCTGACAAAGCGCTCTGGCTTCATCTCCATTAACATGCAGGGTCCATATACTTGGAACAGATTCCCCTAGTGCTCCCATTATTCGGCTAATCGTTATATTGGCCCAGGAAGGGTTCTGGTTCCGTGCCTTGTTTAAAAAAGCAATCATCAGTGGAGAGACCAGTAGTGTGCGTATTTTACGAGCAATAATTTCACTCGGTTGCATTATAATATTGGCATGAGTTGCTTCAAATAGTTTTTCGTTAGATTTCTTGTTGTGCCTGGCAACTATAAATAAATCAGGGTTTAGCTCTCTGGCAGTCATAATAATTGATAGATTGTTTGAATCATTATCTGTGCCAGATATTAGACCGACTGCTTTAGTCACACCGGCAACCGTTAATGTATGAGCATCAAAACCCGTGCCGATTATAAAGTCATTGTTCTTGTTTTCAGGTCGGCCAAGAAATTCTTCTCGTTTTTTTTCAGAGGGGTCAATTATCGTAACCTGAACATTACTTTTTAGTAATTGTTTATATAAGTCATGCCCGAATCGACCAAACCCGCATATAACCCAATGACCTTCTTCAACGTAGATAGGATTTGTTAAATCGGTATTAGGTACACCTGTAAGCCAGTCATATAATAAATGTAGTGAGGGAGAGTGCATTGCCATACCAAAAATATCAGCAAATGTTTCAAATGGATTGACAACAAAGTCGGTACCAAATGAGAACATATTACTTTCGTATTCTTCAATTTCAGAACGACAAACTACACAAATTTCAGGATGTAATAATTTACTGGTAACGGCTATTTTTAAATTCGTTTCGTCAGATGCTGTAACAGCGATTATTGCAGCACATTTTTTATCCTGCAAACCTGCCTGTATTAATTTTTCCGGGTCGCGTGCATCCCCCCTGATTCCGGGTATTACTAATGGAAAGTCTTCCAGCGGTAAGGTTTGTATGAGTTTGTCATTTTCTTCAATTACAACCGTATGAATATTTCGTTCAGTTAGTGCTTTAGCTAGTGCATGGCCAGTTTCACCGAAGCCACAAATTAAAATAAATGTATCAGGTATACGTGCTAGTTGCTGAGAGAACTGGTTCGCTTTAAGTGCTTCACGAAACATGGGGTCCTGAACCAGGGAGACAATTTTACCTAATGAATAAAACCAGGCAATAACAGTTAAATAAATTGTGATAAGGGCCCAGGTGCGTTGTTCATTGCTTAAGGTATAAGGGATTTCACCAAAGCCAATAGTTGTTGCGGTATAACTTACAAAGTAGAACGCATCAAAAAAAGACATGTGCCAGGGGTTCCCCTGGTCGTCGACGCCACTAGCGAGCACCATGCCCAATATAGAAATGGAGTATCCCATTATTAAAATAATAATGGGCACCCGCATCTGGCGCATAATTAAAGATGTCACAAGTGACATAATATTACCCGCGTATTTTAGTGACGCATCATTGAAGTTTCAATGATAAGCAGTATTACGGAAATGAAGTTGGCGATCATAGCACCGCCACTCAGGGAAATAATGGTAGACATTGTACCAGCCGTCATTACCTCGCCCTGAATATTTACTACGTAAGCCCAGACAAGGGCAGCTGAAAACAATTGTACTAAGGCAACTAGACTAGTAGCCAGTAACATTGCCCCCATTTGTGAACGGTCTCCAAACTTGAGAACGGTAGCGATTAGATTCACGACTATTACTGCGAATAGTTCATAAACATTATGGTGGCTTGGGTTATCAACTTCACCAGCAAAGAAACCGAAGTTCAGGGTGAGTGCAAGAATCATAAAAAAACTAAAGACGACTTTTTCGCGGTTCATTTTTATAGGCCCTTTTTGTTACTTTTTTATTGTTACTTTTCTACTGTTGCTTTATATGGTTGCTTATTAGGGGTCTTCTACTCTTTATAATAGTAGATGTTCCATCATTCGCTGGTAAATTTTTGAAAGTGTAATTAAATCTTCAGCTTTTACGTTTTCGTTGAGCTGGTGAATAGTGGCATTCAGGGGGCCAAGTTCAAGAACCTGGGCACCTGTCGGTGCAATAAAGCGCCCATCTGAAGTGCCTCCAGCAGTTGAGAGTTCAGTCTCATATCCGCAAATTTCATTAATGGCCTTACATGTGGCTTCTACCAGTTCTCCCTTAGAGGTTAAAAAGGGATGGCCAGATAATACCCATTCCAGTTCATATTTTAAATTATGTTTATTTAGAATGGCTTCAACCCGTTGTTTAATTTGATCTTCTGTCAGTTCGGTAGAGAACCGAAGGTTGAACATGATCTTGCATTCACCGGGTATAACATTGTTCGCACCGGTGCCAGAGTTTATATTGGAAATTTGAAAGCTTGTTGCGGGAAAAAAGTCATTACCCTGATCCCATTCTTCAGCTGCCAATTCTGTTAATGCGGGTGCAGCCGTGTGTATTGGGTTTTCTGCAAGGTGAGGATAAGCTACGTGGCCCTGCTTACCCAGAACAGTTAAATTACCAGACAATGAGCCACGGCGACCATTTTTTACTACGTCGCCCAGCTTGTTAGTGCTCGAAGGCTCGCCAACCAGGCACATATCAATTTTTTCACCACGAGCCTCAAGGTGATCAACGACTTTTACCGTGCCATTAATCGACGGACCTTCTTCATCGCTTGTAATTAGAAAGCCAATAGATCCTTTATGCTCAGGGTGCTCAGAGATAAAGCTTTCACATGCGGTAATCATTGAAGCAAGACTGCCTTTCATGTCAGCCGCACCTCGGCCGTACAGCACGCCATCAATTATTTCTGGTTTAAAGGGATGTACGTCCCACTTTTCTACCGGTCCAGTTGGAACAACATCTGTATGGCCGGCAAAAACAAGAAGGGGACCGTTTTGGTTTTTTCCAGTTTGGTTTTTTCTAGCCCAGAAATTATCGACATCTGCAAAGCGTAAATTTTCTATTTCAAACCCCATTTTTTTAAGGCGATCTGTCATAAGTGGCTGACAGCCCTTATCTTCAGGGGTAACTGATGAACGAGAAATCAGGTCTAAGGCGAGCTTGATCGTAGGGTCATTTTCTATAGTTGGCATGAGTGATTATCAAAATTAAACGAATTTAGAATTATAAAGCATTACGCAAATGATTTATTAAAAGAAAATAATAATATGGGTATTTATTCTTTGAGTGTTTAGTTCTAGTGTCACTGGAGGTCTAAAAATAATCAGAATCTGTCAATCACCAGTTCATCTCCACTCGGGGACTGAGCATCTTTCACGCTCCGTCCCCTGTTTTGATGCCATCATGAGGTTTACAGGGTCAGCTCTCTGCTCTGTCAAATTCTAGTGGGTTGGGTTAAGGGATCAGGGGGCAAAAAGCGGCGACCTTTCCCCGAGGGAAATGTGTCATGGCAGGGTCATATCATGTCGATAAAATAAAATGCTTCTATTTGCTTTAATCTTTTGCTTTTTCAAGCGATTCAATTATTCCGATATCTTCATGGATCAATCAATTATATAAAAAATTGCTGATATATATGATTTTCTCCTGAAATTTATTGCAGTCCTGCTCCTGAAAAGGCAAACTAATATACCATTCAGCTTGCACGAATATTATGCCCGAATCATTAACTTACCCTACAAACAACGACTATCAGGTCGCTGATGCACCTACTCAAAATTTGAAAGTTCCACCTCACTCTATAGAGGGCGAGCAGGCGGTGCTTGGCGGGCTTATGCTCGATCAAAGGGCCTGGGAACAGATCGCGGATCGCATATCCGAAGAAGATTTTTACCGTCATGATCATCGTCTTATTTTTCGCAGTATTGCCAAGCTGGAAGCCGCAGACAAGCCTTTTGATGTTGTAACATTGTCAGATGAATTATCTAAAACCCATGAACTTGATGATGCAGGAGGGCTGGCTTATTTAGGACAGCTAGCCAAAGATACTCCCAGTGCAGCCAATATACGTGCTTATGCGGATATTGTGCATGAACGTTCGGTATTCAGACAGTTAATTGAAGTGGGAACCGATATTGCGGGTAGTGCTTTTAACCCTGAGGGACGCGAAAGCAAGGAGCTTCTGGACGAAGCAGAACGACGTGTTTTTACAATTGCAGAGCAGGGTAGTCATGCAAATAGTGGCTTTAAGGGAATTAAGCAGTTATTAACGACCACTGTAGAACAGATAGATAAACTATTTGAGCAAGAAGGCACGCTTACTGGTGTTACCACGGGTTTTAAAGATTTTGATGAGCAAACCAGTGGCTTGCAAAAAGGTGACCTTGTTATCGTGGCGGGCAGGCCTTCAATGGGTAAAACCACTTTTTCAATGAATATTGCTGAAAATGCAGCCATAGCGCAAGGCACTTCAGTGGCCATTTTTAGTATGGAGATGCCCGCAGAGTCATTAGCTATGAGAATGATCTCGTCGATGGGGCGTATTGATCAGCACCGTTTACGTACGGGGCAATTGAATGATGAAGATTGGCCTAGAATTACCTCTGCAGTATCTTTACTTTCAGAGGCAAAGGTATTTATTGATGATACCCCCGCGTTGTCGCCAACTGATTTACGTGCCCGTGCAAGGCGATTAAAGCGAGAACATGGTTTGGGTTTAATCGTAATCGATTACCTTCAGTTAATGCAGGTAGCAGGGTCATCTGAGAATCGTACCAACGAAATTTCTGAAATATCCCGAGGCCTGAAAGCCCTGGCGAAGGAACTCGAAGTACCTGTTATTGCTTTATCACAGCTTAACCGAAGTTTAGAGCAGCGCCCAAATAAACGACCGGTTATGTCTGATCTACGTGAATCAGGAGCGATAGAGCAGGATGCTGATGTAATTGTCTTTATATATAGAGATGAAGTTTATAACGAAGATACAACTGATAAGGGTATAGCTGAAATAATTGTAGGCAAACAACGTAACGGACCTATAGGTACAACGCGTTTAACATTCCTGGGACAATTTACAAAATTTGAAAATTATAGTCCTGAAATGTATTCATCTAACGGCTTTGAGTAAAGCATTTACAGGCATACTTTCTGATGGCGAGTAACCGATCTGCAAAAGTTACAATTGATCTGGCGGCTTTGCAGCATAATTTCCAGCAGGTAAAGAAATACACATCCAGCAGCAAAATCATGCCCGTTATAAAGGCTAATGCTTATGGTCATGGAATGTTGCAGGTGGCAAAAGAGCTGACATGCGCAGATGGCTTTGCTGTTGCACAGTTATCCGAAGCTATTACTCTACGTAAGAGTGGCATTGAAAAACCAATTACAGTGTTTCAGGGTTTTTCAGATTCGCATCAGTTGCAATTGATTTTTAAATATTCGTTACGTCCGGCTATTAGTCAGTCATGGCAAATAGACTTGTTAGAATCCAGTGAGCAAACAACAAAAATTGACGTATGGTTAAAAATAAATACGGGCATGGGGCGATTAGGTGTACAGCTCGATGAAGTAGAATCGTGTTTTCAGCGCTTAAAAAATATTAGTTTTATAGAACAAACAGGTTTAATGATGCATTTTGCTAATGCGGATCAACCTGATCACAAATCAAATCAATTACAGCTCGAGCGATTTTCCAGTATTGCTAATTTAACAGGTGCACAAACAAGTGTTTCTAATTCAGGTGCTATTATAAGTTCTCTATGTGAAGAGCAGGACTGGGTGCGCCCTGGTATTATGCTTTATGGCTCTTCCCCTCTGATCGGCAAAACAGCGACTGAGTTACAGTTAAAACCTGTAATGAGTTTACATGCACGGTTAATAGCAGTTAATGATTTAAAGAAAGGCCAATCTGTTGGTTATGGAGATAGCTGGATTTGCCCCGAAGACATGCGGGTAGGCATTGTAAATATCGGTTATGGTGATGGTTATCCACGTCAGGCAACAGATGCACCGATTTTAGTAAATGGGCAATTATGTCATTTGATTGGACGGGTCTCTATGGATTCGATTGCAGTAGATTTAAGAGGTGTTCTGGCTGAACATGGTGACTCAGTAGAATGTTGGGGTAAGCACATATCAGTGGATGACGTCGCTGCCAGCGCAAATACAATATCATATGAACTATTATGTAATTTAGGTTAACTTGATCTATAAAGACTATTCCGCTAGTGTCTGTTACATAATGAAAAAATCAATAATATGGAGCCAAAAATGTTAAAGGGTTTTTCTCTTTCTTTAATTGCAATACTCGTTAGTTTGTTAACTGGCTGTGGTGGCGGTGCATCGATGTTTCGAGAAAATCCTGAGCATTCAGGTGTGTCTAACTCATCAGCCCCCAGAGAACTTGATAAACTGGTCTGGAAGTATTCTGCGCCGAGTAAAGTTTATTCTTCGCCTATCGTTGCTGATGGGACAGTCTACATTGGTTGCAAAGATGGTTCTGTTTACGCGCTTGACTTAGATGATGGGCATTTGAAGTGGAGCTTTGAAACAAAGGATAATGTTGAGGCGTCTGTTGCAGTAAAAGGCGATACATTATATATCGGCAGTTGGGATGGTTATCTTTATGCTGTTGATATAGATAGTCATGAATTGAAATGGAAGTTTCGTACAGCGGGTCTTATATATTCAGCGCCAGTTATTGAGGATGGTGTAGTTTATTTTGGTAGTAAGGATAAACATCTTTATGCTGTTGATGCGGATACAGGTGCCGAGGTATGGCGTTTTAATGCTAAGGCAGTTGTTTATTCTTCTCCTGCAGTTTCAAATGGTATGGTGTTTATAGGAACGCTAAATGGATATGTGCGTGCCATTAATAAAGAGTCTGGTCAGGAGCAATGGAATTACGCTATAAACAGGCCTGTTTACTCATCACCCAGCATCCATGGTGAACACGTTTATATAGGTGCCGATGATAAGCGATTACATGCTATTAATATTGACACAGGACAGCTTAAGTGGAAGAAAAAAACAGCGGGTAAATTATTTTCATCACCAGCGGTGTTAGACAATAAAGTATATGTAGGAAGTACTGATAATTATATTTATGCGTACGATGAAGAAAAAAGTGGTCGCGTATGGGAGTATCAGTCTCAGGGTTCTGTTTATTCATCACCGGTTATAGCTTCAGAGACTGTTTATATAGGTAGTACAGATGGATACTTATATGCGTTACATGCAGAAAACGGTAAACGTCGTTGGCGCTATAATGTGAATTCGAAAATTTATTCAACTCCAGCTATAGCAGATGGAATGGTTATTATTAGTGCAGTGAACGGTGAGGTATTTGCTATAAAGTGATGTTAAAAGGGGAGGGTTATAACTCTCCCCTTTAATGTAATATTTAAGAATGATTAAGCAGGAATAAAGATTTATCAGCCTTAAAATTTCTAGTGGATAAAAACTCCTAAACTCCTAGATTCCTAGTGAGAAGTTAAAATCCGCTTTCCTGTATTCTCAGGAGGAAGCCTGCGCAAGGTATCGAGTGCATTTGATGCAATTAAAGACTCAACATGCTCTATATTTTTATCGAGATATTCCAGATACAAGTTATTATCGCCAAAATGAGCTTCTGCATATTTATATACCTGTTGAAACAGGTTATCTAATCGTCCCTTAACTTCTGAGTTATAAAATACAGGTGTTTTGGCCAATAGATCTTCAGCTGATTCAAACAATATAATAGACTTGCCATTCTTATCATGTCTTGTTGTCATTCCGCCCAGTTCAAACTCGGGGAATAATCTTTCTTTACATTTTTCCAGATAACAACGGTCTGACATTTGTGCAATGAGGTCGGCGGTACCTAACATGTATCCAAGTAAGTGCAGTTTTTCATCAGGTAATTTAATTTGATCAGGAGAGACTTCATAACCTGTGTAATGAACCATATTTGCGGCTATATCTGCAAACTCAGGCATTCCAGTCATATGTAGATAGTTATATAAAAAGTCAGCACTCCTACTTACATGAATTGGCGTGTACTGGGCTCCATTATGGGATTGTTGATCGTTAGATTTACGAATATAACCTGAATCGTGAAAAAGTGCGGTAATTATCGCCAGGCTTGTTAACTTTGCACCGAAGGTGTGTACCCTGTCGCTTTGTCTTTCATGCCCATCAATGAGGCGGGCCAGCGCTAAGGTCATGTCTAGAGTATGTTGCTTATCGTGATAGAACGTATCACATGCGTTGAAACCACTGTAATGACCTTCAAATAAGCTATCAAAGTCTTCAAAAGCCTGACGTATACGACTGTCATCAGTAGCTAGATAACAACTATGAAAAATATCACACACGGCATCACAAACAGCCTGACTGTCAGTTACTTTTATTGTGTTCGATACATCGTATTGTGAATGGCGTGATTTCATCAGAGATTACAGGTTTTATCAGTTGTTTTTCATGTACATAATCCTACAAAGGCATAGTCAAAATATCTGTGAGATTAATCACACTCAGTTTAGCGATAAGCGGAATTAAGCGTAAATTTTAGGAGTTATGTGATTCAATACATATATTTTATTTTAGCAGATCACTCTAGTGGTTAGGCTAAACACTTTAATGTGTATAGAAAGGCGCCATATCACTAACCCGTTTGAATGATTAAGCTGTTTATTTACTCGTATGTGTAAATACACCATCCCAGTTTTCATCTGGAGGATTGGCACGGAAAAATGCTATTCGATCCAGATAAATTTTATAAATTAATCTGTCCGGTTCCTGTTGGCTTAATTGAAATATAGATTGTTCTGCGTCATCCCAGTTTTGTTTTCTGTAGAGTTTAATGGCATGGTGAAATTCTTTAATTCGCTTTCGCTCTGTTTTATCTACTTTATCTACTAAATCAATTGGCTCATATATAGTGACGGGTTTGTTTTTGCCCTTAACTCTTACTAGATCTAACATACGATATTCAAATTCAGGAACCTCATGTTGTGTTGATTCGTTGACTATAAAATCAACACCGTAATTTTTTGTTAAACCTTCCAGTCGTGAGCCCAGATTAACTGCGTCCCCCAATACTGTATAGTCAACGCGGAACTCTGAACCTTTGTTACCTACATTCATTTCACCCGTATTGACTCCAATACCGATTTTAATTTCCGGTTGGCCTTTTGCTTTGAAATTCTTATTCAATTTTCTAATGGCTTTTAACATATCAAGCCCGGCATTAAGTGCGTTTCTACCGTGATGAGGGTCTTTTAATGGGGCACCCCAGAAGGCCATGATTGCATCACCCATATATTTATCTATCGTGCCCCTGTTTTTATGTATCACTTCAGTTAGTGGTGTTAGAAAGGCATTAATAAAAGTGGTGAGCTCTTTAGGTTCCATTTTTTCTGAAATACTAGTGAAGCCTCTAACATCAGTAAAAAGTACTGTCATATTGCGAATTTCACCATCAAGGTTTATTTCTTTTAAATTACGGCTCATTTCATCTACAAGGTCAGGTGGCACATATTGACCAAAGAGATGGGTGAGCTGTCGCTTACCACGGGACTCAACAAAGAAACCATAAGACATATTCATCATGTATAGCGTTACTACTAAAATAAGTGGTGATGCGATTGGCATGATGACCATCAGCTGGTTCCAGGTGTAATGATCCATTAATAAAACAATACCGATAGAGAGAATAGCTGTGATCGTGCTCCAGGCGGGAGATAGCATCGGCAAAATAATAGTAAGAATAAGCCCGAATAAAAGCAGTAAAAGAAGTTCAAAACCAATCATATATTCTGGTTTATGTTTTATTGACTGATCTAATATGCCCTGTATTATGTTTGCGTGTACTTCAACTCCCGGATAGGCAGACTCAAGTGGTGTTGTTCTAAGATCTAACAAGCCTGCGGCACTAGTGCCAAAAATTGCAATTTTATCTTTTAGTAAATTTCTAGGTATTGATTTGTTTAAAATATCAGCGGCAGAAATGTAGTCGAATGTTTTTTGTTTTCCTATGTAAGGCACCATTACAGCTGAATGCTCATCAACTGGGATAGCTATATCACCTACATACACCCATTCTAATGATCGACTGCCATTAGTTTCATCAGTAGCGCCATAACCTAGTTTTAAAGTGTTATTTTGCAGTGAAGCACGAGTGATCTCCAGCGCTAAAGAAGGGTATAATTTTCCTTCATACGCTTGTAATAAAGGGACTCTTCTAAACACACCATCTTCATCTATAAGAGGGTTATCAAAAAAACCACCGGAGAATGCGTTTTTTTGTAAGGTATTAATATTGGCCGTATATCCTAAAGCCTCTAAAAATTCGAATGACTGAATAATCTCAGGTGTAAATTGAGGGATAGAAGGGGGGAGTGTACCTTTTGAAAGATCTTTACCCAGGTTATTAAATATCACGCCTAGCACTGTATTTCGATTAGCTAAACTCTTAGCGAGGCTTTCATCGCGACGCATAATGTTCTGATTGTTGTGTAATATTTGTTTAAACTCATCGCTATTTGAAATAGAGCTATTTGATAATTGCTCTAGAATTTTATCACTCGGGTCCTCATCCTTTTCTGCGAATAGAATATCAAAGCCAAGCACATTAATATCATAGTAATCAAATAAGTTTGTAACTATGTTACCAAGTACATTTCTCTCCCATGGCCATTGGCCGATTTCTGCCAGACTTTTTTCATCGATATCAACAACAATAACTTTCTTTGTGACATCTGTGGGAAGGGATAACTGGAGTCGAAAATCGTAGGAGAGGTTTTCAAGTGTTTCAACAAAACGAAGCGGAATCATACCGCTGGCATTGGCAAAGAGAATAAAAGTAATCAGCAGCCCCAGACTGTATCTAAAAAATCTCTGTTTAAACACCCATTTGCCCCTGTAATCGTTATTATACTTATCTCTAGGACAATAGCAGAGAAGTAGGGTGACTTCCATATTCTACTTTTAAGTCCTTGTTTTAATAATGACTGTTTCAACAAACAGGTATTTCTAATAAAATACGTGATCAAACTAAATCAGGATACTGTAATGCCAGAAACCAGCAGAATTTTATTGGGCGTAAATATAGACCATGTTGCCACGTTAAGGCAGGCAAGGGGTACACGATACCCGAATCCAGTGCATGCAGCCTTGCAGGCTGAACTGGCAGGCGCAGACTCAATCACTTTGCATTTACGTGAAGATCGCCGGCATATTCAGGAAAGTGATGTTTTGATGCTCAAGGATATGCTGCTTACTCATATGAATCTAGAAATGGCAGTCACCGAAGAAATGCTGGATTTTGCGTGTAAAATACAGCCCAGAGACTGTTGTCTTGTACCGGAAAGTAGAGAAGAGTTAACAACTGAAGGTGGTCTTGATGTAGCCAATCAGGAAAGTCGTATTACAGATGCCTGTCAGCAATTGGCAGAGTCTAATGTTCGAGTATCCTTGTTTATAGATGCTGAGTTAAGCCAGATAGAAGCTGCTAAGCGGTGTGGAGCACCTGTAATTGAAATACATACTGGGCATTTTGCTGATGCTAAAAATTCTGATGATGAATTAAAGCAGCTTAAAAAGATTATTGAAGCAGTAAATGTTGCACATGATCTCGGTTTGCAGGTAAATGCAGGACATGGACTGCACTACCACAATGTTCAGCCAATTGCGGCAATACCTAATATTCATGAACTGAATATTGGTCACGCTATTATTGCAGAAGCACTTTTCTGCGGTATACAGCCAGCTGTTAGTAGTATGAAAAAACTTATGCTGGAAGCCAGAATCTAAAAACCAGGATCTAAAAATACAGGACCTAAAAGACAGGATTAAAGACAGCAGAACCCTGAAGACAGTATTCTAGTAGCATTAAAACAGGGGATAGTTTAGTGAAATGGCTAGCTGTAAATAACACAAATAAAAATTTAGCCTTTCGGTTGTTGGTAGCTGTTCTGATAGAATTCAAGCAAATCATCAATTGAAGTAATGACATTCGCAAGAGCAGTATCGATTTGATCATATTCCTTAAGGTCTATAATATTTTCAAATGCTGCTGAAGCTTCTAATAAATCTGGTACGCCACAATACTTTGTACCGCCATGTAGTTTATGAATGTGCTTCTTTAAATCATCAGTATCATTGTTCTGTTTAGCGAGCAATAAATTCTCCCTGTGAGCTGGAAGCTCACTTATTAGCATAGGAAAGAGCTCATTTGCTAATTGTTCGTTGCCTCCAGCTAATTCAATGCCTATTTCAGCATCGAATATTTTAGAGGCAGAAGTTATTTTGTTTTTAATATCACTGTTAATAGTTGTGTCTGTGTCAATCCATCGAGTAAAAACATCGAGTAATTGTTGCTCGGTAATAGGTTTGAGTAAAATATCATTCATGCCTGAGTCAAAAACCTGTAGCTGTTCTTCTGGCATTGCATTTGCGGTTAATGCAACAATTGTAGTTTGTTTACAGGGGTTATCGGTCTTGCGGATTTCTTTTGCGGCTGAAAATCCATTTAATTTTGGCATGTGTAAATCCATAAATATTAAATGAAAATACTGGTTTTTAGCATGTTCAATTGCTTCTTTCCCATCTTCAGCAGTAACCACCTGAATACCCTGTAACTCTAATAGTGTTTTAGCCAATTTAAGATTAATTTTATTATCATCAACTAGAAGTACGTGAAAGTGAGATAAATTTGCTGTGTTTACAGATTCGGTTACATCGTCTTTCGTCATGTTTTTTTCTTCCTTGCGTGCACTAAATGTATTTTGAATTAAATTTTTAATTAAACTGGTTCTGGAACAGCGGTATATTATTTTTTTGAATCCTGCGTTTGTTAAATTCTGAGCATCGTTGATATCAAAAATACTGGCCAGGGTAATAAAGGGAAGGTTTGTTTGTTGAAGTGTTTTAAGTAAACTGTTTAGAAGCGTACTGTTTTTTAAGTTGCTTCTATTTATGCCTGCAACTACACCAACAATTTCATGATCTGTATCTTCCGCTATAAGTTCAGGGATTTTTTCAATACGGCCAGTTTCTAATGTGTCTATCCCTAAACCATTTAGTAAAGCACGACTTGCAATTTTATGCTGATCAATTGATTCGAAAAGAATAACCTTGAACTCAGATTTGGTTTTTATATTTAAAAGTGAGGGCTGACTTGATGATAATGGAACAGTAAACCAAAAGCTAGAGCCCTTATTGAGGTTGCTTTCAAAACCAATTTCACCATTCATTAACTCGGCAAGTTTTCTGGAAATTACCAGACCAAGCCCCGTACCACCAAAGTTACGACTAATTGAAGTATCTGCCTGAGTGAAAGCGGTGAACAAACGTTGTTTGCTTAATTCATCAAGCCCCATTCCTGTGTCGGTGACTGTGAATCGAATTATTTCTTCTTTGTTTGCCTGTGTTTCTACAAGAACTCGTATAATGACGTGGCCAGTCTGTGTGAATTTTACAGCGTTACTAATTAAATTAATTAAAATTTGCCTTATACGTGATGGGTCGCCAGAAATATTTTCAGGTAATTTTGATGAGGGATGATATATTAACTCAATATCCTTCTGGTAAGCCATAGGTGCAAACATGGTAATGATTTCATCCATTACATCATCGAGGCAAAAGTTAATGTTTTCAATATTTAGCTTTCCAGATTCAATTTTTGAAAAATCCAGAATATCATTGATGATGGTTAAAAGATTACTGGCTGAACTGCGTATTGTGTTTACGAAATCGTCCTGTTCATCTGTTAACTTGGTTTTTCCAAGTAATTCTGTAAAGCCAATTACACCATTCATTGGGGTTCGAATTTCATGACTCATATTTGCTAAAAATTCAGACTTTATTTTGCTGGCAGATATGGCCTGATTTCTTGCAAGATCGATTTCAATGTTCTGGATCTCGAGTTCTTCAAGTGTTTTCTTTAAATCGGCTGTCGTGTTGTTAACCTGGCTTAATAGTTCGGCGCGAATTACCTGCATTTCACTGGCCATTTTATTCACACCTTCTTCAAGTGAGCCAATCTCTCCACCACTGTCTATCTTTATACGTGTATTTAGTTCGCCCTGGGCAATTCTTTTAACTGCATCTGTGAGTCGTTGAATTGGATTAACAACACTTCGACTAAT
>Ga0316207_10003263_pt1 | contig 15303 bp, 11 predicted proteins | sample 6weekpyrite_MG_FD_204943 | JGI IMG/M metagenome (GOLD analysis project Ga0316207, IMG submission 204943) | Microbial mat bacterial communities from mineral coupon in-situ incubated in ocean water Damariscotta River, Maine, United States -... | ecosystem: Environmental > Aquatic > Marine >... | reverse complement strand
CCGAGTGTTGCGCCAGTCTATTTTGCACCGAATAAGGTTAATCTGAGAGACTGGGGAAAATATCGCAAGCACAATGTGGCGGGCCTTAAGGTCAACCCAAAGGAGTGGCATGTGTGGGGGGAAAACAAGCTATCTATCGCAGAGGCTAAGTGGCCGACAGCGAAAATGTTTGTTACCCATAGCCCACAAAGCTGGGGGAATACACCCACCGCCCACCTTTATTTTCCGATGTTGATGGAGTTGCCTGGTGTGTTATCTGCGCTGAGCCATACGGTTTTAATTCCTGCACATAAAGATGGCGTGATGGAAAAATATACGCAGATAAGTTACCCCTATCGCAGCGACAGTGGCAAAATTTCAATTAAAAACAGACTCAAAGGATTACCGATTGCTTACCGAGCAATTTCATTGCGAAGTGGTCTGGGGGATAATGAAAAGGTTGACCATCTTAAGGGCGAGTTTATTATTCGTCTGCCAACAAAGACAGCGTCACATAAATTTCTGCTGAATGATCTGTGGGCAGGTGCGGAAGTAAATGGGATCACGATTACTGTTGCGAGTATCGAGCTTGGTATGTTTACTGGTTACAATCTAAAGATTGAAGGGGATATAGAGAAGCTCGTCAACCTGCATGGCATTGGTGCAGATGGAGGGCGCATTGTTGCTGACCCGATCAATTTTCAGGATGGTGGTTACTGGACGATGATCTTACCGTTGAATAAAGGGATCAAATCCATTGAACTTGTTACCGCTACCAAACAGAAAGTGATTCGATTGCCATTTGATCTGCAAGCCGATTATGGCTCGCAGTAAGTAGTGGCACTCATAAAACAGGCGTGTACCTGTTATCACTGACTATTTACTAGTGACATACTTTAAGGTCTCAACTACCTGTGCCGGTGTTTGTGCCCATGCCATTGCAGCGCCATCGACCTCTTTTAACGGATGAATAATCTTTTCATCATGCAACGTAATATAAGGCTTGCCGAGCGCAGCGCAAAATCCTGCGTCAAATGCAGCGTTCCACTGTTTATACTGATCACCAAAACGTACCACTACAATGTCTGCCATTTCAATTAGAGACTTGGTGCGGATCGCATTCACCTTTGCCGATTTATGGTCACGCCAGAAATTATTATTATCTTTGCCCAGGCAATCACCCGCCGCATCACTGGCATCGTGGTCCGTTACTGCTGATGTGAACTGAATCGGCAAACCCGCCTGCTCTGCACCAGTGATAATCTGTTCGCGCCAGTCTGTATGGATTTCGCCTGAGAGGTAAACTGTCCAACTCATTTAATCTGCTCCAAAATATTTAACGTTAATTATTTAAATTCAACTGATAACAGTCGCTCTTTTGCTTCTTGCCAGTCGGGTTCAGCGTCGCTCTCCCAGCTAATGCTTTTAACCAGCCCCATCTTATTCACTTTCTTCATCGCTTCAAGATGGTGTCCACTGTTTCTAAACGCCATCATCGCTTCACGAGACTGCCAGCCAGAGAGGGTATGTAGACCTTTGGCTTTTATGAAAATCAGACCATCAACTTCTGAAAGCTGTTTTCTTGTGCGGCTTAGCGCTGAAAAAAATTTCAGGTAACCGATAATGCTGGTGATTTTAATTTGAGTGGCAGAGATGATCATTGTCGCTGATTCTATCGAGCAAGAAAGGCATTAACAATAAGATAATAAACTGCTTACTCAGCGGGCACTACCCGCGGCTGCCGGTTATTTTGATTGCATTGCTGTTTTACCTGGAAGGTTAGGCGCTGGAAATATTTCAAGCAGATCTCAGGATTGGTCTTATAATTCTCTATTTATTGTTATTGAAGATTAGACATAAGCCTCGACTCTACGTGAGGGAAACAACCATCCGCCCAGCATAATGATAATCAAGCCGAAAATGCTCAGGCTGCCACCGCCGCCGTCGGTACTCTCCTCTGCTGCAGCTGCCTCTATTCCCGCTGCCTGGATAATAAATTGCGGGCTTGATACCCAGGCTTCACCATCCCCCAATTCACCGCTGTAGTTGCTACCCCAGGCCCACAGGGTTCCATCATGTTTCAATGCAGCTGTATGTTGCCAGCTCCCAGTGGACACCGCTCTCCACGTACGATCAACACCGATCAGATCCGGTGACCAGCGTGGCTCAAAGGTTCCATTTCCTAACTGCCCACTCCCGTTAAGCCCCCATGTCCATAAGGAGCCATCGATCTTGATTGCTGCATTAAAGAGATTACCAGCAGTCACTGATGCCCACGTATTGTCATTGCCAACCTTTACCGGGGAGTTTTTATTTCCACCGTTACCATCGCCAAGCATTCCTCCCCAGCCCCAGCCCCATAGTGAGCCGTCTTCTTTTAATGCCACACCACTATGGTTTCCGGCAGCTACTGAAACCCAGTCATTGTCACTGCCAATTTGAATTGGCGTGGATTTAGCGATATTTGTACCATCGCCCAACTGGCCAATTTCATTACCACCCCAGCCCCACAATGTACCGTCGTTTTTTAGTGCCAGCGTATGATCATATCCTGCCGATACTTCTACCCATCCGTTATCGCCTCCAATCTGTAGAGGGGAGGTTTTATTTATCGTCGTACCATCGCCAAGCTGGCCAGTAGCATTGTCTCCTCAGGCCCATAACGTACCATTGTCTCTTATTGCTGCTGTATGTCTCCACCCCCCATCCACTAATGCCCATACATCAGTTCCTATTTTTACTGGTACGTTTTTATCGATATTCGTACCATCTCCAAGTTGACCATGTTCATTGCTACCCCAGGCCCACAACGAGCCATTACGCTTTAACGCTATTGTATGAATGATACCCGCTGCTACCTCCCCCCAGCTGTTATCATTGCCAATTTGAATAGGGGCATTAACACTGTCATTGCTACCATTACCTAACTGGCCATATGCATTACTGCCCCAGCCCCACAGGGTACCGTCATACTTCAATGCGACTACATGCAAAAGCCCAGTGGCTGATACCGCTGCCCACTGGTCATCATCTCCAATCTGAATGGGGGTATTCTTTGTCATCGTTCCCCCGTTACCCAGGGCACCATTGGTATTTGCACCCCAGACCCATAGAGAGTCATCGTGTTTTAAAGCGGCGGTATGCCGCGTTCCAACGACAACTGATTTCCAGTTGCTATCACTACCTATTTGCGTTGGTACATTTTTATTGGTCGTTGTGCCGTCACTCAGCTGGCCATGCTCATTATTGCCCCATGCCCATAACGTGCCATCACGTTTTAACGCTGCTGTAGAATTACCTCTCGTCGTCAGCACCGACCATGTGTGATCATCGCTTATCTTAACCGGCGTTGTTTTATTTATATTTGTACCATCACCCAGTTGGCCGACATCATTACGCCCCCATGCCCACAATGAGCCATCACTCTTTTGCGCAACAGCATTAGCAGTTCCAATAACAATCGATTTCCAGTTGTTATCACTACCCACCTGAGTCGGAGAGTTTTTATCTACTGTCGTACCGTTACCCAGCTGGCCCGAATAGTTATAACCCCATGCCCACAGTGTGCCATCAGCTTTGATAGCGGCAGTAATATTCCGGTCAGCTGCGACGGTTGACCATAACTCTGTCCCGATCTGTACCGGTGTATCCTTATCAATATTTGTCCCATCGCCCAACTGCCCCATTTCATTATTACCCCAGGCCCACAGCGTGCCGTCACTCTTCAGCGCGACTGCATGCCCCGATCCAGCGACAACTGATATCCATCGGTTATCACTACCGACCTGTGTCGGGGAATTTTTATCCGTGGTAGTGCCATCACCCAATGCCCCTGACCAGTTACTGCCCCATGTCCATAGGGTGCGATCAACTTTTAGTGCCACGTTATGGCTCGTTCCAGAAGCCACCATTGCCCAAGCGCGACTATTGCCAATTTGAATCGGATGATTTCTTTCCAGGTTCGTCCCATCACCTAGCTGGCCAGCATCATTACCTCCCCAGCCCCACAGCGTGCCATCACCCTTAATTAGCATCGTATGATTAAAACCGGCTGAAGCCTGAGGCAAGGCGGCCAAAGTGGCGGCTGGAAGAATGAGGGCGATTAACAGGCCAAGTTGAGGAAGCACCCTCAATAATGAAGTAAAATAATAGCTGCGTGTCTTTGATTTCATAGCGGTTTTTGAGCCCAAGCTTGGATGAAAGCGCTAGAAAGAGGATTTAGATTATTTTTCAATCCGCGCTTATATAATGACCTTCACTATAATAGGAAAAAGACGAGAAGTATGTAGGCTAGGGATTATGGGAAGATAAGCGCATGACTACATTCAGATAGAGGTCAGGCAGGCATGCCACAAACTTTCATTTTCCTGGCACAACCCGCGGTTGACGATCATCACACACCGCGACAAACGTCAACGTGGCTTCGGTTACTTTAATCACTTCATCATCACCACCGGGGCGATGGCGTTCGGCAAAGACTTCAACATAAACGGTGATTGAGGTGCGGCCCACTTTAACTACATCGGCATAGCAACTAATCAGGTCGCCCACAAAAACGGGTTTGTGGAACTGGAATTCGTTAACAGCAACGGTGGCGACACGCCCCTTTGCGCGACGATAGGCAGCGATGCTCCCGGCGATATCCACCTGCGACATGATCCAGCCACCAAAGATATCCCCTGCGGCATTGGTGTCTGCCGGGCGTGCCGCCATGCGTGTGGTGGGTTGTTTGTTTAATGGTAGTTGTTTGTTCGATTTTGTATTCATTAGTGCCCCTCGTAAATACGTGTCACATCATCGACCTGAATTTCGAGAATCTTGTTGCGCTTTAATTTAAGTGTCGGTGTCTGCATTTCATTTTCAACTGACCACGGTTCTAGTTGCGCTGAAATACGACGCACTTGTGCGTAACCAGGAAAGTCTTTAAGCATGGTCGCCACACGTTTTATCAGTGCCTTTTCAACAGAGGCGACGCGTAGCGATGCCGGGTCATCGGCTGCAACATTGTGTTGTTTGGCAAATTTTTCCCACTGCTGAGGGTCAAGCACTAATAGTGCTGCGAGATAGGGGCGACCTTCGCCAATAATCATCACCTGTTCAAACAGTGGGTCTTGCGTAACAGCAAGCTCCATATCTGATGGTGGTACCTTCTCACCATTTGAAAGCACAATGATATCTTTCAGGCGTCCGGTAATATAGAGCATGCCTTTGCGGATCTCTGCTTTATCGCCGGTATGAAACCAGCCCTTTTTAATGACCTCGTCTGTTCCTTGCTGGTTATGCCAGTAACCGTGCATCACACCGGGGCTGCGAATAGTCAACTCCCCTGCTTCCGTGATCCTGGCCTCGACATCCTGCAGCAGTGGTCCAACACTGAGCGGATCATTTTTCTCGATGCGATTACAGCTGATTACCGGGCTAGTTTCAGTTAAGCCATATCCCTGTATCATGGGCAGGCCGAGGCCGATAAACATCTTTGAGACACCATCGGAAAGTGGTGCGCCACCACACACAGTGACACGAATACGCCCGCCCAATTTTGCCATCACCTTATCGGCGACCAGTTTCTTTAATAGTGGCTGCAGTAGAAACATTGGCTTCCACTCAGTGCGTTTCTGTTCATAATTAAAATAGTCCCAGCCAACCTGCATTGCAGTACGAAATAGTTTCTGTGCCAGTGGTGGGCGCTGTTCGAGTTGAGCGAGCACTTTGCACTGCACACGTTCAAAGATACGTGGCACTGAAATTAATACGGTGGGCTTTATGATTTCAAGGTCTTCTGCCAGCAATGTGATCGAACGTGAATAGGCTACTGTGGCGCCACACATCATTGGTAGATAGTAACCAGCAGTGCGTTCAAACATGTGGGATAGTGGTAAAAAAGAAAGAAACAGATCGTCCTGATTGATTGCAACGACTTTTAATCCTGCGTGTGCATTCCATAAAATATTATGGTGACTCAGCATAACGCCTTTGGGGCGTCCTGAGGTGCCGGAAGTATAGACGATGGTGGCCAATGAGTTGCTATCGACATCAGCTGTTTCCAGTGTTTCGCCGCTGGTCATGACGTCACTGGGAAGCCATGCCTCCTTTGCGCGTATCAATGGATGGGTTTTTTGGTTGATGGAAGGATGCAGGCTTATCACGCGCTTTAAACTTTTTGCCTCATCAATGACGGATGAGAACTGATGCCATTGTTCTCGTCCTTCAAACAGGAGTACCTTTGAGTCGGTCTCCTGTAAAATATAAAGCACATTATCTGGCCGGTCATTAACGTAGAGTGGCACCACAACCAGCCCCAGTCCCAGTGCTGCCTGTTCGAACGCGACCCATTGAACACTGTTGCGTAGCATGATGGCGACACGGTCGCCGGGTTGTAGCCCTTCACTTTTTAATGCGATCTGCCACTTGGTCACGCGACGCCCTAGTCCGCGCCAGGTTAATTTAGCCCAGCGATTTTCATGATTGATATAGTAGCGATAAGCGATGTTTTCAGGGCTACGTTTGATGCGTTCACGTAACAGGCCAGCCAATGTGCCAGCTTGTTCGGGGGTAATGATATGTGACGTTGTGTTTGTCATAGAGTTCACTGTAGACAAGAATTAATAGACTATAAAGCGAACGTTACGCTGGGCTCTTCGAAGAGTGCATCAGCGCAAGGCCATCTGTTCCGTTACTTGAGACAGGTAAAACGAAAAGGATTATAAGCTTCCCCATGCCGCATCAGGTTCAAAGCGACCATCATACTTCTGGCTTAAATCATCAATCTTATTTTTCATCGACTGACTACCGCTAGCATGAATGTGGTGCATTGGCCCGCCGCGGAATGGCGCAAAACCGGTGCCAAAGATGACGCCAGCATCAAGCAGGTCAGCACTTTCAACGACCCCTTCGCGGAGGCATGCCATCGATTCATTTAACATGCGGAACATCATACGGTCAGTCAGGTCGGCCGGCAAGCTTGTCCCTTCCTGTTTCGCTTTCTCTGGTTTGCCTTTGTTATAACTGTAGAACCCTTTGCCACTCTTACGGCCAAGGTCACCTGCGCTGACCATTGAACGTAGTTTGGCCGGAATTTCGACATCCAGGCTTTGTGCGAGTGTTTCAGCCACTGCCAGACAGATATCAAGCCCCACAGTATCGGCGAGTTCAATGGGTCCCATCGGCATGCCGAAGTCAGTGGCTGCTTTATCGATCAACTCTGGGCTTACGCCTTCGCTCTCTAACACGACAGCTTCTAACAGGTAGGGCATCAGGATACGATTAACCAGAAACCCCGGACTGCTTTTAACCGGCAGTGGCAGACGATCAATCTGGCGTGCAAAGGCAGCGGCCTGGTTGACAATCGATTGGCTGGTCTGTTCTCCTTTTACAATCTCCACCAGTTGCATCTGCGCCACGGGGTTAAAGAAGTGCAGGCCGACCAGACGTTTAGGGTTTTCGAGTGCTTCACTTAACACTTCCAGTGGAATGCTGGAGGTGTTGGTGGTGAGTAGCGCTGTCGGTTTCATGCGTGGTTCAAGCGCACGGTAAAGGTTCTGTTTCGCCTCTGCATTTTCAAAGATCGCCTCAATAATGACATCGGCGCGTTCCACACCAAGCCCTTTTACATCGGGCATTAGTCGATCCATTGCCGCCTGTATCAGACGCGGCTGACGTAGTTTCTTTTTAAACAGCGCATGGGCACGCTTTATTGCGGGCGCAATGCGTTCAGGTGATTGATCCTGCAATGTCACATGTAAGCCCCTTAAGGCGCACCACGCGGCAATATCGCCACCCATTACACCCGCGCCAACTACGTGTACACGGTCGGCGTGAAATTTATTTTTACGTCCCAGCGCCTTCATCTCTTCCTGTAGAAAAAAGACACGAATCAGGCTCTGTGCGGTATCACCCACTACCAGATTGGCAACTGAGAGTGCCTCTTCAGCATACATTTTATTGGGGTTATCGAAATGTTTGCACCACAGGTCAATCATTGCATAGGGCGCCGGGTAGTGATCGGGGTTAGCCTTTTTGGCGACGCTACGTTTGAGGTACTTCGCCAGCAGTGGCCGTACTAATGGATGATTAGACAGGCGTGCCAAACGACCAGGGCGCCGCGCCGCAGGTGCCTCGGTAATGATCATCTTTGCTGCACGTAACAGCTGTCGTTCAGGAACAGCGTAATCGATCAAGCCAACCTTCTGTGCTGCACGTGCGCTGAGTGCGCGACCGCTTAGCATCATATCCATTGCAGTAGGTGCGCCGACAAGACGTGGCGCGCGCACGGTGCCGCCAAAGCCGGGGTGGATGCCGAGTCGAACCTCAGGCAGGCCAAGTCGGGTCTTTGGATCTTCATTCGCGATGCGATAGCGTGTTGCCAGCGCCAGCTCCATGCCGCCACCTAAACAGAAACCACTAATTAGACTCAGTGTTGGAAATGGAAATGATTCTAATCGATTCAGTACCGTGTGCATGCCGCGCATAAACTCTGCGGCTTGTTCCACACTCTCCATGCTGGTAAAGCCTTTGATGTCGGCGCCAGCGATAAAGCCACTTTTTTTATCAGAGAGAATGACTAAACCCTTTGGTGGGCTTGATTCAATATCGCGCAGATGCGCATCAAATTCAGCAATCGTCTCAACCGACAGGACGTTGGTGCTGGTTTCTGCCATATCAAAGTGCAACCATGCAATGCCATCGGCATCGCGCTCAGTTCGCCAGTGTTTATTCTCTGCCATAGCCAATTTATCCTTTTTCGCCATTAACATCTCGGGTCACTAACATTGCGCCGCCCTGACCACCGCCAATACAGAGACTGGCCATACCGTGTTGTGCCTCGTTACGTTCCAGAATGTTCAAAATGTGCAATACAATACGAGCGCCACTGGCTCCGACGGGATGGCCAAGGCTAACACCGCCGCCATCGACATTAAGTCGTGCTCGATCAATCTTGCCAAGCGCTTCTTTCAGGCCGAGTTCGTTTTTGCAGTAATCTTCATCTTGCCACGCCGCTACGCAGGCGAGCACCTGGGTGGCAAAGGCTTCGTTGACCTCCCAGTAATCGATGTCACTGACTGCCATCTTCTGGCGTTTAAGGATCGGTGCCATTGCATGTGCAGGGCCCAGTCCCATCTGCGCGGGATCAAGTCCGGCCCATTCGCTGTCGACAATGCGTCCCATCACTTTCAGGCCATATTTCTCGACCGCATATTCACTGGCCAGTAGTAACATTGCAGCACCATCGGTTACCTGCGCACTGTTACCGGCGGTGACTTTACCAAACTTACGATCAAACACCGGGCGTAGTTTGCCAAGTTTATCGACAGAGCTATCGGCGCGCACGCCATCATCCTGTTGGTAGCTTTTGCCGCGACTGTCGTAAACGGCCTCAATTTCATCATTCAGGTAGCCACCCTCTTGCGCTGCAGCTAATCGTTTATGGCTATCGACGGCAAAGGCGTCCATCGTTTCACGGCTGATACCAAAACGGTAAGCGAGGTTCTCTGCAGTTTGTCCCATCGAAAGGCCAACCACCGGATCACTCAGGCCGCGTAGTAGACCGATGATTGGTTTCAGGTGACCACCGCGTAGCTTGCCTAATGTCTTTATTTTTTGACCAAACTTTTTTGCGCCGGCCCATTCGCCTAGCCAGCCGACCATTGTGTCATTTAATAACACTGGTGCATGGCTCATCGCTTCTGTGCCACCGGCGAGTACCAGGTCAGAACGGCCCGCCTGGATGTTATGGTAGGCGCAGTCGAGTGCTTGCAGGCCAGAGGCGCAGTTACGTTGCACTGTCCATGCGGGAAGGTGCTCATCACAACCTAAGCGCAGTGCGATGATACGGGCGATGTTGACCTCATCGGGGGTGGGCATCACACAGCCGACGATCACCTCATCCAGTGCCGATATCTCAAACGGTTGGCGTGCCAGCAGCGGTCGCGATGCGGCCACGGCCAGATCTGAGGCAAGGAAAGGGCCGGGAGCACCCTTCACTTTTAAAAATGGGGTGCGGCTACCATCAACGATATATACCGTGCCGCCAGCCTTTTTCTTTTTACGTGTCGCCATCTATGCGTCCTCTATGCTCTATATTAGCGCTGCTTCCAATAGTCCTGCGGAAAATCATCTACTTTAATGACTTCGCTTCTTGCTGAAATGGCATTGCGAACTAACACGGCCTCTTTTTCATCGATTACGCCGTGTTGAATCGCAGCCTGCAGCATCGCCTCATCCAGCATGCCAGTTGGCAGCTCCCCCTTACGCTGGGCTTTTTGAATCTTTTTCTCGACCGCTTCGGCCAGGATCACTTTAACCAGGCCATCTTCAAGCCGCCCCATCGCTTCGTTGGTATCACTGGTGGTAAAAACCCCGCGGGTGAGGCGATCACGCGCCTCGGATGGTTCGAGAATGATGCCGGCCACTTTATGCCCCAGGCGATCATCCGGCCCGGCATAAGGTTTGCCGAGTGGGAAGATCAGGATGCGTAGACAGCGCGCGACCATGCGATCCGGGAAATTAGCCAGCAGTTCATGTAGGCGTTTCTGAATAATGTACAGCGACTCCTGGCAGGACCACTCCAGCAGTGGCCAATCTTCATCCGGGCTCTGTTGGTCTTCGAACCGCTTGAGTGCTGCCGAGCCGAGATAGAGGTGGCTCAATACATCAGCCAGACGTCCCGATAGTTTTTCTTTGCGTTTTAACTCACCGCCCAGTACCAGCATTGAAATGTCAGAGACCAGCGCAAAGGCCGCACTCATGCGGGTGAACTGTCGATAATATTTTTTGGCGCGTATGTCACCCGGTACTCGTACAAAACGTGCGCCGGTGATACCGAGATAAAATGCGCGAGCCACGTTGCTGATGGTAAAGCCGATGTGGCCAAAAAACGCATGATCAAAATCAGTTGCGCCACGTTTGCTATCGCTATCACCGACTGCCCGCATCTCTTTTAATACATAAGGGTGACAACGTACGGCACCCTGGCCAAAGGTAATCAACGAGCGGGTTAAAATATTAGCGCCTTCAACAGTAATGCTAATCGGTATTGCTTGATAGATTCGCCCAATCAAATTCCGTGGTCCCATACAGATACCAGAGCCGCCCTGCACATCCATCGCATCATTAATAACGGAACGCATCCGTTCGGTCAGGTTGTATTTAACAATCGCTGAGGCGACTGATGGCTTTTCACCAAGATCGACCGCACTGGCAGTGATGGTGCGTGCGGCGTCCATCATGTAGGTATTACCGGCGATACGCGTCAACGCCTCTTCAACCCCTTCAAATTTTCCAATCGGAGTCTTGAATTGTTTGCGGATGTGCGCATAAGCGCCGGTGGCACGGCTTGCCAGTTTACCGCCGCCAGTGCTCAGTGCGGGCAGTGAAATGGAGCGGCCGGCTGCAAGGCTCTCCATCAACATACGCCAGCCGTTACCGACGCCGCTTTTATCACCGATGACCCATTCCATTGGAATGAAAACATCTTTACCCCAGTTTGGGCCGTTCTGAAACATAATGTTAAGCGGCGAGTGACGTGTGCCAATTGAAACGCCGGGAGTGTCGGTGGGAATCAATGCCAATGTAATACCGAGCTCTTCTTTATCACCCAGTAGTTGCTCAGGGTCTTGCAGCTTAAAGGCGAGTCCCAGAACGGTCGCCACGGGCCCCAACGTAATATAGCGTTTGGACCAGTTAAGGCGAATGCCGACAATTTCTTTGCCTTCGAACATCCCTTTTTCAACCACACCGATATCCGGCATGCTGCTGGCATCGCTGCCGGCATCTGGCCCGGTCAGTGCAAAGCAGGGCACCTCTTCACCACGCGCAAGGCGTGGCAGGTAGTAATCTTTCTGTGCTTCAGTGCCGTAGTGCAGTAACAGTTCTGCAGGGCCCAGTGAGTTGGGCACCATCACGGTGACCGCTGCAGTGGTGCTGCGGCTAGAGATCTTCATCACCACTGCCGAGTGCGCCAGTGCTGAAAACTCAAGGCCGCCATATTTCTTTGGAATGATCATGCCAAAGAAACCTTTATCCTTTATAAACTGCCACACTTCTGGCGGCAGGTCATGCAGTTCTTCGGTGACTTGCCAGTCGCTGACCATATGGCACAGGTCATCAACCGGGCCATCAAGAAAGGCGCGCTCTTCGGCGGTCAGGCGTGGTGCCGGAAATGACAGCAGGCGCTGCCAGTTGGGGCGACCACTAAACAGCTCGCCATCCCACCAGACCGAACCGGCCTCGAGTGCTTCACGTTCGGTTTGAGACATTGACGGCAGCGCTTTACGAAAAGCGCGCAGAATATGGTTGCTGATTAACAGCCTGCGTAGTGCCGGTATATTAAGTGGAACCGCAACCAGTAAAAAAGTGCCCCAGACGAGATAGAATGACGCGCCGCTTGGAATAAAAAATGTACTCCAGCAGATCAAAAAGATCAGCACGAGTAGTGTCGATAAAATGAGTGGTATGCGTTGATACGCAGCGGTACCGACTACAACAGCAAATCCTGTAAACCAGGCAAGCATTTCCATGTTCTTGTCCCTTTTGAGCTAGTGTTCCGCAGTTTGGTTATATAACACAATAGTTGCTATATTTTTAGTTTTAAAGCATTTTGTATTAATAAGGCGTGCATTTTTCCTATCGGCGGGGTAATGCTTTTCTAAAACATGAGCGCTTAAGCTTTGTTAGCAGCCGATATGATTGTGATAGTCGTATTCCCTTTTTGCCTAATTAAAATCAGTTACCATGAATAAAAAAATTGCCACCTGGAATGTGAACTCACTTCGTGTGCGTATGCCGCAACTGCTCGAGTGGCTGGAAAATGTTCAGCCGGATATCGTGGCGCTGCAGGAAACGAAGGTGCAGGACAAGGACTTTCCGGCGGATGCGCTGGAAATGGCGGGCTATAAAGTGATTTATAGTGGTCAAAAAAGCTACAACGGGGTGGCGATCATCTCGCGTCATCTGGATGCCGAGGAGATCGTCACCGACATCCCCGGGCTTGATGATCCACAACGGCGCATTCTTGCCGCCACTTATAGTGGGCTGCGTGTGATCAATCTCTATGTGCCCAATGGGCAGAGTCTTGGTAGTGACAAATTCCATTACAAATTAGAGTGGCTTGAGCAGGTGCGGCGCTATATAGCATCACAATTGCAGCAATATTCGCGTCTGGTGGTAGTTGGTGATTTCAATATTGCGCCTGATGAACGTGATGTTTGTGACCCTGATAAATGGCACGATAAAATCCTCTGTAGTGATCAGGAGCGAGAGATGCTGCAACAGATCAAGGCCTGCGGGCTGCAAGATAGCTTCCGCCTTTTTGATCAAGCCGAGGGCTGTTTTAGCTGGTGGGACTATCGAGCAAACGCCTTTCCACGCAATCTGGGGCTGCGCATCGATCTGATTCTTGCCAGTGAAGCACTGTGCAAAAATGCCGTATCGTGTCATATTGATACTTCACCACGCGCTCTCGAGCGACCCTCGGATCACGCCCCGGTGATCGCTGAATTTGCAGATTGAGTAAAGCACCCATTATGAAATATAAAGACTTACGTGATTTTATCGCGCGCCTGGAAGAAGATGGTGAACTGGTTCGCATCAAGGCGGAGGTTGATCCCAATCTTGAAATGACAGAAATTTGTGATCGCACCCTGCGTGCCGCTGGCCCCGCGCTGCTATTCGAAAACCCTAAGGGTTATGACGTGCCGGTGCTTGGTAACCTTTTCGGCACCCCTAAACGCGTTGCGATGGGAATGGGGCAAGACTCGGTCGAAGCGCTGCGCGATGTGGGTAAGCTGCTTTCAACACTTAAAGAACCCGAGCCACCTAGAGGGATGATGGATGCGTGGGAGAAGCTGCCTATCTATAAGCAGGTGCTTAACATGGCCCCGAAGTATGTTAAGAAGGCGGTGTGTCAGCAACATGTGATCGAAGGTGATGATGTTGATCTCTCCCAAATCCCAGTGCAGACCTGTTGGCCGGGCGATGCAGCCCCACTGATCACCTGGGCGCTGGTCGTTACCAAAGGGCCTGAAAAAGAGCGCCAGAATATCGGCATCTACCGGCAGCAGGTGATCGCTAAAAACAAGGTGATCATGCGCTGGCTATCACACCGCGGCGGCGCGCTCGATTTTCGTGACTGGCAGCAAAAACATCCCGGTGAGCGTTTTCCAGTGGCAGTTGCACTCGGGGCTGACCCGGCAACGATCCTTGCCGCGGTGACGCCAGTGCCGGATACGCTGTCGGAATTTGCCTTCGCCGGCCTGCTGCGCGGCTCAAAGACAGAAGTCGCGCGCTGTATCGGCAGTGATCTACAGGTACCGGCCAGTGCCGAATATGTGCTGGAGGGCTATCTTGAGGCGGGTGAAGAGGCCCCCGAAGGGCCATTTGGTGATCATACTGGCTACTATAATGAGGTCGATACCTTTCCGGTTTTTACCATTGAGCGCATTACCCATCGAACCGATCCGATCTACCACAGCACCTACACCGGTCGTCCGCCCGATGAGCCAGCGGTGCTTGGCGTGGCGCTGAATGAGGTCTTTGTGCCGATTCTGCAGAAACAGTTTCCAGAGATTGTTGATTTCTATCTGCCGCCGGAGGGCTGCTCGTATCGCCTTGCCTGCGTCAGCATCAAAAAGCAGTATCCTGGTCATGCGAAGCGAGTGATGCTCGGTATCTGGTCATTCCTGCGCCAGTTTATGTACACCAAGTTTGTGATCGTGACCGATGATGACGTCAACATTCGCGACTGGAAAGATGTGATCTGGGCGATCACCACCCGCATGGATCCTGCGCGTGATACCACCATGATTGAAAACACACCGATCGACTATCTCGATTTTGCCTCGCCTGTTTCAGGGCTGGGTTCAAAAATGGGACTTGATGCCACCAACAAATGGCCGGGTGAAACCACGCGCGAGTGGGGCGAACCGATTACGATGGATGCTGCGGTTAAGCAGCGTGTCGACGCGATCTGGGATTCACTGGGCATTCTGGCGATCAAAAAAGGCTAGTACGTGGTTTTGCCCTACCGCGATGTTCAAAATGGAATAATTATCTGAATATTGGCCGATAAGCTATTACTTATAACTCATACTCAATAATAAAGTTCGACATCAACGGATGAAGTGGTTACAAAAAAACAGCCCAGAATCACGCGTCGGATTGGTACTTCCGGGCGGTGGCGCACGTGGCGCCTACCAGGTGGGCGTACTCAAGGCCGTGGCGCGCGTGCTGCCCAAAGAGTATGGTGCCACTAGCCCTTTCTCTGTGATCACCGGCACCTCTGCGGGTTCGATCAACGCCACTGCACTCGCCATCCACGCCGATCACTTC
>Ga0316207_10003262_pt1 | contig 15315 bp, 10 predicted proteins | sample 6weekpyrite_MG_FD_204943 | JGI IMG/M metagenome (GOLD analysis project Ga0316207, IMG submission 204943) | Microbial mat bacterial communities from mineral coupon in-situ incubated in ocean water Damariscotta River, Maine, United States -... | ecosystem: Environmental > Aquatic > Marine >... | reverse complement strand
CTGTTGCCTGATTAACCTGCGCCATATTATTAACCAATGGAACCTCACCTGATTTTAGTGGATTATAATCCAGTCTGGATTTTAAGCGCCCGACACCATTTTCAGAAATTAATATCTGGTTAGGCTCAATGGATAAACCATCACTATACGTGGCGTACGCTGGAGCCAAAGGAGTATCCGCCAGGGCAATCGCGGGTAAGCCAGGCTCAGCAGGTGCGAATACAGGATGCGGTGGTGGTTGATTTGGCGGAAAATGAATAAACCAGGCGGTTAATACCATCTTCTGGTTCAGGCTACTAAGCTTTAAGGAGAAAGTAGCTGTATCATTCTCAAACACTTTTATATCCAGACGCCCCTTCGGATCGTCCGCGACCAAATCTGGCGGCAACCCTACAGGCACTGGGCAAGGTGGTATATTTGCGGGGTTATTGGGTGGAAAACAACGCATGTCCAAAAAAGTTTTTAACACAATATTTGAATCATCTTCTTCATCCGCAACAACATACCCAGTCACGAAAACCAGCATTAATACACATGCTTTCAAAAACCTTGCAACATATACAAAAGCAACACTTTCATTTAGAAGACCATATTTCATATAAACTTCCTCTTGAAAAATTAACTCAATATAAAGCCAACAACATTTACTTCAAGGCCAACAAATCATTGTGAATACACATAAGCATGGACATGACCTGAAAACATTTATCGATCCATTTTGTACCAGCCAAAAAAACACCAGTACTTTTATTTAAAACCTGCACCGCATATACTTTTTGAGCAAGTATATTTTTATATGTACTTTTTACCGTGAAAAACCAGTCAATTCAGACACTGAAGTTACAATTAAGTATTGCCAGGTCAAATTGACATTAGTCACAGTATTAATCACTTTATGCCTCATCCAACATATGCTATCTGTCATTGCCTTTTAGCAATTCACGCTCCTTATTAACCAGAAAGTCAGCAACTGCCAGCATTTCTTTCATACCACCTGCCCTCATCCTTCCAATACGGTATTTCCCATTAACAACAATTTCTGGTACTCCAGCAGGCTTATAACTACGTACACGATCTTCAGCTTCATCCGCCTTGCTAGCAACAGACTCTGAATTAAATACCTCATTAAATTTTTTCTCTTCTACGCCATAAGCCGAGAAAAACCTGGCAAGGTCACCCTGGTTTTTTATACTTTTTTGCTTAACAACAATTGCATGAAACAATGGCATATGAATTTTATCCTCTACCTCTAACTCGTGCGCCGTATAAAATGCCTTGGCATAAAGCTTCATGGATTTATTCCAGACAGCCGGGAAATACCAGAAATCCACATCACCAACCTGCTTTTTACCCCAGCTTTTTACATCTGCTTCAAATTCATAGCAATGTGGACAGCCATATGAAAACATTTCCACAACCTCGACTTTACTACTGTCCCGTGTCATTACAGGTTTATCTAGAACCGTATAGTGCTCGCCTTCAATAAAGCGGACAAGCCCATTATTTTTACTGGCTGATATAGCCGCTGAGGTCTTTTTCCTTTTAGCCGAAATAACGACAACATCTTCTGTTGGAACATCCCTGAATCTTTCAAAAGTATGCGTAGGAATATTTGAAATTTGATCAATAACATCCATACCTTCAGATATTTCACCAAAAACAGTATAGCCAGGTTGAACTTTTCCTTTATAGTCAAGATTCGTATTATCGGCTAAGTTAATATAAAACTGCGAAGTCGCTGTATCAGGATGAGACCTGCGCGCCATTGATATAGTGCCTCTACTATTCTTTAATAAATTAGCCGACTCATTCTTAACTGGCTTATATGGTTTTTTATGCTTCATACCTTTTTCGAAGCCACCACCCTGCACTACAAATCCGGGAATAGCACGATGAAATAAGGTATTATCATAGAATCCCTCATCAACATACCTGAGAAAGTTTTTCACCGTTTTGGGGGCTTTTTCAGGAGTCAACTTAAGGATAAATGAGCCTTTACTGGTTTTAAAAACAACCTCAGGTTGATTCTTATCCGTTGATTCATTATTTGCATAAGCTGTTGAAAAAAACATAGCCTGCACACAAAGTAAAGTCGCTAGAAATAATGTTAGTTTTTTAAACTTCATGCTAATCACCTTTAGGTACTTCCTTAACACTTTATTAAAATTCTCATGTTTTTAGTTAAAATCGTTTTAAAAACAATAGTTAATTTTGATTTAAATATCACTTTTCCTGTATACGAGTTACAAACTTATAATGTCTAACATAACTCGTATACAGAAACTTTTAAGCCTTAAGCGGGCGGTAATTCACAGATACTGCCCGAAAGCTATTTAACAGACCCTGATACCTCGATTACCGGGCAGCTACTTTAACTGATACAATTTGCTTTTTACCTGATTTAAAAGTCAGGGTCATATCAACTTTTTGTCCACTGATAAAATGCTCTTTAGGCCCCATCATCATTAAATGCTTTCCACCGGGCGCAAACTGAACCTGATCTTTTGCAGGAATCACCAGGTCGGTGATTTCATTCATTTCCATCATGCCATCAACCATGGTCATCTCATGCACTTCAACGCTATCAAATGCATTACTTTCAACTTTTAGTAAGGTTACATCATCAGCACCCACATTTACTAAAGTCATATAACCCGCATTAACCTTTGCATTTTCGTGAGCCTCCCGAACCCATGCGTTCATAATTGCTACAACATCGCCCTCAGGTTTTTCATGACTGACTGTAAATGCAGCCGTTACTGGCTTTTCGACTGTTGCCAATTCTGACGCGCCCTGAATTCTCTGTGTTTCACTCGCAATATATTCGAGCAGCACATCGGCTTCTTCTTTATTCAGGCGCATATTTGGCATCGCCAGTTTATTGTATTTGTAATATAGCCCCATCGCTATGGGGTCTTTCTTTTTAAGCATCTGGTCTGGAGCTTTAAGCCAGTCATATAACCAGCGTTTCTCTCGCCGCTGCGTAACGCCTAATAAATCAGGCCCGAGTGCATCAGCCAGCTCGTTACCGTCCAGTGAGTGACAACTCACGCATCGCGTTCTATATATTTGTTCACCACGAGGAATATTTCTCAATTCTGGTGCGCTTGCATAATCGCCCGCCCTGACCTGCTTTGCTTTCCATCCAGTAAGCCAGTTACCTATTTGATCTGCGAGTACATGTGCGTTTTCAAATGGAGATCGTTTCATCCAACGGCCTGTAGCCTGGTTACCAATAATCATGCTGACATTATGATTATTTGACCCATCCTGAATTTCTGCAATATATAAGCCCAGCTTTTTACGCAATTTTATAATATCGCCTTTGTCACCTGTAAGAAATGTCCAGTTGGCACCAAATCTTTGCTTATATTCTTTTAGTACTTCTGGTGTATCAACTTCTGGATCAATCGAAATAGAATAGAAAAATACATCCTTACCCAGTCGATCACCCATTATATTCTGAACCCTGACCAACTGTGCTGTCTCTAGTGGACATGTATCCGGGCAACGTGTGTAAATAAAATTAATCGCTACTACTTTATCTTTAATCAGGTCATCAAAGAAACGTACTTCTTTTCCATCCTGTGTCGTCAATGGGACATTAGGAAAATAATTCGCCCCCCAGGGTGAAGCAAAACTCAAACCAGACACACTGGTTAATATAATTATTGCGAAGGCCGCTACCCAATTACTCACTCGCATAATATCCATCCTTTCTTTAAAAACAAACCTGGCTTAGCTAAACCAAGAAAGTCCGTGACAAACATTCATTGTTCATCACGGACCTGATCCTGATTTTATCTTTTACAACTATTCATTAGTTGAAGATCATAAACCTTTACTCATTGATACCTGGCTTACCCGCATTCCGTGCTCTATGAACACCACGATCCAGAGTAATCGGCGTTGGACAGTTCACCACATGAGGTGAGTTTGGATTAGCAAAGTCAAAGTCGTCGACTCGAACATCACCAAACCCATCACCATCCGAATCTGCACTGTTATCACCCTGTGCAATACGTGGAGGTGCTGGCCACTCAAGAATCTCAAGCCTGCCATCTTTACGCAGTTGCTTAAGCTCCTTGAAACCTTTTACTACACGGTCTGCTGGTTCTAACCAGTGAGCAAAACCGATGTGCCACATTGGGCTGTAATCATCCTCAGGCATAAAGTATGAAGGAAGACCAATCTGGCTACCGAAGGGTCCACCGCCATGATTTAAACCAAAGCCCTCACCACCATCTGTTGTTGCTGGCTGTGGCATTGGTGGGAACGTTGGATGTATACGCTTACCGGGTACAAACTGAACCAGTGGAACGGCTGTAGTACCCAGGAACTTATGCTTGGGCACATTAGGCACACCCATCGCTCTTGATGGTCCAGCAGGCCATGTATCTACCACAATATAATATGGAAGGTAATCACCACCTTCAGACCATGACTTATGCAACTTCAATGTTACGTAAGGTGGTTCTGCATCGGTGTTAAGCTCAACCACATGACCTGAGTTATTCATACGTCCCCATGCTGTTCCATTATATGCACAGGTTGTATTTGGTGGATCATCAGGGAAACTGGTGCAACTTCTATCCGTTCTGTTCTGTTCCCATGGCTCATCACCCCATTTAATAAAGATCATGTTAAAGACTACATCTTTACCACCATAGTTAACACGACGTAATGGAGAGTAACCATTAGCTTCACTAATATCAGGAATACCATCAGCATTCAGACAGGCTTCACCATTGGCATCTGTACCATCAGACACTCGACATGCAGGGTTTGCCCAAACAGGGTTGGGTAAATCACCATAGAATGTCCAGTAACCACTTTCTGAAACACTGGCTTCTGATGACGCAGCCACAGGTGTATTGGCAAGGTTACCTGCCCAGGCAATTCCCAGCTTGTCTGCCAGTGTTTCATCACTTACATCATGCATAATGAAATACACTTCGCGAGCATTACCTTCAGAGTCGATGTTTGTACCTTTTGATAATTCAAAGGTAATAGCACCACGCTCATTATTCGGCTGTGGATTTAATGTATCACCAATAAATTCATCGCGAATATTATCCAGGTGACTCACCGTTACACCGTTTTTAATCCAGACTGAAAGTGGGTCTAACTCAATGCCACCATCAAGGCCAACACCATCGCCCGTTCTAGCTGTGGGCAGAGCCACTGAATCCACATAGCTTACACCGTCCCATGTTGGCAGTGGTGTAGGCATCAACTTCACCTGACCTGGATGTTCAATATCCCAACGAAGTAACATCGCGTGATCTTCATGCTGAGTATTGTGACAGTGCTCCATGTAGGTACCGGCAAACTCTCTAAAGCGCAATGCGATTTCTACAATATCACCACTATCTGGTTGTGGCCCTAAACGATAAACGTCTTTACGAGCCCACTTTTCATGCTCTTCAGGTGGCTTACCATCACGACGTAAAATGATACCTTCTTCAAAGTGAATATGAATTGGATGACTCCAGGTACCACTGTTTATCAAACGCCATATTTCCAGTCCACCAGAGTTTTTAGATGGCGCCGCAGAGATACGTCGAGGGTCCATACCAAAACCCTTACCACCATCGGTTTCAATAACCCATGGCTTTTCATCTGTAGGTTGTCTTTCAAACTCAAATGTACGGTGCAGGGCATTCGCCAGTTCTTCTTCCGTAGGTTGACGTAATGGGATCATTTTCTTCTTACCCGCTACGTAATCCGCTGGATTCATACTGTAGTCAGTGTCTTCATATTCATGAACACGTAACTCCATGAACTTACCAACAACTGGATCACCGTTAGCCCAGGTATCAACACTACCATCACCATCAATATCTTTCTGCACTGGCGCATAGTCACCGGACAGAATATCAGCCATTGGAATCACTTTATCAGTCGCCTGACCATCTTTATGCTGCAACTGGTTTACCATATAAACTTTCGTACCAGGCTCATACTGGCTAAAGTCAACGATGATATCGTAACGTTCTGCAATACCCTGCGTAGGTAGAGTGCCGTCTTCTCTGTAAACCGTATGCTCCATCAGGTTACCGTCATTGGCGACCAGATAGAAAGGAACGGCATTACCATACTCATCCACCATCGCAATTTTAAAGTAGCGAGAAACAGAACCGTTTAGGAAACGGAAGCGATACTTACGTGCACGCACATCAAGGTATGGCTTATACAACCAGTTAACGGTCATAACATCACCAATGAAACCACGAAGGTTAAATGGGTTAAACCATAACTGGCCTTCACTATCCCAGGCTTTTTCAGCTAACAGAAGATTTACGTCATAATCACGGTTACCCCAGTCAAGTTCAGTTCCACTAGGTAGGCGTAAGTTAACGCCGTCGTCGATTTTTTCATTACCACGATCCAGAGCACTGTAGTAGTTCATCATCGCAGCATTACCTTTGTAAACATTCTGCGCAGTGAAATCTAACATATGATCATGGAACCAGTGCGTTGACATAGTTTCGCGCCAGTCACCAGGGATCTTTTTAATACCGCCGTCTCCATCTGGCATACTTGCGCGTCTGTCTTTAGCATCCGTATTAATAGAATCACTTCCAGCTAAAGTCATCGGCCAACGATAGTCATAGAACTGACCAGGGAAGAAGAAACTATTTGCATAGCCATCGCTTTCCGCTGGGTTATGACCATTGTGTTCATGTGTCGTAATGGTATGCACACCAAAGCCACGGTTAGCAGCCACATCAACAGGCAGCGCATTATGATGACGCATTAACACCGGCTCACCATAACGAACATTTAATAGTTTGGGTGGAAGTGTGCCGTCAAATGTCCATAAGGCATGTGGATCCTGTATTGGCATATTAGGATGGAAGCGAATTTCAAGACCTTCTGTTGTACCCTCGAAATCTTCAAAACCGGTTGTATTATGGTATAAACCGTCTTCACCAAACTCACCTTTGTCGTATCCATGACGCTGTTTCTCATCACGGAATCCGCCATTAACACGCGCACCCGTTTGAGCTGTCTGGAAGTAAACTTTCGGTTTAAACTCTTCCCAACGCTGATGCGACCAACCTAAACCAGGAGGACGGCCTTCCGCAGGTGGGTTTTCCAGATCACGTCCAATAAAAGATTCAATTAAACCTTCCCAGGGGTTCAGGTCAGTTGTGTTTGCAAATTTTGTTGGTATAGGCCAGATTTTCTGGCTTAAGAAATCTTCAAGATCTTCACCATCTGGTATACCCTGAACATCTTCAGGTACAGGTAAAGGACTCCAGTTTTCAGGTTTCTTTTTCTTCTTCAGCTTTAGTTTATCCGTACCAAATTCTTCAAAACGAAGCATTTTTTGCGTGAATGGTAACGCACCATACATGGGGCTGGGGGCACCATTAGTTGGAATGTTAAATTCACCATCTTCACGTTGAGCTTCCTTTGGTAATACATTGTTTTCACCCGCATCGAGCACGCTCTCGGTACGGCCGCCTTCAAATGTACCTTCGATTGCTTCGAAATGACCTTCAAGCGCATCACCACTTGTAACCAGGTCACCAAAACGAGAAGGATCGTCCTCGGGAGGCAAATAGCTATCGGCGCTAGCAGAAGTCGACACGAAGCAAGTTGCAAAAAGTGCTGTTCCTACTATTCGTCGCAACCGCAGGGAAACGTCTGTTACGCCTGTTTTCTTTAAGGTTGTCATGAGATTATTCCTGTTTTTTTATTATCAGCTATACCTTTATATACAGAAAAAAAACAGGTGTATTGGTTAATCCTGCTCAATATTTATGTCAATCATGCATTTAAATAATATTCTTTTTATTTTTGGTAAAGCATGCTAAAAAATTATGTTTACATACCATATCAACACGATTTACAAAGGTTTAAATAGCGCAGGAATTACAGTATTTCTAAAGTTTACTGCTTTGATGAAATGGCTTTTCTAAAACTTGAGGGACGAATTCCTATCATCCTTTGAAACGCAGATGTAAAATTAGATAACTCACAATAACCAACCGCAAGCGCTACCTGTGTAACAAGGAAATCAGAATTTTTTAAAAGCTCAACAGCTTTATTCATTCTTTGTTGAATGATAAATTCCTGGAAGGTGACACCATGTTCTTTTTTAAATGTACGGCTAAAGTGAGATTTACTCATACTGCATAACTTAGCCACATCTTCTACTGTTATTTTATTTGCCAGGTTTTGTTGAACATAATCTACGGCATAAACTGTCGACAGATTTTTAGACCTGCTCTTATAAGGCCTGGAGCCAGAAGGCACTCTCGGCTGCAACATAAAATTATCTCGATTACCAGCAGAGCTGTTAGATAGTCTTTCTAGCAGAGTGTCAATACTATTGCACAGTTCCTCCAGTGTTACAGGCTTAACAAAGTAGTCCCAGGCCCTGGATCTCAACGCCCAAATTGCAAGATCAGTTGAATGATCTTCCGTCAACATAATAAAAGGAATTGAAGGATTATTGCATTTAACTTCACTTAATATACCTAAACCCACCTGATCAGGCAGATCATAATCAAAGCAAATTATTTCTGGCGCATGCTCTTTAATTGCACCACTTATATCATTGCCACTTGAAATTGTTTTTATGCGATACACAGCCTCCAGCGACATAGAAACAGCTTGCGCACTCTTTGTATACCTGAGATCAACCCATAATATAGAGGATAGTTTTTCAGCATCCATAACGAACTACCTGATATTCCATAAACTTAAACCACACTAAAAATAAAATTAGACAGCACGCGCCTACTCCGACTCATACCCATAAACATGCACGCTTTCACCATCTGCATGGGGGTGATAGGACCAGACAATTGACCTGTTCATCAATTTGCATTTTTCAGTGAGAGAGGTACTCGTAGCAAGACAAGCCTTAATTAAACCTTTATGTGAACGAGGCAAAATATCATCGATCCCACCTTCAAGTTCATTTAATAATTTGTACGTTGCATAATTAATAAACCTTGCCATTCCTGAAACATCAGCAGTAAAAACCAACCCTGAAAAATCACGAAACATAGTCGGCTCAGCCTTCTTGTTAATTACTTTTACCGATAAATCCCTGCATTGTATTTTTATTTCATCTAGCTCCGGGTTATATTCATAGGTCCAGACGTAAGTCTGACCCTCAATTGAACGAGCTTCAGTCAATGGCACTTTCCCGTTAACCGCGGCCGACATGAGATCAATATGATTAAAAGGCAAAACACTCTCAATGCTATTTAGACCCAACTGTAAAAGCAGATCTGATGTTTTTGAATTAAACGACTGGAGATCACCCTCAGGTGAGAAAACAAGCATTGGCGTTTCTTTCTTATAGCTGTCAGCGTCAGAGCACTTTGCTGGCGTTACCGGCAACTTAAATCCTTCACCATATATGTAGATATAAGGTTCTTTATCGCTTGGCAGATAAGTCCACTTGATAGCGTTACCAGAAAAACCGCTTTGCCGCTTTAACTCAAGCCCAGTATTCAGACACGCCCTGAGCAAGCCCATATGATCAGCTGGAAGAAGCTTATAAATATCTTCTTCATTTTCTAACAGCTTTGCAGCAGGCAAATTGGCACTTTTAAGCTTTCCGTCTATTGAAGACAAAAAGACTGCCTCAACTTCTTTTTGAAGAACTTCTCGTTTTATCATTTCTTTAGTTTTATAGTCCATAATATCACCACCACACCTGATCCATCATTCCCGAACAAACAACCAGCGAACACCACTTAAACCTGCGGCATCCAGTTACCATCATCTAGTTCAAAAAAATCAGCAGCAACGAAAAATAAAATAACTTATTTTTTTATAAGCTATTACACATACTACTTACACTCAGCATTAAAAGCTGGCTTTTCAAAGCAATAAAATATAGTTATTTAATTAGTATTTTTTATACTAATCAGCAACTACAATCACATTACCTGGCAAAGCAAGCTATCAATACTTTGTTCATTAACAGACTCATTCTTTAAAAAAATATTTCTTTTAAAAATATCTTTCTAAAGCATATTATTAATTGAGTAAAGGTTAGCTGGTGGCGCTTCTGAAATATAATTCCAGCAGCACAAGCTCGACGAGAACAAACATTTGATTTGTTCTGCATAAAGACACGCGGACGAACTGTCCAACGCATAGGATAACTACTAATGACAACCAGCACTTTTACTTACCTTCCTGGGTTAATATACTTTTCCCACTTAATATGTGAGATATTTTTATTATATTTTTATTCTGCAAAACAATATTGCTTTAACAGGTATATTTATATTGGATATTAATAACTATACGCTAAGGCTCTACATAGTTATTGAAAGAAAGGGAAATTTGACCAGATATCTGGACTGTAATCTCAGCTAAACTACAGTCAGGAACAAGTAGCTAATCCAGCGAACCTAGAAACTTTATGGGAATTTTTCCCATGATTGGCTCTATCTTGTATTGCTACAACCAGCCTTACTAAACACTTTCTGTTTTTCTTTTTATATCCTTAATGCCCAGTATATACCGTTTTAAATAAAGCTGCACGGCTATCTTAGCTATCTGCTGCAATTTTATGACAGACAGCTTTCTTAATAAACATAAGTTATTATTTCTATGGAATTTTTTGTTTAGAAATTTTTTACGCCATTATTCAAAATTGAATTTGGCATTTTTTTAACAGTTACTTTGCTAAGCTTAGAGTATCTTGAAAATATAAACAAAAACAACAACATGTGTAAGAAGCACGTGAAAGCACTTATATTGATTAAAATATAATCAATTCCTGATGTACAAACCCTGAGAATTACAAGCCAAGCGGATTTCGCATATCGACATCATCCATATAAGGTTTTTTTCTATCAGAATGTGTTAGCTGGTACACAAGCCCAACCCAGTTACCGACAACTTCACCTGCGGTATCATGCCAGGTATTGTCTAACGAACTTGCTATCAACCCTTCAGGAAATTCTGGAACATCGATATCGGAATTCACAGCACTCTGCACGTGACTCATATACTCTCTTAGTATGGCGGATGACTGAATACCAAAGTAGTTTTCTGGAAACGGCGGATAATCTTTTATGTGCCCCTCAATATATAATAACACCTCACGTTTATATTCTTTCAAAAGTGAAACTGTGTCATATTCTGGATGCCCCTGAAAGAAAACTGTTCTAAAGCCATCTGCTGAAGTCGCTAGGTGAACACAGTTATCCTTACCCTCTGCAAGTATCTTTAAATTGGCAGACTCAAACTGCGACCTGCTGACATCGTTCCATCGAGAGTGTGGCACATCAAAACGAGTGTTAATATCTATCACCAATGGGTGAGACTTATCCGTCACCAGATGCTCAAACACACCCCATTTTTTCTTTTCCTGGGCTACGCGTTTTTTCTTATAACGAAACTCTAAAACGGCATGGGTCGCCAGGCATGAACACAGGGTTGAGGTTACATTTTCATGCGCCCAGTCAGCCACTTCTATCAAGGGTTCCCAAAAGGCCTGGTTCGATAGTTCAGCGCCAATGACATTAGCACCTGTAATAATCAAGGCATCCAGGCCCTGTGCTTTTATCTCTTCAAAACTCTCATAATATTCATCAATGTGTGCCTGTGCTTTTGCACTTCGAGGAATAGCATCGAGAGTAAAGGGGTGAACATAAAACTGGGCTATGGGGTTACTTTCACCTATTAATCGAAAAAACTGTCGTTCAGTTGCTGCCAGAGCAGCATCTGGCATCATATTTAATAAACCAATATGTAGTTCTCGAATATCCTGATGCAGCGCCGCATCTGGCTCCAGGACTTTAATGCCTTCACCAAGAAGGCGCTGAAAAGCGGGTAACTGATTATGAGCGACGAGTGGCATGTATGCAGTTCCTATTGTCTTTCTATTGCCATTTCTAACAACTTAAGGAAATCTTTTTCATTTCTAACCTGTGCGACCTCCTCTGAGGTCACCGTATAGCCATGTTTCGCAATTTCTTCATAACGCGGGAGACGTGAATGAAACAAACGGGGGAAAATCCAGCGCGTGAAATCATCCGGCTCTAACTGAGCAGCAAACTGCAAATTATTTTCCTGTAGATATATAGCTAACTGCTCCTGAAGAAACTCCGCCCTGTAATACAGTGGCTTGGGTGCACTCTGCGCCCTTGCAATGAGCTTGTCTTCTTCTTCCTGGTTAGTCGTCTTAATATACAGCATCAATGTGTGCTCTGTTAATGTTTCAATAACCCCAGGTTCATCGAGCTCGCATAAGCTTCCACCCACATCATTAACAAAATGATCATAACCATATATATTTTGTGCTTTTTCTATAAAGCCTGGCACATCAAACATCGTGGCTATTTCTGCTTCTCGGTATTGTGCCTGGCGCCTGATAAAGTCATCAAGCTCGACTCCACCAAGTTCCGGGTTACCGAGCTTGCCAACAAAACTTAATACCGGCCCAAGATCATGTACTTTTATGTTATTGCGAATATAAATCCAGTCATTACGCAGCAACTCACTTAAAAAGGGCACCTGCATTGCCTGTTGCTTAATCATATCCAGTATTGCCTCATCCAGATATCGTGTGCCAATACGGTAATCACCAGAAAAATGAAACCATTGGCTATCACGGAGCATTGTTGAAAGGTAGGTTTTACCCACACCTGACATACCCAGCAGGGTAACCTTTTTATTTTTCCAGGCTCGAAATTCGTCTACAGTGAACTTCACTTAACTCTCCAGATTTATAACTTGCTTAAGCTTATAAAAAGCAATCACTATCGATAATTAGTAAATAACCGGCAATCATAAGACATCAAAATACAATGCCGATATAAAATCGCCTGCATTATTATCAAATCAGAAGATGATTATATATGGAATAGAAAAAAATGCCTTCTAAAAATTATACCTAAGGCTTATGAATGATGAGATAAACAGTGTTTTGGGGCTCGGTGAGCAATCAATGCCCACCGATACTTTATCTTGCTAGTGACCTGCACTTCCGGTTACCGCACTTGGATCTACCTCATAAAGAGCAGGTAATGAATGAGCAATGCCTTTATGGCAATCTATACAGGTTTTCCCCTGCTCAAGGCCCACACTATGGTTAGCAACCGCTCTGCGCTGCTGCTCCACAAAGTCCATTGATTCATAATCATGGCAATTACGGCATTCTCTTGAGTCAGTTTTCTCCATTGATCTCCACACATTCTGCGCCAGTTTTAGTCGTTTAGCTTCAAATTTCTCTGCTGAATCGATTGTACCTAACGCCTTATGAAGCAACTCATTACTCGCCTGTATTTTACGAACCATCTTATGAACCCAGGGTTTGGGCACGTGACAATCTGGGCAGGTAGCTCGCACACCTGTGCGATTTGTATAGTGAATCGTATCCTTATATTCCTGATACACATTTGCTTCCATTTCATGACAGCTAATACAGAAAGTTTCCGTATTCGTTGCTTCCATTGCGGTATTAAAACCACCCCAGAAAATAATACCGGCTACAAAGCCTGCCACCAGTAAACTACCCAATGCCGCAGAGCTCGGTTTTTTTAACTTATCAATTAAGGATTTTATACTCATTGTTATACCTTTTTTACTGAATTGATTTTACTGGCTCAAATTCATTCTGTACAAGCGGACGTGCATCAGCCTGTGGAACATGACACTGACTACAGAAGTATCGCCGAGGTGCAACATTTGACATTGCTTCTCCATCGCGTCCTGAAAAATGTGTCTGTGATATTTTTGTCGCACCTGTCTTTTTATAATTGGCCCAGCTATGACAGGTTAAACACTTATTAAACTTCATATTAATTTTGTAGCCTTTGATTTTATGAGGAATCAATGGCGGCTGCTGTAGATAGTCCCGTACAATAGGCCCTTTATCATTAATATTCTTTTTAACTTCAACCTGATTTGATGAGGCACTTATTTCAGATTCACCGCGTAGCGACTTTAGATCACCAGATGCAGACACACCCGAATATATCACTGAAGCCACAACCAGTATTAGCCCTGTTAAATTTGAATTTTTCATACACTAACCTCGCATTTTGAAGTTCTTTAATAATAAAATTATAAATCTTAATTTATAAACTCTTAGTTTTTAAATTTGTGCGAAACGGTAAAGACATCCTTTGCGCAAACATCAATACAACGGCCACAGTTTGTACAGTTACCCGACAATATGACAGGCGTAGTTCTTTCCTCACCTTTTAATGCAGGCTTAATGACCTGAGGCTCAGGACAAACCGCAAAACAATCCATACAGTCATCACACTTATTTCTATTGACAGCATTCACCTTCATTAAACTTATACGACCAATCAGGCTATAAAAGGCGCCCATTGGACAAAGGTGACCACACCATGCACGACGACTAATAAACGTATCAAGGATAAATATCAGTAATACCAACATCCACGAAAAACCCATCCCAAACACCAGCTCTCTCTGGATCATGGTAACTGGATTCATTAACTCCCAGGCGAGGATACCCGTCACATACGCGGCAATAAACACAGACACAAGAAAACCATAACGAGCATATCTTGGAAAATTCAAAGACGGTTTTACATTGAGTTTACGTCGTAACCATTCAGCTGAATCTGTAACTATATTTATGGGGCACACCCATGCACAATACACTCGTCCTCCCACCAGAAAGTAAAAGGCGGTCACTATCAGCGCACCTACAATTAACGTAGTCTCTACTAAATGTGTAGAAAAAATTACCTGCAAGAAAACAAACGGATCGGTAAGCGGTAGCTCACCAAACAACAGGCTTGATGACATATTCCCTTTAATAATCCAGAAATCAAATAAAGGCCCAGATAAGAAAATTAATAAAATAGCAGATTGACTCAAGCGCCTTAGCAGTAACCACTTATTAGCACGTAACCAGCCTTTTGCAGCAACAGCTTCCATTCCGGGAAATTTTACTCCCGCCGCTGTCTTGCCAGTGCTATTAGTTATCTGCGATGAAGACATTATTTTATGACTCTAATTAAGCAAACTAAGCCACTTATATTTAAAGGTATCATTTGACCCCCTCATTTAAGCGATCAATTGCACTTTTATTAAAAGGCGTTGAATTTTTGTCTCTCTTATTATCTGGTTGAATTAAACCTTCACCCTCATAATCATAAGAAGAGCCTTCAGGTAAGGTATACTCATGCTTTACATCTGGTGTCACCAGGCTTTTCCCAGCTTTCTGCTTTTCTTCCCAGCCTAAACGGTAATGATGCCCTAATTCACCTTTTGCAAGCTTTAAAGGCAACACCTTAATAGCCGCTTCTTCTAAAATACAGGCATGCTCGCATTTACCACAGCCTG
>Ga0316207_10003261_pt1 | contig 15320 bp, 19 predicted proteins | sample 6weekpyrite_MG_FD_204943 | JGI IMG/M metagenome (GOLD analysis project Ga0316207, IMG submission 204943) | Microbial mat bacterial communities from mineral coupon in-situ incubated in ocean water Damariscotta River, Maine, United States -... | ecosystem: Environmental > Aquatic > Marine >... | reverse complement strand
CATTTCCATTTTCTGTGCGTTACGGTTTTTTATCCCAATGGGCACGCCTGAATCTTTGGTGGTTAGAGGCGACCTGCGGGGTGCGCTATGAGATTGAGGGGCGTGAAAATATTCCTGAGGGTAATGCGATTGTGATGTCTAAACATCAGTCGACCTGGGAGACGTTGGCGTTGCAGGTGATCTTTCCTCCGCAGGTGTGGGTGATGAAGCGTGAACTGTTGAAGGTGCCGTTTTTTGGCTGGGGGCTTTCAATGCTGGAGCCGATTGCGATTGATCGCAAGGCACGAGGCAAAGCGCGTCAGCAACTGATTGATCAGGGAACACAGCGTCTTGAAAATGGTCGCTGGGTGGTGATCTTTCCTGAAGGAACACGTATTGCGCCGGGTGAAAAAGGGCGTTACGCATTGGGTGGTGCATCGCTGGCGGAAAACAGTGGCTATCCAATCGTGCCGATGGCACATAACGCCGGTGAGTTCTGGCCGCGTCGCAAGTTTATCAAACAGCCGGGTGTGGTTAAGGTGCGCATCGGGCCAGCGATCGAAAGCAAAGATAAAAGTGCAAGTGAAATAAATAAAGAAGTCGAAGCGTGGATTGAAGGGCAAATGGCGGAGATCACGTTTAAGTCTTGAGTAGAGTTTGTTGGGGACAACCGCTGACTGATCTCGCGCCCTAAACAATACCGTAGCCCGGATGTAACAAAGTGGAATCCGGGAAAGCTATCGCCACAACAGCCCCGGATTACGTTAGCACTTCATCCGGGCTACTCGCTAATATAGGGCGTCAATAAGCGCCAGCGCATTGCGCCGCATGAGTCAATCAAGATAATTAGTCAGCCTTTCATCTCCTCCCGTCCAGTCCAAAGGATAAATGCCTTTCTCTACCAGATGGTGAAAAGTGGAATGCGGCCAGTCAACTACCCTTTCAACAAGGCCATGCTTCGCGGGGTTTATATGAATGTAATCCATATGCGCCTGGTAGTGCGCTTCATCTTTAAATTATCAAATTCCATTTCACACCCTTTTGATAATTCTCATTATCAATTGTGCCCAACAGTGGTTAATATGGCAGCCATATTTCAGCGTAACATGCACGCAGCCATGTCCCGAATATTTATGGACTTTATTAAGTGGCGCCAAAATACATATTCTTTTAGCTAAATTAACTCTTGGCTATACCCAAAACAAGCACGTTTAAATTTCGGTGAGTCCACGCTATAAAGAACATTCATCTGTCATACGTTAAAAAGAGTGTTGCCTAATAAAACCAACCAGTTAAACTCTCTATCTGTGAACGAACTATTATCAAACCCGTTATTTCAATCTGGCGTGGCACCGTCTGTGGTGTCGTTATTGCTGGGGCTTATTTTCTATCGTCTTGCCGGTTTCTGGGCGGGCATTGCGGTGGTGGCTGGTTTTTATGCCACGGCATGGTTGGTGACCGATCTTAAGTTTTTCCCGCTGACCAGTACCCGAAAAATCTTGTTATTGGGATTGGCCGCACTCGGTGTTGGGCTTGTCTTTGATCTCTATCGCAGTACACCACGCTGGCTGACCTATCTCTTTTTTACTGCTGGCTTTGCGGCTGCGGTGTGGTTGGTGTGGCCGGTCTTTATGCGTAATAAAGAGGAATGGGACGCATGGATGATGGCGGGACTGAGTGGCGCCTATGTCGGCTGGCTGTTGGTGTCGTTTGTTGGGCTACGTGATAAGGGTGAACGAGCGACGACGGGACTGCTGGCGCTTGCTGGTGGTACCGGCATCTCTGCGCTGTTGGCAGCATCGGCACTGCTGGGACAGCTCGCTTCTGCGATTGCCGCAGCGATGGCTGCTTATCTGTTAGCGGGGCTATTTTCATCGCGCCTGAATGCGGGTGGCCTGCTGGTGGTGCCAGTGGCGTTGCTGTGTGGAATGTTGGGTGTGGCGGCGCAGGTTTATGCAAAACTACCGTGGTATGTGTTACTAATACTGGCAGCTATTCCATTGGTAGCGCACGTGCCATTACCGGAAGATCGCCCGTCGTGGTTGAAGGTGGTGCTGTTACTGTTATGTCTTGCACCGGTTGCTGGCGGCGCGATCTATGTCACCTGGTCGCAGGCCGGTGATCCGCTGTTTTAAGGATGTATTAATTAGTTTTTATTTGATTAGCAAACACAAGGAGTCGAGAGATGAAGAGATTAAGTCTGGTTGCAGCACTGATGATCGCTATTCCAACAGTGGCCTCTGCCAGGGAAGAGCATTTTACGATCGACCCGTATCACACCTACCCACACTTCAAGATTAATCACCTCGGCTTTTCAACCATGCAGGGGCACTTCGGAAAAACCAGCGGCAAGCTGTCGATGGATCAGGCCGCAGGCAAGGGTTCTGTTGAGATCGTGATCGATGCGGCATCGGTTTATACCGGCATGCAGAAGCGCGATGACCACCTGCGTTCAATCGACTTTTTGAACGTGATGGAGTTCCCTGAGATCATTTATAAATCGAGCAAGGTTGAGTTTCACCACGGCGGCAAGATGGCGACGGTGCATGGTGAGCTGACAATCAAGGGTGTCACTAAGTCGGTTGCATTAGAGGTAGCAAGTATCAATTGCGGCATTCATCCGATGGATCCAACTAAAAAGAAATATGTTTGTGGTTTTGATGCGACTGCGAAGATTAAACGTTCTGACTTTGATGTGACTTATGCATTGCCAGCGATTGGCGATGAGATGGCGCTATCGTTTGAAGTGGAAGCGGTTCGAAATTAGTTGAGAGAAATTTCCCGGTACCCATTTGCGGGGTACCGGGAGGTTGTGCTACTTGTCTGTTGGCGGTGGTGAAGAAGAGCACACCTGGGCGTAATCTTCATAGCCGGGGAATGTCGCACCGTCGCTGCAATGGCGACAGCCTGGGTTTGCCTTGGCGCGCATCTCCATAAACTCACCACTCAGTGCATCGTAATGCAGCATGCGGCTGACTAGCGGTGTGCCAATCCCGAGTAAAATCTTGATGGTCTCGACCGCCTGCAGCAGACCAAAGATTCCCGGCATCACACCCAGTACACCCGCCTCGGCGCATGATGGCGCTAGCTCTGGTGGTGGTGGCTCTGGGAACATGCAGCGGTAACAGGAGCCGCGCACATCGCCTTCGTAAGCGGGCCAGAAGACGGTGATCTGCCCTTCAAAGCGGTAGACGGCGGCGTGTACATTGGGTTTTTTAAGTTTTACGCAGGCGTCGTTGATCAGATAACGCGTCGGCAGGTTGTCTGAGCCATCGACGATCACATCATAATCGGCAAACAGTTCTTCCACATTGCTGCTGTCGATACGGGTCTGATGGGCAACAATTTTTACATCAGGATTGAGTGCTTCCAGTGCGATGCGTGCTGACTCAACCTTGGGCATGCCGATGCGATCTTCGGTGTGCAGGATCTGGCGTTGCAGGTTGCTGCGATCGACCACATCATCATCGATGATGCCGAGTGTGCCGACACCGGCGGCGGCAAGATAGTAGGCGCTAGGTGAGCCTAGGCCACCAGCACCAATCAGCAGGACTTTGCTATCGAGTAGTTTGAGCTGGCCCTTATCGCCAACATCGGGCATCGATAGGTGGCGCGCATAACGTTCACGCGCGGTGGCATCGAGCATGCGTGGGATTTCGAAGGGTTGCGCCTCCGTTTTCCAGCGACTGAAACCGCCCGCGACAGAGCGCACATCGCTGTAGCCCATGCGTTGTAAGCCGTCTGCGGCAAATAGTGAGCGCATTCCACCGGCACACATAATCAGCAACGTTTGACTGGTGTCTGGGATTTGCTCTTCAATCTTGAGTTCAAGAAAGCTGCGCCCCAGGCGTAGCGCGCCAATGGGGCTACCCTGCGCAACTTCTTCATTGTCACGGACGTCAATCAATGTGGCGCCATTTTGTTGCAGCTCATGTGCCTCGGTGGGCGAAAGCTCGGGAATGGTGTCGCGCAGTTCTTGCAGTCGGCGGTCTTTAGCCTTCATCTTCTTCCTCCGGCTATGGAGATTAGCAGTTACCTGCTAAAGGGCGGCATAGCCTGTGTTGGTTGTTCGCTATTTTTTATCTGGTTATGCCACTCGATCAGGATCGACTAGCGGGTAGCCTGTGAATGCTTATCGGCGCGGTGAAAAGTTTGCTTAGTATACAAATCTTTAGCGCAGAAATCACCGCTGGTTATGTGAACGTGGAGATCGATTAGATTGGGTGAATGGTCTCTTGTAAGTTAGAGCAGCACGCTCTGTTTAAGCAGTTTATCTTCGAGTCGTTCAATCTCTTTACCCATCTCAATGGTGGCGTTGGCCATCTCCTGGCTTAAAAAAAGATTGCCGATATTGATCTGCATATGGAGGGCTAATTTCTCGACCAGGGCACTCTCTTCCCCGCTAAACTCCTCGCCAGCAGGAAGTTTATTGAGTAATTGAATGGCGCCGGCAGTCATGTGGGTCTGTCTGTCCAGTACCGGGACACACAGGGTATTGCGTGCGATGAAGCCCGTTTTCAGGGCGATGAGATCGTGAACACCAATACGCTTTTTAAGGTCATTATCGATGATTTTTTTACCCGTCGCGATTACCTCGCCAACCACCGAATCTTTGCCAGGCACTGTGATCTGTTTCTCTTTGACGCCGGTACCACACTGAATCCAGACGCTATTATCATCCGGATTGCTAATGAATATGCTGCAGCGCTCGGCCTGTAACGCCATTGGTAGCAGCTCAGTCATAAACCCAAGAAATGCCTTGTTACCTGTTTTCTGCCAGGTCTCATCAATATGCGACTGCTTTGTTTTCAGCTCGTCGAGTTTGAAGATTAGTTTTGCAATATCCATCGGGTTGTCGACTGTGACAGCGAAATGGAGCGTTATTTGGCTGGAGCCATGGATCGTAATTTAGCCTCGATGAGCGCTACCTTTTTTCCAATCTCTTCAGCGATCTTGGCCATCTCCTGGCGTTGGCAGATGTTCTCGATATTGATCTGTAGGTGATGAGCCAGTTTTTTTACCACTGCAACATCCTCTTCTGAAAATGCAGACTCAAGGTTAAGTTTGTTCAGTACTTGAATGGCGCCCGATACTTGCCTAGATTTTGTGCCAACTACAGGTACGCAGATGGTGCTTTTGGCAGTGAAACCGGTCTTGAATGCCACTGTATCGTGTGCGCCTACCTGGTTTGAGAGATTGTTTTCGATGATGATTTCACCGCTGGCGATCACCTTGCCGACGATAGAGCTATCTTTAGGGACGGAGATCTGTTTCTCCTGAAGGCCGGTGCCGCATTGAATCCAGACGTTATTATCTTCCGGGTTGTTGATGAAGATACTGCAACGTTCGGCCTGGAGTGCTTTGGGTAGCAGCTCGATCATAAATTCGAGAAACTCACGATTGCCGGTTTTCCGCCATGCAGATTCGACCTGTTGCTGTTTTTCTTTGAGTTCATGAAGCTTTTTGGTTAGTGCTTCAATTTCCATCGTTTTTATCCCTTAATATACGAGGTCGGCAGAGGCTGGGTGAAATGGCGGTTGAGCGTCAAAGCTTCATTTTTCCTTTGACAGGTAGTGTATCGTTTATCCCGTGGCAGGCTTTAATGATGTCTCATGGTTGGTTGTCAAAATAGTGAGGGTAGCCTGAGCATGCTCTGCTGCAATGTGCCCAAGATCGCTTAGATAGCCGCCATCTATTTGAGTAATAAGGCCTTTATCAAACAGGCGGGCACTTGCTGCGATTACATTAGATGGCGCCGTTTTATGTATTTTGATCCCTGCTTGTGTGGTTTCGAGATTAAATTGCAACAGGATATTGAGCTCGTCTAGCAGATCATTGGTGTAGGTCATCGTTGGTCGCTCCCGGTTCTGGCTGCGATGTGTGTTTGATGATCTCAACACATTTTTGTGTTGATTGCCAGCAGATGAATATGATGTGGTTTTTCAATCTGGAAGGTATGATGTGGTCATTGCGAGTGAGAAAGCCGGGCCTCAATAAACAGCGTGGGAAGCGGGTAGATCCTGATGTGTTGTTTGTTAAAATGATTTTTTAGTTTGTAGGTTTTACCGTTGCCGGTAAAATCTTGCTGTCGTATTTAAGGATCTGCATGGAATAAAGAGTCATAATGCTTGTGTGTTTTAGGTTGTTCGCAATAAAAGGGTAGCCTCAAATCAACAGCGTGGGCCTGATCTGGTGTAAATTACCAGTAGTGTGTTCATAACCGGGCGTTATGATTGTCCCTGAAAATAATGAAACAAACTCGTCACAGACTGTCAGCATTTTTGCCAGCGTATTTTCCCATTGCCTATAAATTGGCGCTGGTATTTACGTTGTTGATTAGTAGTGGCATGACCCTGCTGGGCCTGTACATCGTGCATAATCAAAGCAAGGTTCTAGAGCAGCAGGTTAATGAGTCCGGTAATACGGTGCTAAGACAGATGGTCGAGTTTTCTCGGGAGCCGCTGCTGTCGAACGATCACCTTAGTCTGGAGATTATCGTCAACAATTTAGCCGGAGAAGAGAGTATTTTTGGTGCTGCGCTCTATAATGAAAATAAAGAGGTGATTGCCAAAAAAGGCGCGGTGTCTGATGACACTCGCATGATTGCGGCTTTGGGGCATGTGGCCAAGTTAGAATGGCAACAGAATAGTCTTAATGGTTTGCAAATTGATATGGTCTCATTTTTTAGACCGATCGCCTTTAAAGATGTCACAGTGGGTTATGCGCTAATAACCTTTGATCGTCGATTAAGAGCGCTAGCACAACAGAAGACGATACGCACCGTAGGTGGCGCAACATTATTGTTAGTGGTGCTAGGGTTTATTGCTTCTTTTATATTAGGGCGGCGTCTGACGCGTCCAATCCATCAGCTGATTAATGCGGGGCGTGCAATTTCTGCGGGTGATTATCATGTGCGGCTTAATGACCAGCGCAAAGATGAGTTAGGGTCTTTGATGCAATCGATGAATGAAATGACTGAAGGGCTTTTGCGTAAAGAGCAAGTAGAGCAGGCCTTTTCGCGTTATGTTTCACCTAAAGTTGCAAAAGCAGTATTGTCTAATATGAATCAGGTTGAGCTAGGAGGGCAGCATGTTGAGGCTAGTGTGTTGTTTGCCGATATCGTTGGCTTTACTCAACTCTCGGAACAGCTACACCCTGAGCAGGTAAACAGTTTGTTAAATGAGTACTTCAGCATTATTGCTCAAGCTGCACATGGTTACGGTGGCCATGTGGATAAATATATCGGTGACTGTGCGATGCTGGTTTTTGGCGTGCCTGAGCACGACCCCCAGCATAGTTTTCATGCTGCTCTTTGTGCGCTCACGATACAGGAATTGATTAAAATACTTAATAGTCAAAGAGAACAGCAGAATTTGACACAAGTGCAATTCAGGATCGGGATTAATAGTGGAATGATGTTGGCAGGAAATATGGGTGCCGCTGAACGGATGGACTATACAGTGGTGGGTGATGTGGTGAATACTGCTTCGCGTCTTGCGGCTGTTGCTGGTGCGGGTGAGGTTTTGATTAGTGATGAACTGAATTCTTTGATTCAACCGCAGGGACTGGTCTGTACCCGATTTAAGAAGTTTAGGCTAAAAGGAAAGAAAGAGCCTGTTCTGACTTACCATGTAACTGGTGTTGATGAAAAACATCAGTCAGTGATTGATAGTAATCTGAGTGCTATTTTTAATTCTGATGTTGAACCTGACTCGACATGAATCGACTTAAGCTAGCCATTCTTGTTTTTTTTGTTGTGTTCGTTCAGGGGTGTGCATACCTTGATGCGCGCTCATCTCATCTGCTTGAAAAAATCGATCTTCTTATTGAGCAGCAGCGCTATGAACAGGCGCAGATGATTCTATCTAAGGTCTCAACTTCGCATCCCGATTATTCGCAAGTGCTCGTGTTGATCGAAGATGTTGATAAGAAAGCCCAGGGATATGAACAACAGGCATTGCTGGAAGGTAATAAGCTTGAGCGGGCTGGCACATGGTTTCTGGCCAAACAAAATTACAAAGAAGCACTAAAGCGTTTGCCGAGTAGTGAAAAACTGAAGTCTGCATTTCAATCGTTGCAGCTAAAGCAAGGCAAGAGAATGGCCGCCCTGGAGCTAGACCTGTTAATAGTACAGGGTGAGTGGTTAAGGGAGAGGCGACTGATTGAGAAAGAGCTTGCGCTGGTTACCTCCAGTAACTGGTTTAAGGAAAAGCAGCGTGAGGATACGCACAAGGCGTCAAAAAAAATAGCAGGTGCACTGAGTGAACATGGCAAGCTCGCTTTAGAGCAGGGCGATTTATTGCGCGCGGAAAGGATACTTGGTTTGGCCTGGCAGCTGGACCCTAATCCTGCAATAGAAGATGCTCTCAATAGCCTCACCAAAAAGCAGGACAGCATGGTGACTAAGCAATTACGATCACAGGCTGAAGATGCGCGTCGACAACGGCAGGCTGTGGTTAAAAGCAGGCAGCATATGCGCAAGATTTTAATTGACTCTTTTCGAGGTGCGTTAGATAGTCAGCAACTGAGTAAGGCCGCAGATCTTGTTACTCGCCTGAAGTTGTTGGGCGAACTGGATGACAATGAGCGGCAGCTTGTGCAGCAATTAGAGCGGTTGATTGCGCAGCAGGTTAAAGAAGATATTGCCAGGGGGGTTGAGTACTATGGCCTTGCACAGTATGAAAAAGCTATCGCCTCATGGAAAAAGGTTCTTGAGTTGGAGCCCGAAAATGAACAGGCACTGGAGCATATAGCGCGAGCTGAGCGCATACTTGAGAAATTGCAGCGCTTACGTGAGAGCAAAAAACAATAAGGATAAGTCTTGGCCTGTTCGGCTTTTATAGCCATTCCTGGGTTGACTCTGAGGGGCCGAATTTGCGTTGGTTTATTCAGTTAACGTATCCATTAAGTCGATCATAAACTCTGTCTCTTCCTGGTCGACAGCAGACCAGCCTTCAAAGTTCAGGCTTTTGAGGACGCCCTGTCCTTTTTCATTGTTAGGCATTGAAAGCAGCGATGCCTGTATCTCGTCTCTTTTAACAGCAAGTTTAGGGCCGGCAAGCAGCAGGTGATGAATAACATGTATCTGACTTTGTACTAAAGGGCGCAGTTGCTTTAGTGTGATTTCAGAAAGATCATTGTATGTCTCTTCTAAAAAGAAGCCGACATCTGCTTCATTTTTTAAAAGATCTTTGGCAACGAGGACGTAGGCATCACGCTGGCTGAGTGTTGTGTTTGTTTTATCTAACCCGGCAGGCTCAAGCATGATCATACACATCATGCGGACATCAGGGTCATCGGTGCTCGAAATCCTGGTGCCATCGGTGAGATCTTCAATATTAATGATTGAGCTTTCTTTATTGACCGCAATGATCGCCTCATCAGATTTATTATTGGGGCGGGCAATGGGGGTGAAACCCTTGTCTCGTACTAATAATGCAGCGTCATAAGGGTTGGCATAAATGAGATCAAGCTGGTCGTCCGCGATTGCTTTACGCTGAGATTCAAAGTCGTTATAGAGTTCGAGATGGATCTCTTCATTGATCGTGCGCTGAAGCCATGTGTTGAATATATACCAGCCTGAGATATGGCTCGGATTAAAATCTGGGCTGACACTAAAGTTATGAGTCATGATCAGTGTTCCTGTTATAGAGTTTGATAGAGCGCTTCGGCTTCAGCAACTTTAGTGCGCGAGGGCTTACGTCTGACTGATGTGAATCCAACGATCTCATCGTTACGTACATTTGCAATTACAGTGGCGTAGACCCAGTAAAAGCCGCCATCCTTGCGAAGATTTTTGACGTAGCCGTGCCATTTTTCTCTGTTCTGAATAGTCTCCCATAACCCTTGAAAGGCAGCGGCCGGCATGTCGGGATGACGAAGTATGTAATGGGGCATACCAATCAACTCTTTTTTTTGATAGGCGGACATTTCGACGAACGACTGGTTTACATCGGTAATGATTCCGTTTAGATCGGTTCTGGATACGATCAGGCGCCCATCTGGCAGAGGGGTTTCAATTTCAGTGGTAAGCACCTTACGCTGTGCGTCGTCATGATAGTTAAGTGTGTGTTCACGATACTCTCCTGAGATATCATCTGGATTCATATCTTTCATATAAGCCTCGCTTTTTCGAGATATATAAGTTGTACAGTTTGTTGCATTGACAGATTAAATCAGTTTTTCAATCGATTCAGCGGCACGTTTAACATCTAAAAATATCAGGCCCAGACGAGCGCTTGGTTTTGCCAGGACAGAGAGGACTGATTCGTCACCTGCATGGGTCATTAAGACATAGCCTTTTTCGCCTTTGATGAGTACTTGTTCTAGCCCTCCGCGAGCAAGCTCCTCTGATGTTCTGTCGCCCAGAGAAAGCATCGCTGCCGCCATCGCGCCAACACGGTCTTCATCCATTCCTGCGGGTAGCATGGATGCCATCATCAGGCCGTCCGTTGAGAGAATGGCTGATGCCTCAATTTCCGCTGAGGTACCATTCAATTCGCTTAGAATTGAATTTAAAATATCTTCACGCATAGCGTTAACTCCTTAAATAAGCAATGGTCTATTGGTTTGTATTGCTGTCAGCATTTGTTTTGTCCTGGACAAATAAATCGTAGATTGATGAAGCCGCTGTGAAGTCATTTGCTGCATAACGGTTTGTTAGCATCCAGACCAGATTGGTAAAATTTGGTTGATTAAATTGTGGTATGCCACTCATCACCAATGTGAAACAGTGTTTGCCGATATATAGAGGCCAGAAACCAAGCTGGCTATTGCCGGCAGCATCGATCAATCCCAGCGCCTGAGTTTTGATGTTAAGATTGTTGAAAAGCAGGTTTCCATGTCGCAAGCGTAGTGATACCAGGTCTGCGCTTAGCGCTGATAGCTCTTCTGCCGCTTCGTGGGTGAAACCATGAGACGCAAGATTGAAGCCTTGCTGGTCAGCCAGTAATGCTTTATTGGTACTGGATAATTCTGCAAGTAGTGGCGGCATGATCTGTTCAAGTGCACCTGACGGCGCGGATTGTTTCTCGCTATATGATTTTAGCCAGCCCAGTTGTTGAATCTTGTGAAGTAACTCAAATGTTGTTTCGTGATTATCGATGTTTAACCAGTTGAATAGCTTTTCTTTAGTAATGAACTGGCTATCTATCTGGGTCATTAGTGCAAGCAGTAGCCCTCTGGAGAGGTCGGTCTGGTTGCTTGAAGTCGCATAGTAAACACCAGCCGGTGATGGTAATACAAACATCTCGTCGTCAAGTTCGTATTGGCTCATTTATTTGCCCAGCCATGGGTCGAGAGAGTAGAGAAGGACTTTAAGTAATGTTTCAATGTCCTCTTTTTTACGTGCGTCCACTTCAAGTACTGGTGCTTTAATTTCATATTGATTTAAATGCTGGTGGTAGGTCTCAATGGTGGGTTCAGGATTGTTTTCCATATGCGTTATGCCAATGACCAGTTTTTTATCACTAATAAACTCATTAAAGGAGTTAAGAAAGAATTGCATATCTTTAAATGGGTCGGGTCGTGAATTATCCAGTAATAGAATCAGGCCAAGTCCACCATGGGTTAATATGTCCCACATGAAGTCAAAGCGTTCCTGGCCCGGTGTGCCGTATAGGTGTATGCGTTCACCATCGCCCAGGTTTAGTAACCCATAGTCCATCGCAACCGTGGTTGTTTGTTTACGTTTTTTTGTCATGTCCTGTGCATTTTCATCGGTCTTTAATACCGGAATGTCACTAATGGCACTAATCGCTGTGGTTTTTCCTGCGCCGACCGGTCCGGTAAAGATTATTTTATGATTGTTGCCTGGCATGTTCGTGATGTATCTATTATTAGTCGTATTTAATTTGTGCCACTGATCTTGTGAAGTATTTTTCCAAAGAGGGTGTGATGCTTGTTTTTTTTCGGGAGATTAAATGGCGACGTCTGTTTTTTATCCTTGGTCGCGGGGGCTGCTAGTCCAAGCGCGTGTGCTGCGGCATAAAAGCTAAACACTTGCCCTAAGGGGATACCAAGAACCTTAGCAACAAGCGCTGGTGCACCAGGTTGCTCCGATAATAATGCTGCGATTCTAATATCGTTGGGGGACTGTTTTAAACGAGTTAGGTTTGGCCAGTGTTTTAGTTGGATGGGGCTTGATGGATTTATCCCTTTTTGAATGCGACCAGAAGATGTCCATAATGCTATTTTCCATAAAAACTGATCGATGGAACTTTCGCTGTGAGGTTTGTCATTTCTGTAAAGCTCGTAGCGGGTCTCTTTTTTGTTAAGAAAGTTTGATTTTGTTTCGATGCAAAATATTGGTGTCGTGCACAGCTTCTCAAGCTCTCTATCGCTCACCTCGGAAATCACTTTGTCATGAACAGGGTCGGCTGTAATCCTCATCCAGTCCCCATCTGTTTTTATTGAAAACTGAGTGGCAACGTGTTTCTCATGTGCGAAATTAAATGCTTCATGTAACTTTCCTTGCAGGAACTCATGTGGAGAGTAATAGCTGATGGTGGTCTTTTCGATTTCATCTAACTTCACATCGGGGATGGCAATATCTTCTTGAATGGATTTAAGGGCATTGTTGCCGGTGTGGAATTGATTAATATTGCCGGGGATTTTTTGCTGTCTAGTATTGTTAGAGATGGCGCTGGCTGTCACTATTGCCTGTGATTGTTCAATACAGTCAATGGCGTGCGCTTGCTGGATGGCGTCGATAAGCTTTACGATGTTGATTGGCTTTGGCACATAAATACCGCTTTCAAGAGCGGGATCGTTGACTGATATCACTACCATTGGGCGCTGTGGATTACGCTCTCGATTCTGTTGCCACAATGTGCGCGCATCACTGCAATCCATGTTGCATATACCTACTTCTGCGCTAGCCTCATTATCGGCCAGGATACAGGCTCCTTTCCCTGCCGTGGAAAAGGCCATGCGAAGTACCTCTTGTGAGCGTGTGTCTAGTCCAATGGTGGTGACTTGAATCGGATCAGCTGTTTTTTGTTTAGGCACTGATGGATTCCTCATCGTTGTACTGATCCAGTGTGATCACAAGTTCAAGCCACTGGTCACGTGCTGCTAGCTGGGACGATGCTAATCTTTTGAGCATCTGGATACAGCCATCACGATTGTTGGTGTGACGGTAGATATGTAACAGCTCCTCGCTGATCGCATGGATTTCTGGGTTCGCAAGCAATGATGCCTCTAAAATCGCCTGGGCCTGTTCGACCTGACCTGAATTTAGTAAATCGGTAGCCACGAGTAATGGTTCCTCTTCTTTTTCATCAGGGGTCTGATCCACTTTACGAATCACTTTTGTGTCTTCGGTTTTGTTAAAGCTAAGAGCAGAGTGATGCGATTGTGCAGTCCGCGCCGAAACAGTGAGTGCCTTGCTCAGAGCATCAGACAGAATCTCATAATTTTCAGCAGTCAAAATGAATGCAGACTGTTGCAGCAGGCGTTGACGCAATGCCTGTCCTTTATCGCCCAGGACAATGAACAAATCTAATAGCGCCCCATAAATCCCTTCTGCGTCGCCAAGATCGCGGTAAAGGCACACACGCTGTGTGTGGCTTACTAAGTCGAAAGGCCTTCGTGCAATCTGATGTAACAAATATGTGGATGTCTTTTGTGCATAGTCAGTTGGCGGTGACTTTATCCAGTGCCTTTTATCAAGAAAGCACGGCTCAATAAAATCATCGATCTCATGTTTGAGAGGCTGCTGTGCTGCCTGGGCTATGCTTATTTTCTTTGACTGCATTTTCATATTGGTTGCTTCTTTTGTGCTGAAGTGTCACTGGCCTATGTCATTAAAAATAATATGGTTTTTGTTTTTCGCCATCCTGTTATCGCTTAGTCTCACAATAACTTTAAGGCTTGTTTAAATACCCTTTATAGACAATGAGTTGTAATAGTTTACTGGATTACTGGATTACTGGATTACTGGATTACTGGATTACTGGATTACTGGAGTGCTGCCGCTGGTAGTGCCATCTGAATGTAGATGGGCGGTGTCAATATGGCAGGTATTTCAGGTGCGAGTATTGTTCCTGAAGCACTGCGCATGGTGCCGGGCTTGAGTGTGGCGCAATTAGATGCCAATAAGTGGGCGATTAGTGCGCGCGGTTTTAATCATCTGTACTCGAATAAATGACTTGTTTTGGTTGAGGGGATTACTGTCTATTCACCTCTGTTTTCGGGGGTACATTGGGAGGCGCAGGATCTATTAATAGAAAATATCGAGCGGATAGAAGTTATTCGTGAACCCGGTGCAACGCTTTGGGCGGCGAATGCGGTTAATGGTGTTATCAAGATCACCACGAAGCATGCCCAGGATACGGCGGGCACCTTGTTAACGCCGTGTATCGGTTCTAGTGACAAAAGCATAACCGACAGCCCGTTTGGGTGATAACTTTGGAGAAAATGGCCACTATCGTGTCTTTGTCAAGGCGCGCAAAACTAATTCGAATGTGAAGGCGTTAGGTAATGAAATGGCTGATGAATGGAACCAGGGGCGAGTGGGTTTGAGGGCGAACTGGTTAAGTGGCAGTAATAATGCGCTCACGTTTAATCTCAATCATTATAGTGGTGACAATGGTGAAACATTAACGATCCCGATCAATCCTCTTCCCGCATTCGGCGCAAATACACGGACATATAACGATGAAATGAGCGTTTCTGGTAGTAAGTGTCTTGATTGATAAAACCAGAAAAAGTAATTAAGACATTAAAGGTATTGCGTGAATTAAGCATTAAAATTGCCATTGATGCGGGACATTAGTGAGCGGAAAGAAGCGGAGAGGCTGCTACTGCAGGCGCGTAACGATGCGGGAAATGCAAACAATGCAAAGACAGAGTTCTTAGCACGCATGAGTCATGAGTTTCGTACCCCTTTGAATGCCATTCTTGGTTTTGATCAGCTATTGCAAATGGAAGGTGGTAGCCGCAGCAAAGAGCAGTCTGAAGAGATTGAACACATCATGATTGCGGGAAGGCACTTGCTTCAACTGGTGAATGAAGTGCTGGATATTGCGAAGATTGATGCTAACGAAATGGAGTTCAGTATTGAAGATGTTGGTCTTGGACAGATAATAGAAAACTCATTGGCATTGATTAAGCCGTTGGCAGATGAGCATGGAATGACCATTGAAAAAGATGATGTGAATGCCGTTTGTGTGCGCGCGGATTCGCTACGTCTAAAACAGGTAATGTTAAATCTATTATCAAATGCAGTTATTAACCCGGCATCGAAATAGACTTGTTATGCCGCATATGAGATTTTTGGGTGACGAAAATATTTCATAACCCTGGCTGGTTGCTTTTGCAGCATTCGCATATGAGACAAT
>Ga0316207_10003260_pt1 | contig 15320 bp, 13 predicted proteins | sample 6weekpyrite_MG_FD_204943 | JGI IMG/M metagenome (GOLD analysis project Ga0316207, IMG submission 204943) | Microbial mat bacterial communities from mineral coupon in-situ incubated in ocean water Damariscotta River, Maine, United States -... | ecosystem: Environmental > Aquatic > Marine >... | reverse complement strand
ACTCAATGCGTGTGACTATTGTATTAGCCATCACTATGCAGGCCTGCGACGGCTTCTACTGGATGATGCTCGTGCAGAAAACATCTTTGCCGCACTGAAGGCTGGCGAGCCAAAAGCCGCCGGTGAGCACCTTTCCAATAAGGAGTGTGCGGCTCTTGAATATGCTGCATTGCTTACCAATGATGCTGATAAAATCAGCACTGAAACGCTTGATAATATGCGAGCTGAAGGACTAAGTGACGGTGAAATTCTCGAAGTCAATCAAGTTGCTGCCTATTTTGCCTATGCAAACCGCACTGTTCTCGGTCTTGGCGTAAACAAGGAAGGCGATGTGATTGGCTTGTCGCCCGGCACAGACTCTGACCCAGACAATTGGGGGCATGGTTAGTTTTCTCCCTTCCCCTTCTTCCATGCGCAAGCTAGTCTTCCGCTCAGTATCGTTGACAGGGATCCTAAAGGTAAGATGCAGCTAAAGATAGACGAGACATTCGCCCGGCTCGGCATGGAAACCCATATTGGCCTTCTCGATTACAAAGTTATGGTTAGCGAAACACCCCCGGCACTCACAACAGCACTGGAAGATGGTGCCGAAATTCGCATGCAGGAACTTATGGGCGAAGCCGCCTCAACAGACCCTGTGATTGCAGGTGTTCGTGCTGCTTTTAAAGCTATCGGTAAAGATCCAAGCCGCTACCGCCCTTCATCTGAAGCGCTTACCCGGCGCATTTTATCGGGCAAAGGGCTTTATTCCGTCAATAATGTGGTTGATTGCGGAAATCTGGTTTCCTTAATGACCGGCGTTCCTGTTGGTTGTTATGATGCAGCGTGGCTGAAGGGGGACGAAATCACTCTCAGGGTTGGCCAACCGGGCGAAACTTATGAAGGTGTTGGACGCGGCGAAATTAACCTTGCCTGTCTACCAGTGTTAGCAGATTCTGACGGCGCATTTGGCACCCCATTCTCTGATAGCGCCCGTACAGCTATTGGTGAACACACAACGGACTTAAAGTTTGTTTTATATGGACTAAACATTGATGTGGCCCATGTGGAGGCTGCCTCTGAGATCGCAGATACCTTAATCACCCGATTTTGTGCTGTTGATAATGAAACGATGGATCAAGATTAAGCTTGCGTAAAACAGTTTATATTCGCTAAGCAAAAAGCTAAACTTTATGGGGAATGTTAATGCGTTTGTTTGCATTTTTTGCACTAATTTTTGTATTTCTTGCGCCGAATACTGTGGCAGCAAACAATGATATCGAACTGTTAAACAGCACACTCATCACCAAGTTACACTTTGATGAAACCCCCAGAAACGGCCAAATGATCGGTGCCTATCAGGTTAGCTTTAGAAACACTGCTGCCACACCTATCTCTGCAGTTCCTATGCTTTTAAACCCCGGCCTCAATATTATAAAAGTGGTTGGTGCCAACAATCGCACCCTTTCGATTAAGGGCACAAACAAACTCCCCATTCAAGGCCAAGACTTTTTAGAGCTGACTGGCGGCCAGATTATGCTTTCATCTCCGCTAAAAAAGGGAGACCGCGCTGAAGTCGTTATCCACTACCGTGGGTATATGGAAGATATTTCCTGGACCGGCCTAAACGGCGTAAAAGAAACGCTCAACCCGCGTTTCACCATGATTAGGCCTGAAGCTTTTGCTTACCCCATTTTTGCAACGCCCGACATGGCCGCCATACAAAAAGCGTGGCAGCATAAAGCTTTTCATCAAGTAGCCAGCATTGAGTACCCCGGTAGCGGCACTGCCGTCAGCAATCTACTAGTTGATAGTAAAAGCATTAACGGCAGCAAAACAGCCGCTGACCTAAAAACTAACAACCCAGCACGTTTAATGGCTGTAGCCATAGGCGCATATAGCACCCTCACAGATGGCCCTATCACTGTTTCTTATTTAAGTGGAAACCAAACTAGCGCGGCAAAGACTATTGAAGCCTTCGCAAATGAGGTAAACACACTCACACAGCTACTCGGCGAACCCGGCAAAGCATCTTCCTTAAAAATCATTGAAATGCCCGCAGGTTACATGATGCATGCTGCAAGTGATGCCCTCTTCTTCGAAAGCAACGCCTTTGGGGCAGCTACTCTGTCTACCAACCACAAAAGCCGAGTGCTAGAATTATGGAAATTCAATAAAACAGGGCGCTCAGGGCACTGGGGTACAGGCTTGGATAATGTTTTAAAAGCAGCCATTTCGACACCTGAGATAATTGCAAACGCCAATTCAGCACACTTCTCTGCCGTAAAACAACTTTTCACAACAAACACTAAACTCGGCAAAACTGCACTTACAGATTATATTGTTGATGGCTTTTCTGCCCACAGTGACCAAGTGAACATTTTGGTGTTTTCTGCCCTTTACAGCATTTTAGGGCGTGATGATTTTTATAAAATGTCTCGCGGTTTACGCGCTGAACTTTCTAGCGGTTATGCAGATATAGAAGCTGTTGCAAGCTACCTTCAAAAGAACCTCAAGAACAAACAGGCAAAAAAGTTTGTGAAAAACTGGATTGCAGGCAAAAAGGCCGGCAAAGACATGGCTAAAGCCAAAAGTTTCCAAGCATTGGTAAGCCGCTACAAATAAGTGATAATACCATCCGGCTTTCTGGCTGGTTTTCTAACTGAAGCGCCCAATATCAAAGGGTAAGTAAGTTAATATGGAGCCTTGAAGATGGAATTCGAAACTCTCGACATTAGTTTTGACGGTGCTGTTGCCCATGTCGCACTAAATCGGCCAGATAAACTTAACGCCATGAACGGCACTATGTTTACCGAAATTGGCAAAGCATTCCGCTGGCTAGATGATAAAGACGGTGTACGCGCTGTCATTTTATCTGCAAACGGTAAACATTTCACCGCAGGGCTAGACCTGAAAGAAAGTGGTGCTGTTTTAGGCCAAAGCGAAGGTGATCCTGCACGCATACGGGAGAAATTACGTCGCCATATCCTGCACCTACAAGATTGCTTCACAGCTCTCGAAGAATGTCGTGCACCGGTGATTGCAGCCATTCACGGGGCCTGTCTTGGTGGTGGTATTGACCTGATATCTGCCTGCGATATGCGTATTGCCTCCGCTGACGCATGGTTTGCTATTCAGGAAATTAATGTAGCAATAGTTGCTGATGTTGGCACACTACAACGCGCGCCCTATTTGTTACCGCAAGGCATCCTCAGGGAACTAGCCATGACTGGTCGCAAATTTGATGCGACAGAGGCCAGCAAGTATGGCTTTGTTAATTCGATAGCTGATGATCAAGCCAGTGCCATTGAAGCAGCCAAAGCAATGGCAAACGAGATCGCCAGAAAAAGCCCCCTTGCGATGGCCGGCACAAAAGCGGTACTGAATCATTCTAGAGATCATAGTATCAAAGATGGCCTTGATTATGTGGCCACATGGAATAGTGGCCAGCTTTTAGGGGAAGACCTTATGAAAGCGGCAATGGCGGCTTTAACACGAGAAAACGTAGAATTCACCGAACTACTGGAAAGCGACGACTAGAATGTTTGATGCCATTGTTGAAGCCTGGAATATCTTTTTTGTCTGGGCAAAAGAGAACGGTGACGTTTTGGGAACAGTTGGTTTTCTGTTCGCCTTCACTACAGTTGTCCTCACCAATGGCAGAATTATTCTTCAACGTGTTAAGGGCGGCCCGATACAAAGCATTTCACCGAATGCCATAAATGTATCAAATGCATCGTCGGTAGCGATAGTTGATGCACCGCCGCCTATGCCCGAGTACGGCGGCAAAACGCCTATCGCGGTTCTCCCGCCAAAAGAAATGGGAAGCTTTGATGATCATTTTGCGGATGGCTTAGTAGAAGATCTGATCGCTGATCTGCAACGCGCATTGTTTGCCACCCCGGAAACTGGTGTTGTCGCGCGCATGCTGGAAGCAGGAGCCGACACTGCAAAAATCGCTCGTGACTTGGGTGTGAAACATGTCCTTACAACCAGCATCCGGCGACAAGACGATAGAATTCGCGTTGCTGCCCAGCTTATCGACCCGTCCGGCGCTGTGCTTTGGTCAGACCGTTTCAATGCGGTTGGTGACGATATTATGGCAATACAGGAATCGATTGCCTCAAAAGTTGCTAAAGAAGTGACCGCTCAGCTTAAGCCAACTGCAGGCCTAAAAAACCCTGAAACAGGAAAACCTTTTAAATCCCGGAAGGAGGCTCTTGCGGCAGTTTCTTCCCCAAAGAACCGCCTCGTAGCCCTTATGCTATGCTTTCCCCCTTTGGGCATTTTGGGTATTCACAGATATTATGTTGGACGCCCCTTCACCGGTATTCTTTATACATTTACCGGCGGCTTGGTCATTTTTGGGTGGCTGATTGATACCGTGCTAATCACCCTAGGTATGTTCGCTGATGGCAAAGGCAGGGCCCTTCGTATTTGGCGACACGATCCTTTAAAACAAACGAAATGGTCAGCATGACCATTGATGTAAAAATCTGTGGCATCCGAGAGGCCCGTCATGCCTTAGTGGCTGCCGAATCTGGTGCTCGGTGGATTGGTTTTGTTTTTTTCCCTCCATCCCCGCGAAATCTCACCATTGAAGAAGCGCGAATATTGGCACCCCAATTGCCTGAAGGCCCAAAACGAGTTGGTGTTTTTGTTAACGCACCAGACGAGCTATTAAAAAGTGCTGTTGCCGCCCTATCATTAGACGCAGTGCAACTCCACGGACAAGAGAGCCCAAAAGATGCCGCCCGGATCAAGAAAAAACTCGGCGTAAGAATAATTAAGGCAATGGGGGTAAGCAATGAAGAGGACCTTAAAAAAGCAGAGGCCTTTGCGCCTCATGTGGATCGTATCCTTTTCGATGCCAAACCACCAAAGGGTGCAGCCTTGCCTGGCGGCAATGCAGTATCCTTCCCTTGGCATATTTTAAAGGGCAAGAACCTACCCTATAAATGGATGCTTGCCGGTGGGTTAAAGCCAGAAAATGTTACAGAAGCAATTACAGCAAGTGACGCTACGGCATTGGACGTTTCATCCGGAGTAGAAACAGTTCCCGGAAAAAAATCATCTGACCTAATCAAAGCCTTCCTTATGAGCGTAAAAGCAGCTAAGTAAGTCTCCCGCTGGATTTACCCGTTAATTCTAGCACTGTGTTTGTGGCCCAAGATTCCAACCTTGAGGCTTTAAAGGAGTAGATACCCCCCATGACGCGCAACAGCTACAGAACAGGCCCCGATGAAAAAGGCCATTTTGGCATTTTCGGTGGTCGCTACGTTTCAGAAACTTTAATGCCCTTGGTCCTCGATGTTGAAGAGGAATACAAGAAGGCAATAAAAGACCCCAGCTTCCTTGCTGAACTTGATGACTTGAACCGTCATTATATTGGACGCCCCAGTCCATTGTATTACGCCGAGCGTCTGACTGAGCATTTAGGCGGGGCCAAAATTTACTTCAAACGTGAAGAACTGAACCACACCGGCGCGCACAAAATTAATCATGCAATTGGGCAGGTATTGCTTGCTAAGCGCATGGGTAAAACACGGGTAATTGCAGAAACGGGTGCAGGCCAGCACGGTGTAGCCACCGCTACGGTTGCAGCACGATTTGGGCTTAAGTGCACCGTATTTATGGGTGCTGTTGATATCGAACGCCAAAAACCAAATGTCTTCCGCATGAAATTACTGGGGGCTGAAGTAAAACCTGTCACCTCAGGTTCAGCGACGCTTAAAGATGCAATGAATGATGCACTGCGGGATTGGGTAACCAATGTTCATGATACTTTTTACATCATCGGTACAGTAGCAGGTCCTCATCCTTACCCGGCAATGGTGCGTGATTTCCAATCCGTCATTGGCCGCGAAACCAGAGAACAAATCCTTGAACACGAAGGGCGGCTTCCCGATACACTGATCGCCTGCATCGGCGGCGGTTCAAATGCCATAGGCCTTTTCCACCCGTTTCTTGACGAACCGAATGTAAATATTATCGCTGTGGAAGCAGCCGGCCACGGTGTTGACACAGATAAATCTGCAGCATCTATTGCAAGCGGCAAGCCCGGCGTTTTGCACGGCAACCGCACCTATTTGCTGCAAGATCAAGACGGCCAAATTATAGAAGCACATTCTATTTCCGCAGGCTTAGACTATCCCGGCATCGGGCCAGAGCATAGTTGGCTCCATGAGGAGGGACGTGTAAAATATGTGCCTGCCACGGACACTGAAGCCTTGGAGGCCTTCCAGCTTTGCACACAAACAGAGGGCATTATCCCTGCGCTTGAAAGCAGTCACGCAATTGCTGAGTTGATAAAACTCGCACCAACACTGCCCAAAGACCATCTTATTGTTCTCAACTTATCTGGTCGCGGGGATAAAGATATCTTCACTGTAGCTCAGGCACTCGGCGAGGAGATCTAATATGAGCAGATTAAAAACTCGCTTTGATATGCTGCAAGCACAAAACCGTGCAGCCTTTATCACCTACATCCAGGCAGGTGATCCAAACCGTGCTGTTTCAACCAGCATCCTGATGGGCCTTCCACAGGCCGGAGCCGATATAATCGAACTCGGCATGCCTTTCACAGACCCTGCGGCTGATGGCCCAGCTATTGATCAAGCAGCACAGCGAGCACTGCATGCAGGAGCTTCCACCAAACAAACATTGGAAATGGTACGCGAGTTCCGCAAACAGGATAATGATACACCCATCGTTTTGATGGGATATTTCAACCCTGTGTATCATTACGGTGTTGAACAATTTTGCATTGATGCTGGCGATGCTGGCATTGACGGCTTGATAATTGTAGATCTCCCGCCTGAAGAGGATGAAGAACTACGCACGCCTGCCAACAAAGTTGGCATAGATGTTATCCGTCTAGCGACACCAACATCCGATGAAAAACGCTTACCCACAATTTTAAATGGGGCCAGTGGTTTCATATATTATGTAGCTGTTGCTGGCGTTACCGGCGGAAAATCAGCAACGGCAGTTGATATCGGCGAGGCTGTTTCCAATATTAAATCACATACAGACTTGCCAGTTGCTGTAGGATTCGGTATCCGCACCGCAGAACAGGCTGCTGCTGTCGCCGCACGTGCTGATGGTGCTGTGGTTGGCTCTGCGATTGTTGATATGATAGAAGCTGGCATCCAAACTGACGGCACAGTCAAGGATACCACAGTACAACAGGTTCTGGACTTTACCCGCGAACTGGCCGATGGTGTAAAAACTGGACGACATTAAGTCTTTGTATAAGACGATTTAAAAGAGGGGTGAAATCACATGAGTTGGCTCACCAATTACGTCAAACCAAAACTGCAAAAAGTACTAAACCCAAAGTCCACACCGGATAACCTTTGGCATAAGTGCAAAAATTGCGGGCAAATGATTTTCCAAAAAGAATTTGTCGCAAACCAATATGTGTGCGCTCACTGCGACCATCATGACCGGGTACCACCTCAAGCACGTTTTGACGCTCTTTTTGATAATCAAAATTATGACTTATTGGCTTTACCAAAGGTAAAAGCTGACCCTCTAAAGTTTAAAGATACCAAACGCTATACTGACCGCCTGAAAGCCGCACGTTCTGCCACAGGCGATGACGACGCGATAAAGGTTGCTGTTGGTAAAATTGGCGGTAACGACTGTGTTGTAGGCGTACAGAACTTTTTCTTCATGGGCGGCTCTATGGGCATGGCGCTCGGCGAAGCCATCATAACTGGTGCCAAAGAAGCGCTACGCTTAGGTGTGCCATTTATATTGCACACAGCCTCTGGCGGTGCGCGCATGCAAGAAGGCATTCTTTCCCTGATGCAAATGCCGCGTACAACGGTGGCCTTGCAAATGCTTCGCGATGCAGGCCTGCCTTATATTGTGGTGCTTACTGATCCAACAACAGGTGGGGTTTCTGCGTCATACGCTATGCTTGGTGATCTGCATATAGCAGAACCAGGAGCTATGATCGCCTTCTCCGGTGCACGTGTTATTGAACAGACAATCCGTGAAAAATTACCTGAAGGCTTCCAAAGAGCAGAGTATCTACGGGATCACGGCATGGTTGATATGGTAGTACACCGCCATGAAATGCGTGAAAAAATTGGCACTGTCTTGTCTCTGTTGATGGATGGGCATCATAGTAAAGTGGCGGCTGAATAAGCGCGCATTTATGACATCAGAACCGAATACAATCGACACGCATAAAAGCGATGCCGTGCTTGCCCGTTTGATGGACCTGCACCCTAAAAAGATAGATCTATCTTTGGATAGAATGCAGGATATCTTGCATTCACTAGGTAATCCGCAAGACAAATTGCCACCAGTTATTCATATTGCTGGTACTAATGGTAAAGGCTCTACAACAGCAACTTTGCGAGCGATTGCCGAGGCTGCCGGACACCGGGTTCATGTTTATAGTTCGCCGCATTTAGTGCGCTTCGCCGAACGTATTCGAGTGGCTGGCAAAATCATTGATGAAGACCATCTAACTGATTTGCTGGAACGCTGCGAACAAGCAGCGATGGGCCGGCCAATCACCTTTTTTGAAATAACCACAGCGGCAGCATTTCTGGCTTTTGCTGAAACACCTGCTGACCTGTGTATCTTGGAAGTAGGGCTAGGTGGCAGACTAGATGCCACCAATGTTATCGACAAACCTGCGGCTGTTGGCATTACACCTATCAGTATGGATCATGAACAATTCCTCGGGAATACCGTAGCGGCCATTGCTACTGAAAAAGCAGGCATCATTAAGCCTGACGTACCTTGCGTTATTGGCTTTCAGCCCACCGAAGCCCGTAAAAGCATTGAGCGCGCTGCAAATGATGCCGATGTTTCACCCTATTACTACGACGAAGCCTGGCATGCCGAGATTAAAAATAGTGATGGCTTCCTCTATGAAGACTGGAAAACCGTTTTAGATTTACCCTTACCAAGTTTGATTGGTGATCATCAGGTTCTAAATGCCAGTATGGCCATTGCTATCGCGCACGCACAAAAGGCCGTGCCTATACCGGATGCCGCCATAAAAGCAGGGCTTGGTTGGGTACGCTGGCCCGCTAGGCTACAAAACCTTGCAGGCTCTAACCTTCATCAATGCCTGCCCGATGGGTCTGACTTGTGGCTTGACGGTGGCCATAACCCTGCTGCCGCCCGCGTATTGAAAAACTACCTGCGTGCGCTTGACCCGGTAGAGCGCTCTATTACCCTTGTCCTTGGCATGATGGGCACCAAAGATGTTGAAGGCTACTTGAAGCCACTTGCAGGCCTTGTAGAGCAAGTAATAGCTGTGGATATCCCAGGTGAAGAAGGAGCTGCTAATCCAGCCTTTCTCGCTGGTGCCGCCACCGACCTCGGCATTAGTGGCATACTGGCCAAGGACGTAAAATCAGCACTGAAAACTGTTTCAGAAAAAGCCAGCCCCGAACGCCCACCTTTTGTACTAATCGGTGGCTCATTATACTTAGCCGGCAATGTATTGCGCAGTGCCGGACTTTACCCAGAATAAAAGCCTCTCAAACAACAATAATGATGGCTTATTAACATATCTTCTAAGCGCCCCTGACACTTAAAAGCCTTGTGCTAATGCCAGTATTTTTGACACAGAACGCCAATTACGAGCCGTTGCACCCACGCCTAGCAAACGCTCTACTCGCTCTGCGAGCTTTGAGCGACCAATGCCGTCCGGTGCATGCAAATAAAACACATCACCCTGAAGCTCATACGCTTCACTATCTATCTTCCAACCTGCCATTGCAGCTAAGTCGGTATTTTCTGGTGCTTCGTTCAGAAAATACAAATGCAGCGTTTTGGGATCAGCCTCTCCAGCCGGGAAAGGGTTATTATGGATCGCCCGGTTTATTGCCTCAACTGAGAGCAACATCAAACGAGGTTCAAAACCAAATTTATCTGCCACTGCATCTGTAATTTTTTTTCGTATAGTTACGTTGTCGTCTGCTGACTGGAAAACTAGGTTGCCACTTTGAATATAGGTTTTCGCGCCTTCGAACCCTATGTTTGACATCAATGCACGCAAGTCGGCCATTGGTACAATGTTTTTACCGCTTACATTAATCCCCCGGAACAGAGCAATCCAAACCTGCATAAAACCCCCATATATTTAGCAATTTGTTAGATAGTTTTCTTTCATGTGCTGGAATGACAAAGTGATCAGCTCTTCCAACACAAGCATATCAACATCTTCAAGCTTATTAATATAAAGGCAGGATTTACCAGTTTTATATTTTCCCAACCGGCTCATCAGTGTTTCATATTTTGAGAAGCCAGGCATGATATAAAGCGTCAATGCTGTTTTTCGGGGTGAAAACCCTGTCATCATCCAACGACCACTGTTGCCTGTTGGGTATGTATAATCATAAGCCCCAAAACCTATAATGGCAGTTCCCCACATTTTGGCAGGCTGCCCCGTCAGCCGCTCCATAACACCCTTAATTATGAAGCTGTCTTCACGGCGCTTATGATGGACAACAGCAGCTAGAAAATCATCAACACTGGCTTCATTTTCCTGTGTCTTTAGCGCTGCCATTTTCTGCCCCATTGTTGCACGGATCGTTGTGAACATACCAAACGATCCAAATAGAAAAAGGGTGCCCACTTGAGCACCCTTTCCAAAAACTAATTACTAGTACTTCTAGCCTTTTAAAGGGCGCTATCAATCCAGCTTGTAAGCTGTGCCTTAGGTTTTGCACCCATGGTCGTAGCTACTGCTTCCCCGCCCTTGAAAACAAGCATTGTAGGAATTGAGCGAACACCAAAGCTTGTTGGCACTTCAGGGTTTTCGTCAATATCCATTTTCACAATAATAATATCATCGCGCTCGTTGGAAATTTCCTCAAGAACCGGGCCGATCATTTTACAAGGGCCACACCACTGAGCCCAAAAATCCACCACAACCGGCTTGTCTGATTTCAGTACCACTTCTTCAAAAGAAGCATCTGTTACATTGATAGTCGCCATAGCCTTTACTCTTTCTTCTTTCGCAACAATGCGAACATTACTGGAGAATATTATTGGGGCCTGATCCCCCTTGGTTGACTAAAGTAAGTAGGGCACCCCAAAGCGTCAAGGTTTAGTAACGAATGAGTGATGCTGCCCTACATATCGCCTAGAGACCTGCTTTAATAAGTGCCTCTTCCATCAAGGCTTTTGGCAATTCCATCAATCGTGCGGCATCTGTCCACAAAAGCGCAGCTTTTATCTCTTTATCTGGGTAGATGGCTTCAAGAGCACGTGCATAAAGCCCCATCTGTCGCAAATAAACCGCAGCCACGCCGCTTACATCCCTAGGAGGGGGGCGATTCGTTTTATAATCCACCACCAACACTGCGTCTGATGTCACCACTAACCTATCAACCTGGCCACTTATTGCCCGCCCGGAAACGATGCCCGCTATCGGCACTTCTGCACGGCTTTCTGCCCCAAAAAGCGCTGAAAACCGGCTATCTGAAAGTATATGATTCACCTCTTCCCATAGGGCTATATGCTGGACGGGTAAAAGTTCAGCGGCAGCCTTCTCAAGGAACCGTATCGCAGCTTCCTCTCGTAAATCTAATGCTACATCAGGCAACCATTCCAACATCGCGTGAATATAGCGCCCACGATGAAAGCGTTTGCTGTCAGTACGTGCCAGCGGGCTGGAAACAGCAGGCTCTTCCTCGTCTGGACGAGAAGGAGCCAAAGGGCGCGGCGGTGTGGGCTCCTCTGGCAATGCGCTAAATAACCAATTAGGGGCTACCGATACAGCCTCCTCTATCACCACCTCAGACTCAGGTGTAACCGCTATTGTTTGCGGCACCTCAAATCGGCGAACCTTATAATCATCAGCCAATGATATTTTTTCTGCCCCCAAACGATTAAACCCTTCTTCAATCGCTGCGGCCCAACAATCTTCATCAGGCTCGCCTTTGGCTTGCCACCCCGCCACATAAAGCCTGTCTTCGGCGCGCGTCATCGCAACATACAAAAGCCTTCTATACTCTGCCAGCTGGCGAGCCTTCACAGCACCTTTTAGCTCATCAATAAATGCCAAGCCTTTACCCGGCGATGTCCAAAATGGTAGTGGCGGCGTGCCCTCTAGGGCACCCTCTATTGGCAACAAACGTGTCTCTCTCGAAGTATCGGGCAGCCCAACAAGATCGGATAAGAAAACAATAGGCGCTTGCAGACCTTTGGCGCTGTGAGCTGTCATAATGCGCACATTGTTGCCCGCTGCTTCCAGATCACGTTTAATCTGTAATCCGCTGGTTTCAACGCTGTGTACAAATGCCTGCATCGAGGCCGATGTTGTAAGCTCAAACCGCAGAGCTTCCTCTAACAATTCGTCCACGGGATCATGAATTTCCTCACCCAGCCGGGCAACCAGCTTCTTACGCCCCCCCATTTCTGTAAGCACAGTGTTGAAAAACTCAAACGGTGTTTTCACGTCGATGCTATCCAACAAACGTTTCAGCATCGCAGCAATACCGATAAATTCAGCTTCTGACTTTTGCCGTAACAATGCCTGCCACAGACTACCTTTGCGGCCATACGCCAGCTTAAAGAGCGCTTCATCATCTAGCCCCACGAAAGGCCCTTTTAAAACTGTCGCAAGACTTAGGTCATCAGTGGGCTGCAAAGCAAAGCGTGCAAGCACCATCAAATCCATAACGGCTAGTTCATCGGTCAAAACCATCCGGTCCCGGCCTGCCACTGGCACGCCCAAACTTTTAAGTGCTCTTACCAAATGGTCGACAAAGGCAGTACGCCTACGAACAAGAATTAGAACATCCCCTGCACGGATAGGCCTTGCCTTTGAGGGCAGCATCTCACGTGTGATGATCATCTGGCTAATACGGCGGGCAATGCGCCACGCGGTGCGCTGCTCCGCATCGTCTACGCTTTCTTGAACTAAAGGTAAGGCCCACTCTGGAGTTGCCTCATCCGATTTATCTTCAGGGGCCTCAAGCGGCCAAAGCTCCACAAGCCCAGCATGCCCACCGCGTACAAAATCATGCGTGACCATTTCACTGTCAGGTGACAAGCCTAATACCGCCCTAGCATCAGCATCAAAAACAGCATCCACCAATGAAAGCACAGCCTTGCCTGAGCGGAATGATAAATTCAAAGGAACACTAGCTGCTGGCAACCCTGCACTATGCGCACGTCCAAATATCCGGTTGCGGGCGGCGATAAATTCTTTTGGGTCAGCGCGTTGAAACGAAAAAATAGACTGCTTCGCATCGCCCACCGCAAACAAAGTGCGTTGCACGTCTGATGCACCATCTCCTGCAAAAAACTCTGCCGAAAGTGCCTCTACAACACGCCATTGATCGCGGTTTGTATCTTGCGCCTCATCAACTAAAATATGCTCAACGGCTGCATCCAACTTGAAAAGAATCCAAGGCGCTACCTCTGCCTGATTGAACAAGGTAACTGTACGTTGGATCATATCGTCAAAATCAACCAAACCGCGTGCTGACTTTAGGTGCCGGTATCTGGCCAGTTGAGCTAATCCAAGTTTCAACAATGAAGCCGTTGCGGATGCCGCTTTAATCCGCAGTGTTCTTTCCGCGACATAAGCAAGCCGAGACTGTTCTTTTTCAATTACATCAACTAGCCCTGGCTCACCTTCAAGCGTTCCCTTGTTAGCAACGCGTGCACGTGGTTCTTGTTTAGCCGTCAGAAAAACCAGTTTATAATTATCAAAAAAATTTGTTCGTTTAGCTTCATCCGCTGCCAGATAAGCAACTAATTTCTCGCCGCTTTCCACCTCTTTTTTCGTACCTTGAAGCATTCCTTGTGCTAAACGGCCAATGCCAACAGTATCAAAAGCAGTATCTTTAACAGCGCCTGCTTCAGTGCGCAGAACACTATCACCCGGCGTTAGTTCCAACGCACGATATAAAGCTGCAATTAGTCCCTCTGGGCCGCCGTAGGCCTCCTCTGCGCGCGACAAAACAGGGGCCTCATAGGCTAGCCGATCGATCACTTCATCAAAGGTATTTTCTGTTACCAGCTTAGCAACATGGCCGAGTGCTTCAGCTAAATCTGCGCTACCCTGTTTACGCGTTGATGCAAGCATTCCGTCCTTAGCAGAAGCCATCAAATCACGCGCTCCAGCTTCATCCACCCCTTCAAAGCCGGGTGCCATGCCTGCCTCCAAAGGAAAACGGCCTAAAAGAGACTGACAAAAACTGTGAAATGTTTGAATTTGCAGGCCCGGTGACAGGTCTAAAACCTCCGCAAACAATTGCCGCGCCTTTATTAACATGGCACTATCAGGAAATTCCTCCGTACGCCGGTTAATTTCCTTCGCCAAAGCGTCGTCTTCCATCAAAGCCCAACGGCCAAGTTCTTCAAAGATACGGTTCGTCATCTCTGCCGCAGCAGCTTTGGTGAAGGTAAGGCAAATGATATTCTCAGGCCGAGTACCCGTTAGCATCAAACGTAAAACCCGTGCTGTTAACACATGAGTTTTACCCGTACCGGCAGATGCCCCCACCCAAGCCGTAAGGTTCGGTTCAGTTGCACGTGCTTGCTCTGGCGTCATACGAGGTTTAGCCATCAAGAACCCTCTTCTTCAAAAGGGTTCTTGCCACCGCGCCATTCTTTTACACGTGCCAGATGGTCATAATCGCCGTATCCGGCTTCCTTGGGACGTGGGTTTGACAAATAAGGCGTTGCTGGTTTGGCGAATGTTTTTACCAGTTGCTGCAAACCTTCAAGGGCTGTTGCTACAGCATGCGGTACATCCTTTACTGGCCTGACCTGTCTCTGAACTGGGTCGCCGCCTTTCAGTTCCCAAAAAATTAGATCCTCAACTGCCGCAGCAGTTAGGCCATCGAAACCACCAACTTCGGCGAGCCACGCTTCTAGTGGAAGCTGAGGAGCAAAGCCAGAAGCCACTCGTTTCGCTGTTGGAATGTTACCTGTCTTGTAATCAATTACTTCTAAACCGCCTGTATCCTTACGGCGATCAATGCGGTCAGCTTTAGCAACCAAAGTGAAGTCTGTGCCCGGCACAGTTGCTTCAGCCCAACTTTCAACAGCGGCAACCTCGTATTTTTGGGCACGACGCTCTTCGTTATCGACAAACCATTCAGCGATATGTTCGAACCGAGGCCACCAGAAAGCATAAACTGTAGGCTGAGTAAGCACATGATCAAACACACGCCGCCCAACGGCAATCAAGCGCGCTAGTCCTTCAGCTCCGTATTTGGGGCCTTTTTCTTCGAGAAAAAGTTCCAGCGCCTCGTGCAAAAGCGTTCCCTTGGTGGCGGCCGATGGTCTATCATCCACCGGGTCCAGTGTCCTTAAACCCAAGATTTTATTGGCATAGAGCCCAT